>ENA-ORNP01002394-ORNP01002394.1-human-gut-metagenome-genome-assembly--contig:-NODE-2394-length-15768-cov-9.385668_pt1 | contig 15768 bp, 10 predicted proteins | sample MGYA00242119_ERZ509030 | MGnify/ENA primary metagenome ERZ509030 (study PRJEB26280, sample SAMEA2338708) | human gut metagenome | biome: human gut; feature: human-associated habitat; material: faeces... | reverse complement strand
CATCCCGCCGACAAGCCGCGGGTTAAAGGTCGCGCCCTGGGCAATGGCCTGCGGAAAGATGGTGCTGCCGTCCTGCACGACGCCGTGAAGCCCCTCCATGACGGGAATGACCGGAATGCCGAGGCGGGTGTCGCTGCGCATGTATACCTGTATCTGCCGCATGGCTTTCATATACTGTCCGGAGGAGTAGGGGAATGCCTCGGCGCATCCCCAGCCGACTCCGCCGGTGGAGGATACCAGTTTTTCGAGGTCGACCTCTCCTTCGTTGTCGTAGTGTTTGAAATGGATGTGGCGCATCTGCGCGATCTTTTCACGCAGGGTCATCCGCCCCAGCAGGTCTTCGGCACGTTTCCGGGGCGTGAGGCTCCGGTCCTTGTAGGGCGGACGCACCGCGAGCAGCACCGAATCGACCTCGGTGAGCAGCTCTCCGCGCGGTTCGGTCGGATACTCCTTTCCGGAATCGGCCCATGCCTTTTCCATGCCGAAATAGTCCGGTTCGGGGACTTTTCGGCCCTCCATATCGGCGCTCAGATAGTCGAAGAAAGCCTTCCAGCGCGGCAGGTAGTAATCCGCGAGCAGGCCGCTCCACTCCTTGTTGGCGTAGTCGTGCACGCGGGTATTCGGGTCGGCGGGCCCCCAGTAGGTGATCTGTGTTTTGGCGTTTTTCAACGACTGACGGCGTTCCTGCTCGTTGTCGCCGTAGTGCAGGGCTTTGTCGAGCCATCGTCCCAGCAGGAAATCCGGTTGTGTGCCCGTGAGACGGTCCTGAAGTCCGAGCAGCGCGAGGAAATCGGCCGAAAGCAGGCCGAAACCTTCGCGGTCGCCGCGACGGTATGCCTTGACGGTCCTTCGGTAGATGTCCCGGGCGTGGTTGGCGAGCACCTGGCGCGCCAGGTCGGCCAGATCGTAACGATATGTCGGCGAGTTACCGTATTGCTCCGCCGCCTTGCGGAAAAGGACCAGCGCGTCGACGAGCTTTGCCGGGTCATACTGGAACCGTTTGGGACCCCACGTCGAAACGCTGGTGACATCCAGTCCGGGGCGGGCGCAGAAGATGGATTCGTGCGTGCCTTGTTGAGTGGAGGCGGCGGGGCATTCGTAGACACTGTGGCGGAGCAGGCGCCACGCCTCGTGGGCGGCCGGCACGCTGCGTCCGTAGCGTGCGGTGACGTAGGCGGCGAGCCAGTCGTCGAGCGTGACCGAGTCGGCGAGCCAGGGCAAGTCGCAGAGCAGTTCGAACATGACCGGGTTGTTCTCCGAGCCCTCCATCGTCATTCCAACGCCGCGCAGGGTGGCACCGAAGCGGCTGGCGCGGGCCTTGCGGAACTCGTCGAGCACGTGGTCCATCTTGCCGTGCAGTCCGACGTTGCCTCCGTAGTTCAGCAGCATGCAGTAGATCCAATCGTGGCCGTCGAAGCCGTTCGGGCGGCACCATGTCGAGGCCGTGTCGCCCCATTGCGGGCGACTTTCGGCAAAGAGGTCGAGCACGACAAGGTCGCCACGCGGGACGGCGGCTATCAACTCGCGCCGCGGGTTGGCCTGCCAGGCCTGCACCACCCAAGCGGCGTTGGGATTACAACGCTTCATGGCGGCGTGGATGGCCCGTCCGGCGGCGCGGAGGTCGACCCCCGCGGTGTTGCCACCCTCATGGAAGGGGTCCATGGCGTAGTAGCGGGTACGGCCGTAGAGGCGCGTCAGTTCGTCGTAGTAGAGGCCGGCGATGTCGGCGAAGCGCGGGTCGGTGGGACTGAGGAAGGCCGGCCTTTGGTAGGCGTTCCACGTGCCGGGGTCGGTCACGTCGAGGCCCAACTTGGCCTTTGCGTTGCTGGGCACCATACCCGAATAGCCCGGCAGCACGGGCTCGATGTCGAGTTCGCGCATCCGGCCGACGATGCGCCTTTGCAGCTCCTCCTGACGGCGGTACCAGTTGTCCGTGTTAGGGCCTCCCCATCCTTCAAGGTTGTTCATGAGCCACCACGCCTGCCAGGCCGGACCGGCGATAAAGGCATTGACTTCGTCCGTCGTGTAGCCGAGGCGCAGGAGCACGTTGCGCCAAACCACGTCCGTGCCCACCAAGGCCAGCGGCAGGTTGATACCGTGCATCGCCATCCAGTCCAGTTCCTCCTCCCAGCGTGCCCAGTCCCAAAAGGGCATGGTGTAGGAAAACGTGCAGTAGTTCAGGTCGTAGCGCAGGTCGAGGTCGGTTTCGTGGCGCTCCGGCCGCGTCACCGGGGGCAGTGTGTCGGGCAGCCGTGCGTGCATGGCGTTCCACGAGAGGTGGATGCGGGCGTAGTGTCGCAAGTACCAGTGCAGGCCCTTGGCGAGGGTGACGTTGCTGTTGCCCCGGACGACCACGCGGTCGCCCTGTTGGTCGAGCTCGAAGAAGTCGTGGGGCGACTCGACCTTCTCGAAGATGAATTTGCGTGAGGCGCCGGCATCGATGCGGTCGGTCAGCTGTTCGATGGGAGTCGTGGCGGGGCAAGCTGTCGCCCAGCACAGCAGTGCGGCCATACAGATGTTTTTCATGAGAGGGGTGATGATGTGAATTTTCAGGTGGTGTGTAAGCCAGCAGTGGCGTGGGCGGACGACGCCCGCGGAGTCTGCAAGGTTAATGGTTCCTTTCGTAATGTACAGCAGGTGTCCCACAGGGATTGGCCGTGACCGTCCCCGCCGCTTGCAGGGACGGCCAGACCGGATTCGGCTATGTCCTTATGAACAGGTGGCGGGACGCTGCGTCCACTTCTGCTGCAACCAGCGCCGCACGGGCACGTCGTACAGTTTGAGGCAGGCGTAGGCCACGGCAACCGAAAGGAAAAACGTGAGAACCGATACCATGATGAGGTTCGACAGGGGAGCTTCGGGATGGTTGGATACATACGCGATTTGCAGGCTCACCACCGGCAGGTGGGTGATGTATAGCGGGTAGGACAGGTCGCCCAGAAACTTGCAGGCGGCGTTGTACTTCCGGCCTGTGAGTTGGCTGCCCGCGCCGATGGACACGATGAGAGGCATGACGACAAGGATGGCGAAGGCCTCATACACACCGTTGGCGATGCCTTCGAATGCGGGCATGAGGAGCAGTGCGGCCACCAGCAGCGCGGTCCATACGAAACCGCCCTTCATCCGCACCAGTCGTTTTGTCCGCGACAGCATCATGCCGACGAGGAAGGGGTAGCCGAGACGCACGGCGCCCACATAGAGCTCGCTGGGAGCGAGGCTCCATCCGCCGTTGACCGTGTAGGGCGCGCCAACCCTGCTTTCGCTGATGAGTCCGAAGAGATTGAGGTTCAGCGTGAGGTCGAGCGTGGCGACGGCCGCCACAACCGTGAGCGCGGCGAGCACGATCGTGGGCACGAAGCGCAGAAAGAAGGCGTAGCAGATGTTCGCTAAGTATTCCCAGTAGAGCGACCATATGTTCCCGTTGAACGAGTTGGTGTCCTGCCAGCCGCGAATGTCCCACGCGTTGGGCATCGGGAGCATCAGGCAGCAGTAGAAGAAAAGCAGAAGCACCCACCCACCACGGCCGCTGTCCGATGAGCGGCAGCGCGTCGCTGGTCTGGAAGTAATAGAGGGCGAGGCCGATGGCTGTTCCCATAATGACCATGGGATGCAGGCGGATGATGCGGCGCTTGAAGAAGCCGCCGGCACTCATGCGGCCCCAGCGGTCGTCATAGGCATACCCGATGACGAAACCCGATAGCACGTAAAAAAAGTCGACGCCCAAGTACCCGTGGCCGAGGATGACGCCGCAGCCTTCGAGCACGTGATACAGCAGAATGACTAAGGCAGCCACGCCGCGCAGGCCGTCCAAGATGTCGTACCGTGGCTTGGATGGGAGAAAGAGTTCTTTTGTCATGACGTTTACTTATAGGGATGCAAAATGCGCAAAGTTATGGCGGGGCGAAGGTCGCCCCCGGCGGTGCGGCCGCCCTTGTGGAAGGGGGCGGCGCAGTAGCGGGCGGGGCAGGCAATCGTGGGGCGCATGAGGATGGCGAGGCCGTTGCTTTTCGTGGTCGGTGTGGAGTGTGTGTATGCCGCCGCCGTCGCCCGTCGGGGCGGGCAACGCGGCGGCGCAGGGCGGGTGAGGGGTTAATGGATGGTGACCATCGTGGCGCCGAAGCCGTACTCGCGGAACGAGGCGTCCTGCGCCGTACACGTCTTGTACTTTGCCCGCAGTTCGCGCAGCAGTGCCTGGCGGAGCACGCCGTCGCCCTTGCCGTGGATGAAGACGATGCGTTGCCCTGTGTGGCGGCGGTGCTCGTCCATGGTGCGGCGGAATATGTCGAGCTGGTAGTCGAGAATGTCCTTGTGGCTCATGCCCGCCGTCGTTTCGAGCACCTCGGAGGCGTGCAGGTCCACTTCGATGAGGCCGTCCTCCTTGTGTGGTTTTCGTGCGGGTGTCTTGGCCGGTCGGGGCTCGGGCTTGGCATGGGGGGTCAGGGCGTCGCGCAGGCTCTCGGCGTCGACAAAGACGGAGCGCACGGCGCGGTCGTCACGCACTACGTCGACAAGGAGAGCCGGCTCCTCGAAGAAATCGGTCGGGCCGAACGTGTGCGGTTTGTAGAACTTTGTCACGTCAAGCCGCAGCTCCACGTCGAAGGCCGGTTTGGGCTGGTAGACGCGCTCACGCTTGAATGCGGTGAACTGTACGGCGACGCGCTCCATCTCGGGCAGGGCCTCGTGGGTGAACTCTTCGAGGAATACTTTCATGTTGGGCTCGACTGTGCCCTCGACGCGCAGGCGGCGTCCTACGCCGTCGGCCGAGGCATAGGTGTAGTTGAGGTAGTAGTTGCTGTCGTTGACGAGGTAGGCCTCGAACACCTTGGCGGGTACGTGGGCAGGGTCTGCGGCGACGAAGCCGAGCACAACGTTCAGTTTGTCGCCACCACGGCGTTCGACAGGTGTCGGGGTGAAGGTGATGGGCTTGTCGTCTTCGTCGTCGTCAAAGGCGTGGACATACGTGTCGGGTTTTTCGGCGCGGAAACGGCTGCTGGCTTCGCCCCCGCCGGTGAATCCGGAGCCGTAGGAGCCTTTGAGGCTCTTTGCCCCCACCGGTTTGCCGGGGGCGGGGCGGGTCTGGTAGTCGTCGGTGCCGACGACTACGCACTCGCGGATAAGCACGGGGACGTCGAATCCGTCCTCATCGCGCACAAGCACCGTGTTCTTGTCCTGGAAACCGGCGACGGTGCCGCCGCCCACTTCGTTGAGAAATCTAACTTTATCTCCTATTTTCATCGTCAGTGCGTTTGGATAGATGTCTTATCATGCAAAGATAGTGCAAACGAGCGGAAAGCGCGCGAAAAGCCGGAGGATTTTCGCGGCAGCTTGCCCGAGTGCCGCCTGTCTTGGCGCAGCAAAGTGTGCAAACGAGCGGAAAGCGTGCGAAAAGCCGGAGGATTTTCGCGGCAGCGGTTTCGGGACAGTGGCTTGGCACATCGTTTGCTCCTGAATGTGACACACTTTTTGCAGTCGGCAGCGACAGGAAAAACGGTCGCAGTGACAGGATAATCAGAAGCAGTGACAGAAAAAGCGGGACTACTGGCCGTTGTGTCCATCCGCCCGACAGCGGAGGCGCCGGCCGGATACGCTCTCCTCCGTCAACGGTGCCTGCGGTATCAAAAACTGTCCGAGGCTGCGTGGAAGGACGATGAAAGTTCTTAAAAGTGTGAAATAAACCAAACAAAGGGGATAAAACGATACGGCCAAAGCGAAAAAACCGTACCTTTGTACCTCAAATTGGATAGGTGTACTTATGCGTCAATTAAAGATTAATAAAAGTATTACGAACCGTTCGAGTGCGGCGTTAGACAAGTACTTAGTTGAAATAGGCAGAGAGGAACTGATTTCTACCGATGAGGAGGTAGAGCTGGCTCAACGCATCCATCATGGTGACGATGCAGCACTTGAAAAGCTGACGCGGGCCAACCTGCGCTTCGTAGTCTCTGTGGCGAAGCAATACCAGAACCAAGGATTGGCGCTCAACGACTTGATCGACGAAGGCAACTTGGGGCTTATCAAGGCCGCCAAGAAGTTTGACGAAACCCGTGGCTTCAAATTCATCAGCTATGCCGTGTGGTGGATTCGCCAGAGTATCTTGCAGGCCATCTCCGAGCAGAGCCGCATTGTGCGCATGCCGTTGAACCAAGTGGGGTTCCAGAGCAAGCTGACGAAAGCTATCGTCAATTTCGAGCAGGAGTACGAACGGCGTCCGTCGGTGCAGGAACTGGCCGACCTGCTTGACGTCGAGCCGAGCAAGGTGCAGGAAGCGCTGGGGACGAACGGGAAAAAGGTGTCGGTGGACGCCCCGTTCCAGGACGACGACTCGAACTGCCTGGTCGACATCATGACCGACGAGTCGGCACCCTCGACCGACAACGAGATGGAGCGCGAGTCGCTCTCGGCCGACCTTGACGCGGCGCTCAGCATCCTTTCGGAGCGCGAACAGCTTGTGCTGAAAATGCTCTTCGGCATCGGGCGTAACGAGATGACCGCCGAAGAGGTGGCCAACACGCTCAACCTGACCCGTGAGCGTGTCCGCCAGATCAAGGAACGCGCCCTGCGTCGCCTGCGTGAGGACGACAACATTCGCATCCTGACTAAGTATTTGGGCTAAGCCGGACCCGAAATCCGGTTGTGTAAACGGAGCTTCCGGGAGTCTTTCCCGGCGGCTCCGTCTGTTTTTGTGCCGTCCGTCCCGCGCGGTTGTCGGGATGTGTGTGCGGCCTGTGGCGGTTTGAGCGCCGTCTCGCTGTGGCAGAGAGCCGGTGGGCAGCCTCGGAGAGGCGGCCTGTCCAGCTGTCCCGTAGTTCCGCGGAGGCTGTTGCGGCGGCTGATGGGAAAAAGAGAGGGGAAGCTTTGTCGGCTTCCCCTCTCGCTGTGTCTGGTCGGAAAGGTATGCTTACTCGGCCTCTTCCTGAGCCGGGATGTCCTGACGGTAGTCTGCCAGCTGCTCGGGCGTCATCTTCATGATGAAGTTGTTGTGCTTCTCAATCTCGCTCTCGGCGAAGTTGGCATAGACGCGGGCGCTCTTGGCGAAGAGCTCGGGTGCTTGGCTGGCGTTGTAGATGAGCAGGTGAAGCATGATGCAGTCGGCAGCCATCTCGACGAGATGACGGGCGCAGATGTCGTGCATTTCCTGGTCCTTGGCGTCCTTCACGTGGGCGGTGCAGGCCTCGAACTTGTCAGCCATGGCTTTGACGCGGGCTTTGAGCGGTTCCATCTCGGCCGAGCAGGGCTGGGCTTCAAAGTCGCGCATCTGGGCCAGGTAGCTGCCGTTGGTGACGTAGCGGATGGCTGCAACGACCTGGAGCTGCGTCGTGCCTTCGTAGATGCTCGTGATGCGGGCGTCGCGGTAGTAGCGCTGGATGGGGTAGTCCATCATGAAGCCCGAACCACCGAGGATCTGGATGCCGTCGTAGGTGTTCTGGTTGGCATATTCGGAGTTCATGCCCTTGGCCAGCGGTGTGAGGCTGTCTGCCAGCTTGGCATAGGTTTTCTGTTCCTTGCGTTCGTCGGCGTCGAGCTTACGCTCGCGGGCGATGTCGTCGAGGGCTTTGTAAATGTCGACGTAGCGGGCGCACTGGTAGAGCAGGGCGCGGCCGGCGTCGAGCTTAGCCTTCATGAGGGCGAGCATGTCGTAGACAGCCGGGAAGTTGATGATGGCTTTGCCGAACTGTTCGCGGTCTTTGGCATAGGCGAGGCCTTCGTTGTAGGCGCCTTGGCTGATGCCGACGCTTTGGGCGGCGATGCCGAGGCGGGCTCCGTTCATCAGGGCCATCACGTACTTGATCAGGCCGAGCTTGCGCTCGCCGCAGAGTTCGGCGTGGGCGTTCTTGTAGACAAGCTCGCATGTCGGGGAGCCGTGAATGCCGAGCTTGTTCTCGATGCGGCGCACGTTGACGCCGCCTTGGCGCTTGTCGTAAATGAACATCGAGAGGCCGCGGCCGTCTGTCGTGCCCTCTTCGGAACGGGCGAGGACAAGGTGGATGTCGGCGTCGCCGTTGGTGATGAAGCGTTTCACGCCGTTGAGCAGCCAGCAGCCTTCTTCTTCGCTGTATGTGGCTTTGAGCATGACGCTCTGCAAGTCGGAACCGGCGTCAGGCTCGGTCAGGTCCATCGACATGGTCTCTCCGGCGCAGACGCGGGGGATGAAGCGGCTGTGCTGGTCTTCGTTGCCGAACTCATAGAGCGTCTCGATGCAGTCTTGCAGGCTCCATATGTTGCCGAAGCCGGCATCGGTGGCGGCGACGATTTCGGCGCACATGGTGTAAGGCGTGATGGGGAAGTTGAGGCCGTCGTACTTGCGGGGCATTGTCATTCCGTTCATGCCGGCCTGTACCATGGCTTCGAGGTTACGCTTCGTGCCGGAGGCGTATTCCACGCGGTCGCCTATGTGGTGGGGGCCTTCGAGGTCTACTCCCTCGGCGTTGTCGGCGATGGTGGTGGCGCCAATTTCGCCTACGATGTCGAGCACGCGGTCATACGAATCCATGGCGTCGTCGAAGTCGACGGGCGCGTAGTCGAAGCTGTCTTTGTCGCGGAAGTTGCGTTCTTTCAGTTCGACAATCCGCTTCATCAGGGGGTGGTTCAGCTCGAACCGGAGTTCAGGATGGTCTGTATAATTGTTTGCCATTTTTCTTAGATTGATTGGGCGTTTGTTTACTTACTGTTCTCCTTGTAATACTTGATAAGCTTCGGCACGACGTCCTCGACGGCACCGGTGATGACATAGTCGGCGATGTCGTTGATGGGGGCGTTGGGGTCGGTGTTGATGGAGATGACGATGCCGCTCTCCTTCATGCCGGCCACGTGCTGTATGGCGCCGCTGATTCCGCAGGCGATGTAGACTTTCGGGCGCACCGTGACGCCGGTCTGGCCGATTTGCAGGTCGTGCTCGCAGAAGCCTGCGTCGACGGCGGCGCGGCTTGCGCCCACTTCGCCGTGCAGTTCCTCGGCCAGTTTGCGGAGCAGGTCGAAATTCTCCTTGCTTCCGACGCCGTAGCCGCCGGCTACGATGATGGGGGCGCCTTTGAGGTTGTTCTTGGCTTTTTCCACGTGGCGTTCTATGACCTTGACGACGTAGTCGGTCGAGGGGACGAAGTCGTCGACGTTGTGCGCGATGACTTTGCCTTTATAGGCCGGGTCGAGCACTTCGGCTTTCATCACGCCGCTGCGTACGGTGGCCATTTGCGGACGGTGGTCAGGGTTGACGATGGTGGCGACGATGTTGCCGCCGAAGGCCGGACGGATCTGGAAGAGCAGGTTGTCGTAGTGCTTGCCGGCTTTCTTGTCGTCGTACGAGCCGATTTCGAGGGCCGTGCAGTCGGCCGTCAGGCCGCTGGTGCATGACGAGGAAACGCGCGGCCCGAGGTCGCGGCCGATGACGGTGGCTCCCATCAGGCAGATCTGTGGTTTCTCTTGCTTGAAGAGGTTTACCATGATCGAGGTGTGCGGCTTTGAGGTGTAGGGGAAGAGGCGGGCGTCATCGAAAAGGTGGAGCGTATCCACACCGTAGGGGAGGACTTGCTGTTCCACCTTGCCCGTAATGCCGGAGCCGATGCAGACGGCTTCGAGCTGTACGCCGAGTTCAGTGGCGAGTTTGCGGCCTTTTGTCAGGAGTTCGAGGCTGACTTCCTCGACGGTCGTTCCTTCTATTTCGCAGTATACAAAAACGTTGTTCATAGTGTCCTTTTTTCGCCGGCTGGCCGTGGCGCGGTGCGCGGGTGGCCGGACCGGCTTGTTTGTGTATGGTTTATCCGATGGTGTGGCTGGCGAGGAGTTCTTGAACGAGGCCTTCGACTTCGCTGTCGCTGCTGCCGAGGCGTTTGCTCTCTTTTGCTTTGAACACGATGTTCTGCACGGCTTTCACCTTGGTGGGTGAGCCGGCCAGACCGCACTGGCTGAGGTCGGCGTCGACGTCGGCCGCGCCCCATTGGGTCACCGTGAGGTAGGGCTTCTTCTTGTATTCGTCGGCATAGGGCAACTCTTCGGGCATCTCCATGGGGGCCATGGCGCGTTTGTACTTCATGACGAGTTTGGCGTTGCGCGGGCGGCAGGGGTCGGCGCTGCCGTTGACGGTCAGCACGATGGGCAGCGGGGCCTCGACGGTTTCGATGCCTCCGTCGATGTGGCGGCGCACGGTGATCTTGCCATCAGCGCAGCTGAGCACTTCCTCGACGTAGGTCACTTGGTTGAGGTCGAGCTTCTGTGCCACTTGGGGGCCCACTTGTGCCGTGTCGCCGTCGATGGCCTGGCGGCCGCCGATGACGATGTCCACTTTCCCGATTTTCTTGATGGCCATCGACAGGGCGTATGACGTGGCGAGCGTGTCGGCACCGGCAAAGGCGCGGTCCGTCAGCAGGTAGCCGCAGTCTGCTCCACGGTAGAGGCCTTCGCGGATGACTTCGGTGGCACGGGGAGGTCCCATGGTGAGGATGGAGACCGTAGAGCCAGGGTTCTGTTCTTTCAGGCGGAGCGCCTGTTCCAGTGCGTTGAGGTCTTCTGGGTTGAAGATCGCGGGCAGCGCGGCGCGGTTGACGGTTCCTTCCGGCGTCATGGCGTCTTTTCCCACGTTGCGAGTGTCAGGTACCTGCTTGGCAAGCACAACAATGTTCAAACTCATATTTCTTTCGGTTAATGATGTTCGTTTTAGCGCGGCATGGATCCTCTTCGAAGGTGAGGAAGGACTGCATGCGACGGCGGCAAAATTACTCATTTATATTATTACAGCAAAAGAAAGCGCTCGTTTTCTGCACAGTTGCGCCTGTGGTGAGCAAGTGAAGGGCGATACCTCCGTGCGGCGTAACGGGAAGTGGAGGGCGACGTCGTGATGAAAAAAACGGTCGCAGCGACAGGATTTCCTGCTGCTGCGACCGGAAAAACACGTCCTGCGGCCATCCGGCCGGGCAGGCACACAAAAAAACTCCGGGCCGCATCCGTTTGAAGGGATGTGGCCCGGAGCCGATCTATTTACTCTTGGGTTATGCCGGTGATTACATCATGCCGCCCATGCCGCCCATGCCGGGAGCGCCCATCGGCATTTCAGGCTTTTCTTCCTTCTTGTCGCAGATGACGCATTCCGTGGTGAGGAACATGCCGGCTACGCTTGCAGCGTTTTCGAGGGCCACGCGGGTCACTTTGGCGGGGTCTACGACGCCAGCCTCGCGCAGGTCGCAGAACGTCTCGTTCTTGGCGTTGTAACCGAAGTTGCCCTTGCCTTCGCGCACTTTATTGACGATGACTGCGCCTTCGACGCCCGCATTGCTGCAAATCTGGCGGAGCGGTTCTTCGATGGCGCGGCGGATGATGGCGATGCCGGTCGTTTCGTCGGCGTTGTCGCCCGTCATGCCTTCGAGGGCTTCCTGGGCGCGGATGTAGGCCACGCCGCCGCCCGTCACGATGCCTTCTTCAACCGCGGCGCGGGTTGCGCAGAGCGCGTCGTCGCAACGGTCTTTCTTCTCCTTCTGTTCGGTCTCGCTGGCAGCGCCTACTTCGAGCACGCATACGCCACCCGACAGTTTGGCAAGGCGTTCTTGCAGTTTCTCCTTGTCGTAGGACGATGTCGTGCTGGCGATCTCGTTCTTGATCTGGGCAATGCGTTCCTGGATGTTGGCTTTGTCGCCGGCGCCGTTGACGATGGTTGTGTTCTCTTTCGTCACGGTGATCTTCTCGGCCGTTCCGAGCATGTCCACAGTGGCCTGCTCGAGTTTCAAGCCTTTCTCTTCGCTGATCACGACGCCACCCGTCAGCACGGCGATGTCTTCGAGCATGGCCTTGCGGCGGTCGCCGAAGCCCGGAGCCTTGACTGCGCAAATCTTCAATTGCGTGCGCAGGCGGTTGACGACGAGGGTGGTGAGCGCCTCGCTATCGACGTCTTCGGCGATGACGAGGAGCGGACGTCCGGTCTGTACGGCGGGATCGAGGATGGGCAGGAAGTCTTTGAGGTTCGAGATCTTCTTGTCGTAGATCAGGATGAGCGGTTTTTCCATCACGCACTGCATCTTTTCCGTGTCGGTGACGAAGTAAGGCGACAGGTAACCGCGGTCGAACTGCATACCTTCAACCGTTTTCAGCACGGTGTCGCGGCCTTTGGCATCTTCGATCGTGATGACGCCATTTACGCTCACGGCGCGCATACCGTCGGCGATGAGTTTTCCGATTTCTGCGTCGTTGTTGGCCGATATGGTAGCGACTTGTTCAATCTTGTCGTAGCTTTCTTCGACTTGTTCTGCCTGGGCTTTGATGTTTTCAACCACTTTGGCCACGGCTTTGTCGATGCCGCGCTTAACGTCGAGCGGGTTGGCTCCTGCGGCCACGTTCTTCATGCCTTCGGTCAGGATGGCTTGAGCCAGGACAGTAGCGGTTGTCGTACCGTCGCCGGCGTCGTCGCCAGTCTTGCTGGCTACGCTCTTGACGAGCTGTGCGCCTGCATTTTGGAATGCATTGTCGAGTTCTATTTCCTTTGCGACCGAAACACCGTCCTTTGTGATGCGCGGAGCGCCGAATTTCTTGTCGATAACGACGTTGCGGCCTTTCGGGCCGAGGGTTACTTTCACTGCGTTGGCCAGCATGTCAGCACCTTCTTTGAGGAGCTCGCGGGCTTCTACGTCGTATTTCAGTTCTTTTGCCATGGTTTCTAAGTCTGTTTGGATTGGTCGCGTAGGGCGACCGGTTTGTTTTGTTTACTTATTTATTTAATGTGTGGCAGTGCGTGTCAGGCCAAGATGGCGAGCACGTCGCTCTGGCGCATGATGAGGTATTTCTCGCCGTCGAGTTCGACTTCCGTTCCCGAGTATTTGCCGTAGAGGACGGTGTCGCCTGCTTTGAGGACCATCTCTTCGTCTTTCGTGCCGTTGCCGGCAGCGATGACGCTGCCTTGCAGCGGTTTTTCTTTCGCCGTGTCGGGGATGATGATTCCACCTACTGTTTTTTCCTCAGCCGGTGCCGGTTTGATCAGCACTCTGTCTGCCAATGGTTTGATAGTCATGATGTTTTTTATTTATAGTGTTTGAATGTCTCAGGATGGCTGCCCGTTTTCTGGGTGCGACCGACCATCATACAGCTAAAAGCGTGCCAAAAAAAGAAGACAGATAAAAGGCTGACAGGTCTGGCAGTCGCAACTGCCATGTCTGTCAGCCTTCCGTGCGGCGGGGATTCCGGGTTTACCGGATGCTGTCGTAGCGCAGCGGGTGGCTTTCCGGCAGCGAACCGTCGGCCAAGTCGAGCGCCATGATATAGTCGTTCATGTAATAGCCGTTGCCGATGGGCGTGTCGAGGCTGCGGTCGCACCGCATGCCCATGTGCTCGTAGAAATGGAGTGCCGGGTTGTCGCGGTTCACGTTGAGCTCGATGCGGCAGGGGCCGTCCGTGAGGGCGGTGGCGTAGTCGGCGGCCTGCATGAACAGGCGCTGGCCGTAACCGCGTTTCTGACGTGAGGGATGGACGTAGAGTTTTTGCAAATGGAAGAGGTTTTCGCCTTGTTGCTCGATGGAGACGTAGCCGCAGGGGCCATCTTCGTCTTCGGCCAAGTAGAAGGCGTGCCCGCTGGCCATCTGTTGATGTAGGCTGCCGGCCGAGTACATCCACTCCATCATGTAGTCCAGCTGTTCCGGTGTCAGGATGGGGCGGTAGGTCGGCACAAACGTCGCTTCGGCCAGCCGGCGCAGTGTGGGGATGTCGGCCTCCGTGGCGCGGCGGATGTCGAGCGGGAAAAGGCGGTCATGCTCAGAGGCGAAGTTGGGGGTCAGGCTGTGGGCGTCTGCGGCGCGGCGGATCTGGCTGGCCGACATGAACCGTCCTCCGTCGAGCTCCGCTGTGGGGTGGGGACAGCCGGCATAGGTGCAACGGTAGACATGGACCAGTTCGCGTTCGACGGCGCTTTCGTGGACGTAGGTGTCGAGGTGGCGGAACCGGAAGTCCGTCAGCCCGAGTTCCTCGGCGGCTTCACGGGCGAGGGCTTCATGTGGCGTCTCGCCCATGCTGATGTGTCCGCCGACGGCCGTGTCCCACTTGCCTGGCTGGATGTCTTTCCACATGGGGCGCCGTTGCAGATAGAGCTTGCCGTCGAGGTCAAAGACGTGCAGATGGACCACAGGGTGGAGCAGGCCGCTGCCGTCGTGGCAGTGCCCGCGCGAAGCTTGTCCGACGACGTTCCCTGCGGTGTCTACCAAGGGGAGCATCTCGGTGCTGTCGTCGTGTGGCGTGTCGTTGTCCGGACGGCCGTCACCGGTGGCGCGCCGAGGGCCCGTAGCGCGTCGCTTTCTGATCGCAGCGACAGTCGCCACGGTCGCTGCGGTTGTCGTTCCTATCGCAGCGATTGTTTTCAGGAGGTATAGTGTTTGTCGTTTCATGGGTCAGGGGATGAGCAGCGAACTGTCGCCGTAGCTGAGGAAGCGGTAGCCTCCGTCGAGTGCGTGGCGGTAGATGCGACGCCAGTCGCCGTGGACAAAGGCTGAGACGAGCAGCAGCAGTGTGCTGTGAGGTTGATGGAAGTTCGTCACCATGCGGCGCACGTGGTGGAAGGTATATCCCGGCGCGATGATGATTTGCGTGGAGGCGTGCAGGGTGTCTGTCCTGCTGCGCTCCATCCATTCCAGGATTTCCGTCAGGGCCTGTGCCGGCGTCAGGGGGTGCGGTTCGTTGGCCGCGTAGTCGTAGGGCATCCATTGCTCGACGTGGAAGGCCTCTTCGGGAGCATGGCGTTGCCGGCTGAGTTGTACACCTATATAATATAGGCTTTCGAGTGTGCGCACGGAAGTAGTCCCGACCGCTGTGCAGGCCGCTCCGTGAGCCAGCAGGCGCTCGATGCTCCGGCGTCCGACGGCAATCCATTCGGCGTGCATTTCGTGATCGGCGATTTCCTCGCTTTTCACGGGCTTGAACGTGCCGGCCCCGACGTGCAGGGTTATCTCGTCGCGTTCGATGCCCCTGCGGTCGATGGCGTCAAGCACAGCCGGCGTGAAGTGCAGTCCTGCCGTCGGAGCCGCCACCGAGCCTTTGACTTTTGAGTAGACCGTCTGGTAGGTGGTCAGGTCCGACTGTTCGGTCTCGCGGTTGAGATAGGGCGGGATGGGGAGCTCCCCGACGGCTTCGAGCACGTCGGCAAAGGTGGCCTCGTCACTGTCCCAGCTGAACCGCACGGCGTGGGCTGTGCCCTGTGTGCCGAGGCGTTCCGCCGTCAGCCGGACAGGGCGCCCTCCGATGTCGAGCGTGCGTTCGAGTGTGCCGCCCTTCCAGCGTTTTAAGTGTCCTACGAGGCAGAGCCACACTGCCGAACGCCGTGCCTGGAACATCAGGGCGTAGTCTTTGGGCTCCTCGGGTTCGAGGCAGAAGATTTCGATTTCTGCCCCCGTCGCCTTTCGGAAGTGAAGCCGTGCGCGGATCACCCGCGTATTGTTGAACACCATGAGCGAGCCCGGTTCGAGCTGTTCGGGCAGGTCGGTGAAACGCCGGTCGGCAATGGCGCCGTTGCGGTAGACGAGCAGGCGCGAGGCGTCGCGTTGGGCAAGGGGGTATTTGGCGATACGCTCGTCCGGGAGGTCGTAGTCGTAGTCGCTGATGTGTATGTGTCGAGTTTCTTCCATGGTTTCGGTCGCGCGGAAAGCGCGCTGCAAAATTAGCCATTTCCGGCGGAACGGCGCGCCGCTCCGGCCGGGAAAACGGTCGTGGCGTTTGTTCTTCCTGTCGGGGTGGCGCGTTGCTTTTATGCGGCGGTTGCGTCGCCGGACGTGCCGGCGTGTGTGCCGGGCGGGGTAAAAAAAGCGGGGAGGC
>ENA-ORNP01002379-ORNP01002379.1-human-gut-metagenome-genome-assembly--contig:-NODE-2379-length-15836-cov-19.846841_pt1 | contig 15836 bp, 17 predicted proteins | sample MGYA00242119_ERZ509030 | MGnify/ENA primary metagenome ERZ509030 (study PRJEB26280, sample SAMEA2338708) | human gut metagenome | biome: human gut; feature: human-associated habitat; material: faeces... | reverse complement strand
GCTTTAAAGCCATTTGTGCACCGGCTCCATCACAATACCCAATATTTCGATTGATAATGGCACGTGTCTGTTCCGTGGCATGCAATATCTTTTCTGCATTGATCGCTACCAATATGCCCTTATGCGTGTCCACATAATGCAATAGTTGCTGTTCGGAGTCGAAAGGGAATATTTCGACCCCGTTTAATGAAACTTTATCCATAAGATTAAAATATTATTCGGCAAGTAAATAATGGCTCATAGCATTAAATATAAACGCATTGCTCCAACGCATATATGATATTTTTGAACTTATCCCCGGCTTTAACTGGTAGTAGAAATAGCCTTTCCGGTCTTGCATATTGCGGATAGTCCAATCAATGACCTTTTCTGCAATTTCCTTGTATTCTTCGATCTTGTGCAACCTTGCGAGCGTTACGAGCAACTGCCCCGGGCAGTGAATGTCGATGGGATAAGTGCGGTTGTCGTAGTATTTTGGCATTCCGTTGGCTTCAAAGAAGTTTTGAATATAATATTCAAAGCCCTTCTCAATATATTTGCGATACTTATTGTCGCCTGTCAGCTCCTGATATGCAATAAGCGCATCAAGGTTATAGCCTGTATGAAAACTGTCAACCCAACTCTGAACGGGTAGCATGCCATATACCCATGCACCGTTTGGCTTTTGACCTGAGCAGCATGCCTTTATGCTTTGCTCTGCAAGTTCGCAGTATTCCTCGTTGCCTGTGTACTTGTAGCAAAAACTAAGCAGCCTTGAGCCGAGCAGTGAGGCGTTAAAGACAGTGTCGTTTCCCTGCAACGGGCTGTAAGAGAATAGGAATCCGTCCTTATATTCCGTGCGGTGAAGGTCGTTGATAACGAAATGTGCCGCACTGAGAGCGATTTCAAGAAACCTTTTCTCTCTGGTAATTTCGTATGCTTCCATAAGAGCGGTTGCACAGAAATTGCTCGCAACAACGGTTGGAGTAAACTTTGGGAAAAGGAAAAGTCTGCGAGCCTGCCAGTCAAAGTTATATCCCCAGCAAGCACCGCTGTAACCTTTTGATTGTAGAGAGATCAACAGTTCAGCCAGTTCGTTAATCCGTGATTTCAGGGAATCGGGAGAGCCGAGGCTTTCCGCAAGTTTGGGGTTTGCCTTAACCGCATTATATAGGTTGCAGTAACCGGAAAGGAAAAGCCCGATGCCCTTGGCATTATATTCCTTGGGGACAAGCGCAAGCCTGCGGAGATTGACTGGGCAGCGCTTAAATCCTTGGATAACAACCAGGCGGCAGATTGCCGACTTCTTCAGGAACGGCAACGCCTGAAAAACCTTCGAGTTAAGTCCGTCATAGGGATCCCAACCCTTGAACCCCTCATTCTCGCAATACTCCTTCAGCAAGCGAAAAGAGTTGATAACTTTATGCATATTATGTTATTCTTTAGTCCTTAGAATTTTGGTGGGTACGCCTGCAACGATAGCATTATCGGGAATTGGTTTGGTTACGACTGCGTTTGCTCCTATTGTAACATTGTTTCCGATTGTTATACCACCCATAACGATAGAACCTTTCGCAATATAAACATTATTACCTATCACTGGTACTTCCGGAAATCTTGAATTACCCCCCTATGGAAACTTGCTGACATATAGTGCAGTTTACCCCTATAATTGATTTAGAATGGATAACAACACCCATACCTCCGTATCCAAAAGTTGACCCTCTGCCAATCTTTGCCTGGTATGGAATCTTGCTGTTGTAAATTAGGAAAATAAGCAATGTTATCAATTTTGGCAGTACAGGAATGTGGTGCAAGTACAGCCACCTTGATACCCGATAAAAAGAGATTGCATTCAACATAGTTTTATCCTTTTAAAACTATATCCGATTGCAACTTTTGATTTACTCTTTTGGTTGCAGATATGGTGCTATTCCATCTAAATCTTTTTGATTTGAAGAAATATTATAGTTTAAGTCTTTAGTATATCCGATTATTTTAGCAGGAGAGCCTGCAACAATTACCCCCCCCCTTAATGATTTATCAACAAACGAATTAGCTGCAACAATACAGTTATCACCAATTTCTACTGGTCCACAGATTACAACGTTTGGACCGATAAAAACGTTATTGCCAATTTTAGGAACGTTTTTATATGGAAATTTTCTTACTGTTGAGAATCGTAAACCTAATACGCAGTTTTCTCCAATTTCCGTTCCTGGGATTAGTACAGTGCTAATTCCTTTACAAACAAAATAAGATCCTTTACCGATTTTTGAATCAGCAGTAATTTTAGTGTTGTAAATCAGAAAAATTAATAGTTGAATTAATTTAGGTAAAAATGGAATGTGGTGTAAGTATAACCACCTCTGTATTCTGTAAAAAAATATTGCGTTTGGCATAATTTTATCGTTTTCTGATAAAGCGGGCGGGGTTTCCTGCCCATACTTCGTTTGACGGTATATCTTTCGTCACTATTGCCCCGGCGCCTACGATTGCCCCTTCTCCGATTGTGACCGGCTTGACAACCATTGTTCCCATGCCAATGTAGGCTCCTTTGCCAACATGCACTTGACCGCGGTCATAACTGCCTGTCTTCGGGTTCATGAAATGCGTTACAATCCGGACGCCGACAGTCAGGCGCACGCCCTCTTCAATGACAATATCTTCGGGATAATTTGTGTCGAAAATAACGTCCTCTCCGATGAAGGTCTTTTTAGGGCATTTGATGTTTACCCCCCCCATTTGCAAAGCGTTGGTCTCCAACCTCTTGACTTCATTGGCAAATGCTGCAAATGAAGGAAGATAAGTTTCTTAATTCTTGACAGTTTCATAGTTTTATAGTTTCTTTTATTGTGTTTTCAATTTGCCTTGCAACGCTTGACGCCATAAAATGTTCTTTGGCGTATTGTGCGTTATATGCGCCGACCTTTCGTGCCAACTCCTTGTCCTTTATGTACGGAACCATTGCGTCGGCAAAATCTTTCGGTTCAAGGGAGTCCGTTATAAATCCCATTTTGTCGTTTTTGAAAAAGTCAACAAGACCGCCGACATTCCTTGTCAAGATCGGCAAGCCGAAAGCCATTGCTTCAAGAACTACCGTTGGCATTCCTTCTCCATGAGTCGTTAATAATAATAATAATGCGTTTTTATACTCATTCTTAAGGGCTTCACCTGCCAATCTGCCCGTAAATATTACATCAGACAAATCTTTGTCAGCAACATATTTTTTCAGAGGTTTAAGTTCCGATCCATCACCAACGAAAGTCAGAGTCAAGTCGCTGTACTTTTGTTTTAAAATGGCAAAGGCATCTACCGCTTCATAAACTCCTTTTGCTTTTTCTATTCTTGACAAGAACAAGATGTTTTTGTTGCTGAAAGTCTTATCCTTCATAGGGTTGAAATTTTCGAGCAAGGCATCATCAACTTTAGTTGTTGTAAGACTTATTGGCGAAGTAACCCCCCATGACTTCATTTCCTCTTTAAAGGCATTTGCCAACACAAAAATCAGTGAGGCTTTATTAAAATGACGTACCACCCATTTCTTATTGATAGTCTTCGCATAATCCCAATTAAAACCATGAATAAACACAACTACCTTAAAGCCAAGGGCATGAGCAACATTTAAGAAAAAAAAATCACGTTTTAATGCAGAAGTTCCTAAAGATGGATTAACTAATACGACATCCGGACGAAATGTCAACAACCGGAATATAAATTTCAAACAGTCCCAAAGTAACCAATATTTTCCACTGCCACATTTTGTTGCATTACGTTTTCCGATAGTATTATACATTACATTTTCCGTCCAAAAAGCACGCAATCCTTTGTAATGACTTGCAACTCCGCCCATTAATTTTAAGGAGGGTGTATTTATTAGAATTTTCATGACAAACAGAATGTTTATATCAATATATCTCCATGCTATTTATAGGCATCGTTGGAGTTACTACAGAATAGTAATTAATTGCTCCTCCAATCTTGAATTGTGTAAAGGGGGTATGTGCCACTTTTGCAGTGTTGTTATTAACGTACTCACGCAACTTAGAAGGTAACCAGTTATAGTAAAGGTTTAGACTAAAACTATTTAAAGACTGTAAATCTACATACGCCACGATAATCGGTAATTTATAAACTTCAACAGCTTGCTGTATCTCCCAATTCAACAACCCTCTGTTTTTATTTGTTTGAGAAGAAACTATAACCAACATATTCTTAGAATTAGCCATTCGTTCTTTCAATTTCGCTTTCAATGTTTCCAAACTACTTGAGTCTCTCACACTATAAGTTTTCTCATGACTATTTACAAAATTAAAACGAACATTGTCATTTGTTTGCCATGCTTTTAGCAATTCAAAATTATGCAAGTCGCTATTGACAGGATTTACTTCTCCCTGTCCATCAAAGGCCACGTATGTGCCATTTCTATAAGTTCCCATATTTTATGTTCCTAAATTGTTAAACTCATACTTTACCTTATTTAAGGATATAAATTTCGTATCACTTTTATGAACTACAATGGTAGTTCCACCCATAGTTACATAATGGTCCACCAAACTGAAACATTGCAAAATATGACATAATGTTTTTTGTTTGGAAAGATTTAGCCCGGTCTGTCCGGAACCAATAATAGGCATATAGATAGGATGACCGCTATTATAGGTGTTTATCTTCTCCATCATAGTAAGCAGCATATAAGTATATTTCTCTGGCTGATAAATTACATGGTTGTTTTCATCAAACTCTGTCGCCACCACAAGATAGTACTGTTTGTCTTCCTCAAACAAACGGACAACTGTTCCTAACGGATATTTATCAAGTTTGCCACTTACATTTCTACGAGACGCAACGCTTCCCGATGAGAGGATACCATCTCTTGATATTGCATTGGTTATTTCATCATCTAAATTCTTTCTCGGATATTTATCACGATAATGCTGTATAAACAGTCCATGAACAGTATGCGGACCTATCACATCATGTTGCAACTGAGTGTCCAAATAGTTATTCACCGGAATGACCACGATACTTCCACGTTCTGTATCAAATAGATCACCCACCTTCACACGAATTCTACGTCTGCGAATAAAATCTATCCTAATTTCTTTTCCTGGTATTATTGAACTGAAGCCCCAAGCAATAGAAGCAAATAGGCAACACCCCCACATACAACTGCAATTAAATCGTGGCCATATACCGATAAAGATTGTCAGGATACAAGAAATGGTACCCATTGCCAACGCTACTTGCTTAAGAAAGAAATTGTAGTTACTCAGCATAAATATTTTTACATTATTAAGCATATCATTAATCATTGATTGCAGATTTCACAGTCTGATAATCCCACTCCACATTCCAAGTATTAAAGTTAAATTTCTTCATAGGCTTATGGATTCCTTTGTTCCGTAGCACTTCTGGACATTTGTTTCGGTCTACAATGATAGAATTATAAAGTATCACAATCTTAGCATTTTCTTTAATCGCCATATCGCACTCATAGTCCACATAACTACGATTATCTACAGAATGTCTCAACAAACAAGAATTTTCCCTATACCATTTACATAAATAACAAGCACCACTCCTCAGAGATTTAGTATGTTCACCAATAATAAGAACGAAAGTCTTTGAAATTCCCATTCTCATTCTCAGTGAAGCTTTTATATTGCAGTTGTTACTGTTATCTCTAGATTGTGTCAAGTTGTGTACATCAATGAAATGAAGACTCCAACGATTTCCCTCATTCCATTCGTGCAATTTATCAATGGCAGCCTTATCACCAGACCAGTCTCCGGCAAGATAAGTTTTAGTCTTGTTTTTTAAAGCCCGTATATTCATTAGTGTCCAATTTTGACGTATAGTTCAAAACCCGTCACTAGGCGGTTCCCTATAGTATTGTATATTACATTTTCCGTCCAAAAAGCACGCAATCCTTTGTAATGATTCGCAATTCCTCCCATTAATTTCAAACTGGGAGTATTGACTAAAATTTTCATTGCTTGGTATGTATATGTTATAATTTAAGCTTTGAAAGTTCTTGTGATTTTTTCACAACATCCCTTTATATATTTCCAGATGCCATACATCTTAAGCAAATCACGCATATAATCACCTGTCAGTGCATAGCGTGGTAAGGTATACAAATCTGCACTTGCCGAGATATTATTCGGCTTTGTTGAAAATGCAATTTTATAATATTTTTTTGCAGCGTTGATTTCTCTATGAGAAATGGACCCGTTGGGATAGCTAAAAGCGAAAATGCTCTTACCCGTGATTTTTTCTAATTGTTTTTGAGATTCACTAAGTTCAAAATCCAACAGATCATCTGGCAATTTGGTAAGAATCGGATGATTTATAGTATGTGACTGAATTGATATCAAAGGGTGTTTTGTAATCGTCTCAAGCTCATCAATCGTCATTGCTGATCGTTGTAAATCAGCAACTTCTGTTTTTATTTTTTTAAGTTGACTTTCAAACTCATCGTGGGGAAGATTTTTAAAATTTTGCATTTGTGTATAACCAACTTTTTTTGCAACGAATTCCCACCAAAAGTTGCCTGACATTATCGGATTAACGGCAATAAATATTGTTATATGAACATTGTACTTCTCTATAATTGGAATCAACTTTAAATTACCTTGCCAGCCATCATCGAATGATATATATGCCAATTTTCCTTTGGTATCATTCTTTTCCAATCGGCTATAAAGTTCTTCAATACTGATGAATTTATAGTTCTTTGAATGTAAATGTTTAATAATTGCCTCAAACCCTTCCTGATTTGGATTGTGAAAATATAATGGACGAATCATTATTCTTGATTTTTAAAAAGTTTTATAAAGGTTGATGTATGAGTTTCCTATAGCATTTACACCAAACATATTTTGCCCTGATATTGCATTTTTGATTCTGTTTTGCTGTTTGATCAGTTCTATTTGATTGGTATTTAAATTACTCATATCTTCTATAATCACCCCTGCGCCATATTTTTCAATATATTCTTCTGCAATATTGACACTTCCGTTATGGATTATAAATAATCCGGAAGCAGCGAATTCACTTAATTTAGATGGTGAGGCAGAATAATTTATAAATGTTCTATCTCTCCAAAGTATTCCTATGTCAGCTGCGGAAAGATATTTTGGAACGTCTTGGAATGGCACGAAAAGGCTAATGCACTTCTCATTGTCAAAAACCTTTTTAGATAAGGAGATAACCCTAATGCCTTTAGATATTAGGGTGTCGATGTTGCTTTTATCTTGTTGCCAAAGCGAATCTCCTCCACTTAGGCAAATTGCAAGCAATTCATTATCTTTAATATCATATCTGTTCCTTATTTCATTTCTATAGGAAACAGAGAATTCCATCACTTTTCCTGCAATATTGGGGTGAACACATAATCTGTATTTACAATTTGAATAGTTTTTCCGGATATACTCATTGATTGGTGTTGAAACTGAAGAAATGACAATTTGGCTAACGATTCTACTGTCAAACAGTCTTTTGTAGAAAAATTGATAATAATTAGCTTGAACTTTCAGCAATAACTTGCGAATACCGGAACACCGCATATACTTAAATTCGATTTCCCGATAAACTACCCCCCTGATATCGATTAAAATTCGATTATTAAGTCTTTGATCTATAACCATTTTTTTTATAAGGTAGCCAAGATGCTCGCTTCTTACATGAAAAAATGAATTTTCCCAATCTTTTACTTTCTTTACAGCCGAAAAAATATTTCGGATAGTCAGAAATTCGAATATTTGATATGTAGGATATGATTTAAACCATACGACATCCAAAAATGAATAATTGGATAGTTTCTTTTCAATTTCCCCTTTTTCGTTGGTATTACGATATCCCATTATCAATGCCAAAGGAATACCTTTGATGTGATAAAACTTAAGCAGTTCCAATACTTGGGACTCCAAAACAGAAACATTTCCACCTGCTATATAGATTAGCTTTTTCATCATAATTAGTTTGTTTGAGTTTTTGATATTACTATAATCGCTGTAATGAGAGTGATACTGTCAATTAGATCAGAACTCATCATCGACCTAATAAATATGGCTACTATTAAAGGAAGAGCATAAAAGTTGGATATAGTCAATAAACGAAATCGATCTGGTTTTACCACTAATGGCACAAATACAATCATAACAATCAAAAGAGTTCCAACCATACCCAATTCGCAAAATAATTCCAGAAACAGATTATGTGGATATGCTCTGGCTCCGTTTGTACTAAAGCCACCCAACCCTTTTCCTAAAATGAAGTCTGTCTCTAATATCTTGAAAGCATTATCATAGTCTCTATTAAGACTTTGGCTAAGCGTAGTTGCATTCATAGAACCCTCAATAGCTTTAGACTTTAGATTTGTAAGAATAAGTAAAGAAGCAAAAGCCAATATTACAGAAAACCAAATTTTTTTATCAAGTGATATTCTGGTATCTATAATCAAGCGGATAAACAAGATTATGAAAGTTCCAAATATTGCCTGCCGTGCTTGTGCTATCAATAATAAAATTATAAGAGGTAGCAATAGTGTTACAACATTCCTTTTTCGTAGTTTAGATAGTTCAAAAGAACTTAAAATCAAAGCAATCCCCATCATTGCAGGTATTCCAACAGAATGGTAAGTCAAAACCATATCTGTGCTTTTCTTTATAAAAGAAAATGAACTCCTAAAGAAATCCAAATCAAAAATATGTGCAGGATGTTTAAACGGATAAAAGTCAAAAGCAATATATATAAACAGTAAACTTATCAGGCATAAAAACTGAGCAAGTGCTAAAGATTGTAGTTTTGGTGATTGGCAATAAACTTTCCAGTATATAATAGAACAAAATCCAATCGAAATGATATAAATCAGTTTAAAATTGCTGTAAGAATGCTGTGGTCCATATAGGTATGCAATTAGGAAAATAATCACTAGTAATCCAAAATAGATAAACTCTTCATTTATATTCAGGCTGGATTTTATATAATTCCTTAGAAATACCAATCCTAAGAATAAACATATAAAATAAGCCGTTAAAGGAATATGCAAAACAAAGAATAAAGCACCTAACACAGGGGCAGCAAAACACATAAGAGCAAAACCTCTAGTTTCATTATTCATTGAGTATAATGAAAGTATAAATAGCGTAAATGTAATAAGCGTACCAGGAACTGCAGGAATAGGTATATAAATTAGGGTTATCATTAACCATATACCGTATGTTATCCAGCGGTTGAGCGGATTACTTAATGTATTTGTTGTATTTAAATCTGTCATATTATTAGAGGAAATTTTATCTTCCACCTATAAGTGCTTCCATTGTTTTAGGTATAAAACGCTTCAATATATTATACATTATTATGCATACGAAAAGACATACAAACGGAGTTAAGAAGTAACTTATTACCCCCCCTGAGTGCTTATATAAACCACTAATATATAGAGTTTTATCAATTAATAAACTTGCAAAGCCCCGAGGAGATGCGACAACTATGGGAATAGTATGTACAACGTAGATAAAAAAGGAAGCATTCGAGTGTTTAAAAATAAATTGATTTATATACTTGAGTTTTTTTATCATTGTATTGGCTAAAAGGAAAACAGCAATGATGCCAGTTACTTGATATATATGCCGTATACTCGTAGATATAGGCATGTTGTCGGCAGGGACAAGCATTATTAGTAATGCTATAGATAATGGAATAAGCCACTTGTAACTTTTGAAAGTATCCAGAATATCAAGTTTATTAACAGCCAGATAGCTTCCAAACACAAAAAAGAAAAGTCCTTTGACATGTATACCTGGTAGGGTTTCTATATTTAAGATAAAAGCAGCCAATAATATAGCAATACCCCATTTTTTTAAATATTTTATACCTTTATATAGCAACGGAGAAATTGCAGTTAAAATAATCAGGTCTCTTAAAAACCATAATGGGATATTGATAGGAGCTGCTAAATAAGATGAAAGCCCTAATGGATTAAAAGTGTTATTTTCGTTGATTATGAAATAGTTCCAAAAAAAACTTAGAATGTTTGAAAGTGTTGTTATTTCATCTATTGTTAAACAATCAGATGGAAGTTCTGAAATAGATAGTTTAAGTACGTACATTTTGTACAGACCGTACAAGATGCGCAGAATGATTGTTATAATAATCCATAACACATAAGGAACTAATAGCGTTTTTATCCGTTTTTTTATTTTTGATTTATATGTATCTTTATCAAATTTTTCTGTGTTAAAGAAAAAGTAATATCCTGCCGTAAAAAAGAAGAAAGGGACAGCAACAGTGCATAGATTATTGAAAAAGATTCCGATAATTGAGTATATGTTATCTGGTGATAAAGATTGCCAGTCTATGCTATAAACAGGGGTGAAATGTGGATTTAAATGGGGTGTCATGTGAATAAAGATTACCAACAAAGCCATTGGTAATCTCAACCACTTAACAATCAAAGATGTATTTATATTGTCCATTTCTAATGTTGATAAAATTTATAAAATTCTTCTCTAAGCATAGTTGGTGGATTAAGTTTTCTTATTCCGCATTTGTTTAGAAACTCTTTAATGAGAATCTTCATATATCCCTTTTTAGAATATACCCTTAATTTATTCTTTCCCCATTCAGTTTTCTTATAGTATTCAAACCAGATATCTTTATAAGGGTGTATACACTCTCTATGCCAAGGTTTGATTTTATTTGTGTAATGTATGATTACCGGGTGTTCCGCTGCCTCGTACATATCTTGCCAGCGTGATTTGTCAATATATGGATTTTTGTATAGGAATGAGAATTGCGAATTATATTTCATAGGAAGATAATAGGTATCGTCATATAGAACCGCATTCAATGCATCCTGGTCATGGAATTGCAAATTGCCTTTATGCGAATCGATATATTCAAGTACCTTATTGGGTAATTCTTTTTCTCTCCATACTTCCAAATCCATTAAAAGCAGTCCAGAGTTAAAATAACCTTTTTCTCTACTATAACCCAATCTGTTAAAGTGTCTTATGTCATCACCGGATTGGTCTATTACAACTCCTACTGCCGCATTATCCATATTGACATTATATAAATCTCTTACATTTCTGGTTACAATCATATCTGCATCCAGATAAAGGCATCTTTTCATATCTGGGGGTAGAATGTTTGCTGCAAGAATCCTGTTGTATGCCGCTGCGCTTATATACGTGTTTGTGGGACAATCTTTAAAAACAACTTCATCAACAACTACAAACGAAAGCCTTTGGTTATAGTTGTCTGCAATCTTTTGCAAGCTGTTGGTACTTTCGTTTTTCAGTCCTGCCGTAATAACATGAAATTCAATTTGCTCATTCTTGTTATTTTCAAAAACGGAAGACATAAGAACTCCACATGGCATTACAAATTTGTCGTCAATTCCACATACTATATGAATCATAATTTTTTAGATATGTGTTTAAGTTCAGGACAATTAAATAGTCTACAAATAATGGCATACGTTACCAAGCCTACTAATAGACCGACAATAAATGATATATATACATTACTGATAAGACAAATTGTTAAATATATCAACAAACACATTAGGAGTCCCCCAATATAAAAAGGCTTTAATTGCCTAATTTCTTCCTTGTAGCTGATATCTGTTATTTGTCTCACAAAATATATAATGATAATTACATCACAAACCGAATATATCAATAAAGACAGTGCGACATAAATCGCATCAAATTGAATAGCTATTAGCAGAAGAGATATACTGATTATTTTTTTTACTACTTCAGACTTAAGAGACAAGTCAGAACGACCATGAACATTCAACAATTGCCAATTAAATTTCTGAACAGGTTCCAATATGTAAGCCAAACTTAGAACTTGTAGAAAAATTATCATTGCTTCCCATTTAGTACCTAACAGTATAATAACCAAAGGTCTTGCCAGGCAGCATAAAAGAATCATTATTGGGGTTATAATAAATGATGATAGGCGTAAATATTTAAAAAACATTGTTTTAAGTTGAACACTATCGTTTTGTAATCCGCATAATACAGGATATGAAACCTGATCGATAATGGTTGCAATTTGTAAAGAAGGTGTTTTACTTAAATTATTTGCCTTTGTGTAAAGCCCCAATGCTGCGCTATTGTATATTTTTCCGATTATAAGAGAATAAATGTTAGTATATACACTGTGCAACAATCCTCCTATCATAATTTTGGAACTGAATTTGAATAACGTTCTAAATGAACTTAAGGAGAATACCAGCATCGGTTTCCATGGTTTCATTATCCATAGCCCAATCGTTGTAATAGCATTCATTATTATAATCTGCCAAACCAACGCATATGGTCCGAAATCATTATAAGCCATTATTATGCCGCATATTCCACTGATAATAACCGCAACAAGGGATATTTTAGCTTTATCTTTAAATCTAAGTTCTATTATCAATTGGGTCTGTTGTATGATAGATAATCCTTGAATTATAAGATTGAAAGCAAATAGTCTAAGAACCGGTATCAGTTCAGAAGAATCGTAGAATTTTGAAATTGGAATTGAACCAAAATATAAAACAATATAGAGAAATAATGATGCAAAATTATTAAAATGGAATATTGTTGAGAAGTCAACTTCCGTACGATTTTGTTTTTGTATAAGAGCATTCGAGAAACCACTATCTATCAGAGTTTGCGCTATTGCCATAAAAATTGACACCATAGCAACCAAGCCATAATCTGAAGGATTTAATAGACGTGCTATGATTATACTTAATATTAAATGAATAGCTTGAGTTGAAAATCTTTCAACTGCATTCCATATTAATGCGCTTTTTTGTTTTTTTGAACTAACGCTTGATGCCATGAATTATGCCTACACTTAATTTAAAGAATTGGAAACCAAATGAAAACATTATTTTTTTCATCAAAGGATAGCGTGCATTTAAGTCTATGTGATGAAAAGCCATCCTAAACATCTGATTTATTTCTTCCTGTTGAGTCTTATTAAATTGATGTTTTTCTTTCAAATATTTAATTCTTCTTGCAAACAGAGTTTGAAGAAAACGAGCATTTCCCAAACGAATAATTGAATTGTCAGTATATTCTCTTTTTATTAATTGGTTATATTTAATTTCCGTCAGTAACTTATCATAAGTTTTGACTCGGGGAGTATGGGTTACACTATTGTCATTTTTAAAATATGTATATTTTGCGTCACTGAACGCAACACGATTGGCTCTGAGTAATATAAAAAAAAAATCCACTTCATCTTGATATACATAGGAAGATGAGGTTACATCTTTTAGAAGTTCATCATACAATTCCTTTCTGCAAAGCATTCCATTGCATGCAATCATAGAACCAGAACCTTGTTTAAAGGTTAGAAAAGCAGCATCTTTTCCTGTCAGAACTTGATTGAAGTCAAACCCTTTATCTGGTACTTGGTTAAAGACTTCACCTTCAAAAGTTGTGTAATGCATGGTTGGAGAAACTATATCTGAATTTGTCTTCTTTGCCTGTATTACTAATTTTTCCAAATAAGTTGATTCAATAATGTCATCTGAATCAATGTTGCAGATCCATTCGCTATTACTTAAACTTGCTGCTTTTAATCTTGGAATCCTTGCCGATCCTGTATTTTTGATTGTAATATATTCAATGTTTTTATATTTGGAAGAATATTCATCTAATATATCCGCAGTTTTATCTGTGGAGCCGTCATTCACTACTATTAAATGCCAGTTTTTATAAGTTTGCAACAAAATGCTATCCAAAGTTGCAGGAAGCAATCTTTCAGCATTATATGCCGGCATTATAACAGTTATTTCATCTGTCACAAGATCTTTTCCCATTTTTCGTAAATGTTGTTTAGTAAAAATCTCCTACTGTCATTTAGAGCATTTAGAGAAAAATCTTTCCGCTTAGTTACCGATGACAAAAGCATTTTCAACTTGTTTGTAAAGTCTTCCTCGTCAAATCCATTGTTTGGCTTGGATATCATACCTGAATAGTTGTCAGATATAATGTCGTATGCGGCACTATAACTACCATAGACAATAGGAATAACACCAAAGTTCATACTCTCTGTTATCGTAAGTGGGAAACCTTCATAATCTGATGTCAGTAACAAAATTGAGGCTTTCTCATAAAAGCTTTTTGGGTTTTGAAAACCTACAAACTTAACAGACTGAATATTTTTATTTTCAGTAATATTTTTTAGTCTTAGTATGTCAGGACCATCTCCGACTATGGTTAATTCCCAGTCTTTATATTCAGATTGTATTTTGCCCCAGACATTTAAAATTCTTTCGATTCTTTTTTGTGTATACTCTAATCTTCCTACAAAAATTATCTGCTTTTCTTTTCGCTCGAAATTATATATAAAATCCTCATTGGCTATTGTAATAGGATTTGATATCAGTCTAATTTTTTTAAGATTCTTTAATCTAGATATCTTTTCGAATTCCGAGATAAAGGATTCTGATAAGAGAATATATAAATCGCTATTTTTATACACCTTCCGATAAGAGTATGCCAGTTTTAGAATATTCTTATAATACTTTAACTTGCCAGTAATATTATGTTTATATCTGAACTTCAATCCAAAACTTGGAGTATTGTGCAGTACTGATATAATCTTAATATTTAAATCTTTTGACGCATTTTTTATCAAAGCTGTTGTTCTGAATAAATGTCCACTTTGATTAATAATAACATCAACATTTTTGTCAATCAGAAAGTTCCTTAATTGAATTATCGCTTCTTTTGTACTTAATGTATGAGAATCTATTACTGAAACACCAATTCTGGAGTTTAATATAGGGTGTATTTCTTCTCCTTTTGATGGTGTAAGAGTTAAAACATTGCAATTATGTCCTTCTTGCACGAATTTATTTGACAATACATGAGTAACGGTTTGAACGCCACCTATTTTATAGTATTGTAATATAAATAGTATATTCATAATTGAGGAATAGTGCTGAATTAAAATTTTAATTCAGCACTTGATTAGGGCTTTAGTTATTTTTGAAAATTCCACAGAAATCCAATATCACCTTATCCTCCCGCCATTCCAGCTCTTTGAACGGTGTGTGTGCAGTCAAGAATACCACTATATCTGCTTTGTTGTAAGCCTCTTTATAATCAGTCAGTTTAAACACGTTATGCTCTTTTACATTCGGTTCTACAACCAAAATGTCGGCATTATTACAGCTCTGCATCACTTTCGTGGTAATATATTTCGCCGGACTTTCACGCAAATCGTCAATGTTTGGTTTGAATGCCAATCCCATCATAGCTACAACTGGCTTACGGTGATTCTTCAACTCAAACTCCAACATGGCGTTCTTCACTTTTTCGGCGCACCAGAAACTCTTGTAGTTGTTTATATCACGAGCATCGCTGATTAACTTGCTTTCTGCCGGGAAATCAGCGGTGATAAAGTATGGATCTACCGCAATACAATGACCGCCTACACCGCAACCGGGTTGCAGGATATTTACACGCGGATGCTTGTTGGCAAGGTTGATAAGTTCCCAAACATTGATACCCGCCTTATCGCAAATCAAGGAAAGTTCATTAGCAAAGGCAATCTGTACATCACGACTGGAGTTCTCCGTCAGTTTACACATCTCCGCTGTGCGACAGTTAGTCTTGTGAAGTGTGCCCTGTACAAATTGCGAATAGAACCCAATGGCCTTGTCAGTAGATTCAGGATTCAAGCCACCGATAACACGATCGTTATGCACCAATTCATATATGACATTGCCTGGTAGTACACGTTCCGGACAATAGGCTATGAAAATCTTACCTTCCAATTCCGGACGTTCACCAAAAATGATGCGTGCCATAGCCTCTGTAGTTCCT
>ENA-ORNP01002377-ORNP01002377.1-human-gut-metagenome-genome-assembly--contig:-NODE-2377-length-15854-cov-6.683714_pt1 | contig 15854 bp, 12 predicted proteins | sample MGYA00242119_ERZ509030 | MGnify/ENA primary metagenome ERZ509030 (study PRJEB26280, sample SAMEA2338708) | human gut metagenome | biome: human gut; feature: human-associated habitat; material: faeces... | reverse complement strand
TGTAAGAAATAGATGTTTTCCATTCATATTCTTTTACCTCGTCAAACTCCGATTTACTGGGCTAAGCCGAGTATACCACACTCCACCATGAAAGAACACCCCGATATAGTGAAATTTTGCCATTTTTCTGCGTACGTGCGTACACGCTCCGCAGGGATTCTAAGGGGCTTGACCCCTTGGCACACAGACTTTGGCACAAAGTCTAGTGTGTTACACCTTGTCAGAGGTGTACAGGCTCCCGGTACGCACGTACGCAGCGACTACTCCCAAACGCGCCATATAGGGGGACGACCAAGTTCGCACAAAGCGAACTTGATTCCGCAAAGCAAAAGGCAGGATACCACTATCATAGTGATACCCTGCCTTTGCTCGTTTACCGTTCCGAGTAGTCCTTCCGCAGAACCTCCGATAAACAAAAAACGTACCCGAACCCTTTTTCGTAAAGAATCGGGTTCGAGTACGAACTGTATGGTGGGCCATTTTGACCCACTGATTCTGTTACGGTCAGAATCAGGTTGTCATCTTGGCAACCTGATTTTCAACAGGCCTTGAGGCGTTACGGAAAAACGATGTGCTCATTTTGACCACTTGGTTTTCCGTAACAGGTCGATAAATTTCCGTTCCCTCATTCGTGAGGAACTGGGTTTCATTTGGCAGATGCGTTACACTTATCCAAGTGCTCATTTTGAGCACTTGCAGCATCTGTAACACGTTTTCGATAGTCTTTTTGCCGACAGGCGTTGCTGCAATAGCGGGCATCTGCACGTTTGGGCGTGAATTTCTCGCCGCAGCACTGACAGACCAAATCCTGACGGCGCATTTGGCGGTATTCCCGCTGCCGCCGATTGTTGGCCTGATTGCCGCACCAGTAGCTATGACAGTATTTCTTGGTGTAGATTGTGGTGTAGAACACCCGACCGCAGCCGCCGCAGATAAGTTTGCGGACGGCGTATCCTCCGGCGGTAAAACCCGTTTCCTCATACGATTCTTTCAAATAATCCTGATTGTTCTGCTCCCATTCTTCGTTTGTCATATACATGGAGATGACCCTCCTTTCACTGGCGTTACAGAAAACAATGTGGTCAATTTGACCACATTGTTTTCTGGTAACTGAGGAATCAACGTTTAGCCGTTCTCCCTGCATGGCTTTCCTGCCCCCTTCCGGCGGCGTTTTCCGGCTCGCTCTTGCGAGGTCATCGCCGGGTATCCCATGCAGACGGTCATGCGGTTTTCAAGGTCCAACGGGCAAAACGGCAACAAAAAAGCCGTCACAAAACAGACCAGCCCTGCCTTCGCTTTTTCTGGAAGGTCATGCTAGTCGGTTATGTAACGGCTGAAAGCCAAAATGTTCAGCCCCGCAGGGTCTGAACGAATATGTAAAAATATGTTATATTCAATTGTTGGGATAGATTACCACAAAAATCGAGCTGTGTCAACGTGAACTTGTCGGGGCAAGGCCCCTCCATCTTGCTGCGCAAGACCGTTCTGTCGCTTAAAAGCCCCACTGGGGCTTTCATTGCTCCGCTGCGCTGCGCAAACGCGAACTTTTGAGAATACGTCACTTTCGGTAGTGTGTAAGAAAAAACGAGGGAAACTTTGGCAAAAAGAGAGAGGGCTGGACGGTGCCAGCCCTCTTGACAAAGAATAAAGATGAAAGTTGCATCGAAACACAATGTAAGGGAATATAAGGCACTAGAACAGGGACGGTATTTGACCCTGTTAGGTTTCACAAAGGATAAAAGGCCAATTAAAATTACTTGACGAAATGGAGGCAGGCATGCTATGCTGGGTGTATACACTTTTATACACTATGGGAATGGAGCGGCGTATGACCAAGAAAGAGGAAGTGGTTTCCTGTGTGCAGCGGCTGGCGGCCGCTGCTCCGGAAAAACGGGAAGTTGGCGTGACCACACAGGAACTGGCAGAACAGCTGCAAATGCAGCGCTCTAACCTGAGCACTCTGCTCAACGAGCTGGTGGCAGATGGGAAGATGGAAAAGCTGCCGGGTCGTCCGGTGCACTACCGGCCGCTGATGGCAGGGGATACACCGAGGGGCGAGACTTCTTGCTTCAAGATACTGGACAGTTGCGAGGGCAGTTTGAGGCCCATGATTCAGATGGCAAAGGCAGCGATTCTTTACCCGGATCACAGCCTGAATACCCTGATCGAAGGCCCTTCCGGTTCGGGCAAGACTACATTTGGCTACCTGATGTACCAGTTCGCTTGCGAGAATAAGGTGCTCCCGGTGGGTGCACCCTTTGAACGTTTCAGCTGCCACTATTATGACGATCAGGAGGAAAAAGCATACAGCCGCCTGTTTGGTGCAGGCGAAGCACTGGAAAAGGCCAAGGGTGGTATGCTGTTTCTGGATAACGTCGAATATCTACCGGTGGGCTGCCGGGAACATTTGCTCGACCTGATCGAGAATGATGATGCTGCGCTGCGGGATATCATTCTGGTGTGTTCCCTGCGGGATAAAGCCCGTGCTTCGGTCAAGGATGCCTACACGGCTCGCTTTTCCGCTCGGATCGAATTGCAGCCTCTGCAAAACTGGCAGCTGGGGGAGCGTTTTGCGCTGGTGCAGCAGTTCCTGATCGATGAGGCTGTGCGAATGAAGCGCACTGTGCGAGTGAACGCTGAACTGCTGCACTGCCTGTGCCTGTATCGGTGCGAAAATAACGTAAAACAATTCAAAAACGATATCCGTTTGGGCTGCGCTAATGCCTACCTGCGGGCCTTTCATGCAGACGAAAAGGAAGAACTGTCGCTTTACCTCAACGATTTTCCCAGCGGCGTACAGCGAGGCCTGCTGTACTACAAGACCTACCGCAAGCAGCTGGAAGAACTGATCCCACAGGGCTACGCCTATACCTTCTCGGCGGACAGTATGCACAAGGAAAACTGCGATGCCGGCCAGCAGATGCCGGAGTTCGGGCACCCACCGCTCAGCGATTCAGTCTATGACATCATCGACCGCAAGGGCGACGAGCTGCGGCAGCGCGGCATCGGCGAAGAGGACATCAGCCGCATTATCAACGCCGAACTGGAATACGATATGAAGCAGTTCACCAGCCGGATGCCCCAGAGCAAGGTCAATCGTGAATCGTTGTATAAGGTGATGGATCGGCGCATCGTGGATGGTGTGGATGCACTGCTCAAACAGACCTCTCGCCAGTTCAATCGAGTGTACCCGGAATCCACTTTCTACGGTCTGTGTCTGCACCTTTCCTCCACGCTGGAACGCAGAAAGGCAGCAAAGCAGCGGCTGTCCAATGAGCGTATTCTGGATGTGGTGCAGAACCACCGGGAGGAATATGCCATTTGTATGCAGTTCGCTTCGGCAATGGAAAAAGAACTTGGTGTGCCCATGTCCATTGATGAGGCTGTTCTGCTGACCCTGTTCCTGTGCGAGGGCAACGAGACCCATAAAGCCGAGGACGGCCCGGTGGTACTGATCGCCATGCATGGCGACTCTACGGCTTCCTCCGTGGCGGATGTGGTCAACTCGCTGGCCGGGTGCGGCAATACCTATGCCTACGATATGCCGCTGGACAAGGATATGCAGCAGGCGTGCGATGAGCTTAAGGCCATGATCCAGGAGCTGGACCGTGGGCAGGGCATTCTGCTGCTGTACGATATGGGCTCTCTACGCACCATGGCAGAGGTGATCTCCAAGGAGACCGGGGTGCAGATCCGCACAGTGGCGGTACCGGGCACCCTGATCGCAGTGGACTACTCCCGCAAAGCGGCCTCGGCCAGTTCGCTGGAAGAACTGCACGAAGATGCCATGGGCAGCTGCCGGGATTTTTACACCAACATTGCAGAGCCGGAAGGACGTTCCCACCACAAAAACACGCCGGTCATCATCACGCTGTGCATGACCGGTGAGGGTGGCGCAGTGCAGATGAAGAGCTACCTGGAAAAGAACGCCGGGCTCAACGGCATTCAGGTCATCCCACTTTCTATCAGTGACCGCAAGGCCCTGCTGAACGAGGTGAACCGCCTGCGTGAAGAACACGAGATCCGCTGCGTCATCGGCACTTACGACCCCGGCCTGCACGGTATTCCGTTTATTTCGGTGGTCAAGCTGTTCGAGACGCCGGTAGATAAATTGGATATGCTGCTCACCATTCCGGAGTCCGACCATACGCCGGTGAACTACGAGATGATCTTCTCCTACCTGTCCAGCCAGATGCCTGCGCTGGACATCAAAAAGCTGCGTAAGAGTCTGCCTCGGGCGCTGGCGAAGATTAAGCGCATCTCCGCCGAAGGGCTGGATCAGAATCAGGAACTGGGGCTTTTCCTGCACATTGCCTGCGCCATCGATCGGCTGCAAAACGGTGAAGCTATGCCGGAAAAGGGCAATCGGCAGGGCATCATCAGCCGCAACAAGCGCCTGTACAACGATCTGCGAGAGATCTTGTCCGGGCTTGAAGAAACATTTGACATTCGTTTCTCGGACGATGAGCTCGCATATATGATCGCAATGGTCAAAAAACTATAAGCATTTGTGTATAACTTGCACAATGGGAGATCCTTCGTGCTGTTCAAGCTCTGCTGAAAAGGCAGAGCTTTTTTTGTGGGTGATATGCAGATTTCGCCTTGATAAGATGGAATTATGTGTCATTTTTATTTGTTTTTAAAATATTTATGAAGAACTCTTTAAGGATCTTTGAAGAAAAGTGTATAGCCGGTCGACCGCATTTACCGTATGATTTTGGATAAAATTGGTGTAAATGAAAGAAAACGGTTGACAAAAAATGGGATGCTGGCCGCTTTTTTGATGGATCGCAGACCGGAGTGTTTAAAATGAGGAACATAGCGTATAAAATTCCGTCTGCACGGCCTGCCGCAGCTGGTTTGACAGAAACGGCAGGGCATCTGTATAATCGGGCCAATGAAAGCGGCACACCGCCGTGCGATGCCGCAAACCGATGAAGGAGGAATACACCTATGGCAATGACCCCCGATGAGCTGATCGACACTTCCATGATGCTGATCGTCCACTCCGGCGATGCCCGTGCCGCTGCGTTCCACGCATTGCAGGAAGCAAAAGCCGGCAACTACGAGGAAGCGAAAAAGCTGATGGCAGAATCCCAAGAGAAGGCGCTGGAGGCGCACCACATCCAGACCGGCCTGCTGACCGATGAGGGCAACGGCGAAGGCCCCCAGGTCAATCTGCTGCTGGTTCACGCACAGGACCACCTGATGACCAGTATGCTGGCACAGGAGCTGATTGCAGAGCTCATTGAGCTGCACGAGAAAAAGGCAGACAAGTAAGCCTGCCGGTGCACACATTTTTTGCAAGAAAAAGGAAAACGGAAAACGAAGCCATCCCTGTCCGTCTGTTCACACACCTGTTTAAAAGGAGGATTTTCTCATGGCAAACGAGAAAAAAGGCGCAATTGAACGCTTTGCCGAGAGCGCGTTCATGAAAAAATTGCAGGTTGGCAGCCAGAAACTGGCCTCCAGCGAGATCTTTTCCACCATCTCCGGCGGCATGGGCGCTACCATGGGCCTGATCATGATCGGCGCCGTCATCCAGATCGTCTGTGCTGTTGGCGCAATGTTCGGCTGGGATACTTCCAGTGCATCCTATCAGGCATTCTATATGCCCTATAAGCTGACCATGGGCCTGATGGGCTTCTTCATGGCCTTCTCCATGTCCTGGAACTTTGCAAAACGCAAGAAGATGAACCAGATGCAGTCCGTTATCACTGCGTTGGTCAGTTACATTCTGGTGGTCTCTCCTCCGGTCTCTGCTTCCACTCTGGCAGCAGATGGCAGCGTTACTTCCACCTTTGACGCTTTGAATCTGGGCAAGCTGGGCACAGGTGGTTTGTTCGTGGCTATCATCGTTGGTCTGTGCTCTGTGGCCATCAGCAAGTTCGTCATCGACCACGACTGGACCATCAAGCTGCCCGATGCTGTGCCCGAAGGAATCGCAAATTCCTTCAATGCCATCATCCCCATGGGTGTGAACATCATCGTCTGGTACGGCATCTCCCTGATCATCTCTGCAGTTTCCGGCGGCACCCTGACCCTGGCGACCTTGATCACTGTTGCACTGTCTGTCCCGGTCAACTTCCTCACTTCCACTCCGGGTATGTTCTTGGTCATCGCACTGGCACAGCTGTGCTGGTTCTTTGGTATCCATGGCACCAGCGTGATCTTCACCGTTTTGATGGTGCCTTACATCACTGCTTACACTACAAACTCCGCATTGGCTGCCGCTGGCCAGCCCTTGCAGTTCTTCCCCGTATTCCTGATGGTCGGCAACGGCATCATGGGCGGTGCAGGCAATACCATGCCCTTCTCTCTGATGGGTCTCAAGAGCAAATCCAAGCGCATCCAGGCTGTTTCCAAGGCATCCTTTGTGCCCGGCCTGTTCGGCATCAACGAGCCTGCCATCTTCGGCTATCCCATCATGTATAACGGCCTCCTGCTGATCCCCTTCATGCTGTGCCCGCTGGTCTGCTCTGCACTGGCACTGGTTGCATGGAACCTGCACCTGATGGCTTATCCCCAGGTGCTGATCATGACCACGATGCCGGTGGTGTTCGGTACCTTCCTGAGTACGCTGGACTGGCGCAATGTCATCTTCTCTTTGCTGATGTTCCCGGTCTGCTGGATGATCTGGCGTCCCTTCTACAAGATCTACGAGAAGCAGTGCATCGAAATCTACGAGAAGCAGTGCATCGAAGAAGAGGCTGCTGCCGAAGCTGCTGAACTGGCTGCCCAGAACAAGTGATCTTGCAAGATCCGGGCAACCCTTACAACTGTAAATTTACCACTTTGGAACCCAAAGCCGGTTGAAAAAAGCGGGCCGGTCGGCATAGATCGGCTCGCTTTTTCGGCTTTTATCACACAGAATAAACATTTAAGGAGAAACTGAAATGCAAAAGAGAAGACTGGGCATCTCCCTGTACCCTGAGCGCAGCACCTTTGAGCAGGATGTGGCTTATCTGGAAAAGGCTGCAAAGCTGGGCTTTGACCTGCTGTTCATCGCTCTGCTGGGCGCAGGTGACCGCCAGCAGACCATCGACCGCTACAAGCCCCTGCTGGCCAAGGCCAAGGAGCTGGGTTTTGAGATCGAAGCAGATGTGAACCCCATGATGTTTGAACGCATGGGCATCAACGCCAGCTTCTTCCACGGGCCGCTGGATCTGTCTTTCTTCACCGAGCTGCAGGTGGATATCCTGCGTCTGGATCTGGGCCTGAACGATATGGAAGAAGCCTTCCTCTCCAAGAACAAAGAGGGAATCAAGATCTGCGTGAACGGCTGCAACACTCAGGATCATGTGGGTCATGTGCTGGCTGCCGGCGGTGACCGTGATATGATCCTGGGCTGCCACAACTACTATCCGCACCGCTACACCGGCGTTTCTCTGGAGCACTTTGAAAAGGGATCTGCACCCATGGTCAAGCACAACCTGCGTCTGCAGTCCTTCGTTACCTCCCAAAACCCGGAGGCCTTTGGCCCCTGGCCCGTCACCGAGGGTCTGCCCACGCTGGAAATGCACCGTGACTGGCCCATTGAGATCCAGGTGGGGCACTATGTGATGATGGGGTATGTCAACGATATCATCATCGCCAACGCCTACGCCACCGATGCCGAGCTGAAAGCCATGGCCGCCGCCAACAGCACCAAGATCATGTTCCACATGACCCCGGCCGAAGGCCTGCCCGAGAGCATGAAGAAGCGCCTGCGGATGAACCTGTCCGTTCGTGGCGACAGCGGCGAGTGGATTATCCGCACCCTGGAGAGCCGTATGCTGCGAGAGGCGACCGAGCCCTTCAACACCGTGGACATCCAGCCCGGTGACGTGCTGATCGACAACAACCTCTATGGCCAGTACGCCGGTGAGGTGCAGATCGCTCGTAAGCCCATGAAGAACTACGGCAAGACCAACGTGGTGGGCCACATCGACCCCCGTGAGGTCGAACTGCTGCCCTACATGAAGGGCTCCACCCCGTTCGGTTTCAACTTCTGAAAACTAGAAAGGAAGGTGCGTCCCCATGCCTTTCCCGAAGGATTTTCTCTGGGGCGGTGCTACCGCTGCCAACCAGTGTGAAGGCGGCTGGAACGAGGGCGGCAAGGGCCTTGCCGCTTCGGACGTGCAGACCGCCGGTTCCCTGACGGAACCCCGCTATGCGACCTACATCGATAAGGACGGCAACCCCGGCAAGGTGATGGTCTTCCAGCCGCTGCCGGAGGGTGCACACCGTGCCGTGCTGCCGGGTTACTACTATCCGTATCATGAGGCTATCGATTTCTACCACCACTACAAAGCGGACATTGCCCTGTTTGCCGAGATGGGCTTCAAGATGCTCCGTATGTCCATTGCATGGACACGCATCTACCCCAACGGCGTGGAGGAAACGCCCAATCAGGCTGGTCTGGATTTTTACCGGAACGTATTTCTGGAATTGAAGAAGTACGGCATCGAGCCGCTGGTCACCATCCAGCATTACGATGTGCCGCTGTACCTGGAAGAAACGTTTGGCGGCTGGAAGAACCGCAGGCTGATCGAGCTGTTTGACCGCTACACCGAGACCATCTTCCGGGAATACAAAGGTCTGGTCAAATACTGGCTCACCTTCAATGAGATCAACGTGCCCCTCATGATCAAGGATTTGATCCCCGGTTACCCGGCAGAGAACATCCGTCAGGATTTCCAGCTGCTGCACCACCAGTATGTGGCCAGCGCCCGTGCCGTGAAACGTGCCCATGAGATCAATCCTGAAAATGTGGTGGGCTGCATGATCGGCGGTGGACCCAGTACCTACCCACTGACCTGTGACCCCAAGGACGTGCTGCTGGTGCAGGAAAAATTGCAGGAAGGTATCTACTACACTGCCGACGTGATGGCCAAGGGTGCGTACCCGTACTTTGCACCAAAGATCTGGAAAAAGTACGGCGTGAATCTGGACATAACGCCTGAAGATGTGGTAGACTTGCAGCAGGGTACGGTGGATATGATCACCTACTCCTATTATTCTACCAGCTGTGCTACCACCCACCCGGTCACAGAGACGGCAGGCGGCAACCTGAACATGGGCCCCAAGAACCCCTACCTCACGTACAACGAGTGGGGCTGGAGCCTGGACCCGGACGGCCTGCGCTACTCTCTGAACGAGTACTACGCTCGGTATCATCTGCCGCTCATGGTCGTGGAGAACGGTCTCGGCGCTTCCGACACACTGGAAGCAGACGGCACTGTGCACGACCCCTACCGCATCGCCTATGTCAAGGCGCATGTGCAGGCCATGGAGGCTGCTATGGCAGACGGCGTAGACCTGCGTGGCTATACCCCCTGGGGCTGCATCGATCTGGTAAGCGCTTCCACCGGTGAGATGAAAAAGCGCTACGGTTTTATCTACGTGGATAAAAACAACGATGGCACTGGTACGCTCAAGCGTTACCGCAAGGATTCTTTCTACTGGTACAAAAAGTGCATCGCCACAAATGGCGAGGATCTGACCTAAAATGTTTTTCTCCGCACCTCTGTGTGCGGTGAGATGATTTGAAAGGAGCTTTTTATTATGAAAGTTTTGCTCTGCTGCGCTGGCGGTCTGTCCAGCAGCATCCTGATGAAGAAGATGAAGACCTGGGCTGACGCACACGGTGAGGATCTGGAGATCCAGGCTATGGGGACTGGCGAGGCTGTGGAGACCTGGCAGAATGGCTACGAGTGCGTGCTTCTGGCTCCCCAGGTGAGCTACCGCCTGAAGCAGCTGCAGGAGGAAATCAAGCTGCCCATCGCAGAAGTTCCCTCTCTGGATTATGCCATCGGCAATGCCGAAAACGTGATGAAGCTGGCCCACAAGCTGTGCGATAAATAATCGAGAAAAACGACTGTGGAATCATGGGTGCAAGAGATTGCACGGATATGTGCCGCAGCCTGCCCAAGGAGCATCCGGAAGGCGATTGGAGCGTTATCCTCGTGGCCGATGAACAGGCACGGAATTTGCTATAAAAATCCGATAAAATAGAAGCCACCCCACATCAAGCTGCTTTCACAGATTTGATGCGAGGTGGCTTTTGCTATAATTAGAAGCGGGTAACGCGAACCGCATACGAAAGCAAAAGGAGGTTCAATCCATATGGACGAGAAGAGCTTATCACATACGAGCTGGAATTGCAAATATCATATTGTGCTAGTACCAAAGTGTCGTAGAAAAACAATCTATGGAAAACTGAGAAAAGATATCGGTAAGATATTGAGAAAGCTTTGCGATTATAAGCATGTAGAAATCATAAGAGCGACGTCAGTATGCGGTTGACGTCGCTCTTTGTGCGCCTTTAGGCGTGGCTGGTATTGTGGCCCCTATGGGGCCGTTCTGCATACCCCGCGTTTCCACGCGGGGTTATGATTTGTACCGATTATTCCGGCTTGACCTGCAGCTCCTGCTCGCAGTAGATGCAGCGATACTTGCCGTTGGAGCTCAGCTCAAAGATCTGGTCGCACTCTTCCTCAATGGAGGAGATGCAGCGCGGGTTCTTGCACCGCACGATGTTGACCAGACGCTTGGGGGGCTGGGGCTTCTCCTTCTTGACCGCCTTGCCATCCTGGATGATGGTCACGCTGATGTTGGGGTCCAGGTAAGCCAGAACGTCCAGGTTCAGCCAGGAAGCATCGCCCTCCACCTTGATGATGTCTTTGCGGCCGCATTCGGCCTTGTGGGAGCGGGCGTTCTGAATCAGCGCCACATTGGCGGTGCGGTTTCCCTTGATGCCCAGCAGATCCATCAGGCCCATGGCGGTGCCTGCCTTGATGTGGTCGATCACGATGCCATTCTGGATCTCATCAATGTTCAGCATTTCAATATTCCTCCTTGGTTTTGGGGTCGGCCAGACCCAGCAGCGTCATGATGAGCGCCATGCGGACGTAGACGCCATTCTGCACCTGCTCAAAGTAAGCGGCGCGGGGGTCGTCGTCCACGTCCAGTGCGATCTCATTCACGCGGGGCAGGGGATGCAGCACGGCCATGTGTTCCTTGGCCAGCGCCATCTTGTCGCTGGTCAGGATGTAGCTGTTTTTCAGGCGGACGTAGTCTTCCTCGTTGAAGAAGCGCTCCTTCTGCACACGGGTCATATAGAGGATGTCAAGCTCCGGCATGGAGTCCTCCAGGCTGCGGGTCTCGCGGTAGGCGATGCCGTTGGCGCGGGCCGAGGCCTCCTTGGTGGCCTGGTTGCCCAGCTCGATGCCGATGAGCGCCTGGGGCCCGTAGATGAAGAACCCGGCGCCGACGAGCACGAGGGCCGTGGCGGTGAGTCCGGCCGTCTGGGGCAGGAAGCGGAAGATCGTCATGAAGAGCGCGGCACCCAGCATGCAGATGACGCACATGCGGTGGCCCTTGCCCTTGAAGAGGTGGTCGGTGGCCCAACCGGCGAAGAGCGTGCCCAGGATGCCGGCGATCTCGAAGACCGCAACGGTCCAACCGGCGTCCTGGATCGACAGCCCGCGGTTCTCGGTCAGGAACTTGGGTCCCCAGTCGAGAACGCCCATGCGCACGACGTAGACGAAGAGGTTGGCGATGCAGAAGGTCCACACCCAGCGGTTGCGCCAGACCATCACCGCCTCGAAGCGGCGGCGCGCCTTCTTGCCCATCTTTTCCGAGTAGGCGCCCAGCCCCGTGTCGGGCAGATCCGGAAGTTTTACATCCTTGGGCTCATCGCGCAGCCCGGCGAAGACCATGACGGCGCCGGCCACGGCCAGGCAGGCCGGGATCCAGAAGCACCATTTCCAGGCTCCGACGTGTCCGGCATACTCGAGTGCCTGTTCCGCGGCGTTGGCCACGCCGTTGTCGGCCAGGTTGGCCGTGATGCGTCCGACGATTGCGGCGTCGGCGCTGAGGTTCGTTCCGAGCGAGCCCATCAGGTAGCCGCAGACGATGACGGCCAGGGCGGCGCCGATCGAGTGGGAGCAGTTCCATACCGACATCTTGGTAGCCAGTTCCGAGGGGTGGATCCAGTGGGGGAGGATCCGTGCGCAGGGCGGGTAGCCCATGCCCTGGAAATACTGGTTGAGGATGATGACCACGCCCATGACCCACACGAGGGTCTCGACCAGTTTCGGGCCGTTCTCGACGCCCGTGATCCAGGCGCTGAAGTCGGTGCCGAAGCCGAAGGCGAAGTTGGCGGCGGCGCACAGCAGCAGGCCCAGGGCCATGACGATGCGTCCCCTGATGCGGTCTACCACATAGCCGTTGATGAAGCGCGAGAAGCCGTAGACGAGCGACCCGGCGAAGATGATCCATCCGAAATTCGTGTTCGAGATCCCGTATTCGGCCGTGAGCCCCGGCATGGCCAGCGAGAAGTTCTTGCGCACGAAGTAGAACAGGGCGTAACCGGCCATGGTGATCAGGATTGTCCGGATCTGCCACGACATGAACCTTTTGCGGTCGGCCCCCAGCGAAGCGTATGCGTCTGTTTTTTTCATGGCGTCAGGGTTTTATGATTGGTGCGACTTGTTGCGTTCGGCCAGATACTGCTCCTCCTTGTAGGTGACGGCCATGAAGACGATCGACAGTGCGCAGGCGATGAGCAGCAGGACGAAGGTCATGTTCCAGCCGAAGTGGTCCGACACGTAGCCGATGAGCGTGTTGGCCAGGATGGCCGTTCCGAAGAAGTAGCCGAAGAATCCGGTCAGGCCGGCGGCTGTGCCGGCGGCGTTCTTCGGAGCCAGGTCGAGCGCCTGCACGCCGATGAGCATCACGGGGCCGTAGATGAAGAACCCGATGGCGATCAGCGACATGGTGACGATGAAGTAGTTCGACGAGAACTGCCAGTAGAGGAAGATGAATACCGCGACGATCGCCATGAAGAGGATGGTCGGCAGGGCGCGGCGTCCGTGGAATACCTTGTCCGAGAGCCATCCGCAGATCAGCGTGCCGGGGATGGCGGCGAACTCGTAGGCGAAGTAGGCCCAGCCGGCCGACTTGATGTCGATGCCGTGTTCGGTGAGGATCGTGGGCGCCCAGTCGAGGCATCCGTAGCGGACCATGTAGACGAAGGCGTTGGCGATGGCGATGTACCACAGGAAGCGGTTGTTGAGCACATACTGCATGAAGATCTCGCGCGTGGTGAGCACCTCCTCCTGCTTGGCGCTGTAGTTTTTCGGGTAGTCGTTGCGCCACTTCTCGACCGACGGCAGCCCGCACGACTGCGGCGTGTCACGCAGCAGGCAGTAGGCCACCAGTGCGATCAGGATAGCCGTCACGCTCGGGAAGAGGAAGGTGCCGACCAGGAAGTAGCTCTCGGTGGCGGCTCCGTAGAACCAGGCTCCGAACCACGTGGCGCCGTAGACGGCCATCGGGCCGACCAGCGAGCCGCCGACGTTGTGGGCGCAGTTCCAGATCGACATCATCGTGCCGCGCTCGGTCTGCGAGAACCAGTGGGTCATGATGCGTCCGCACGGGGGCCATCCCATGCCGTTGAACCAGCCGACCAGGAAGTTGAGTACGCCCATCAGCACCAGGGCGGCGGTGTGGTGCTCGGGGCCGAGCATCGAGATCGGGACGATCATGAACATCATCGAGATCGAGGCGAGGACCAGTCCCAGCGGCAGGAACTTGCGGGCGTCGCTGCGGTCGGAGACCGCACCCATGAGGAATTTCGACAGCGCATAGGCCACGGCGTTCATGGCCAGCACGGTCCCCAGTTCGCCCTTTTCGAATCCGAAGGGCTCGAGCATGGGTATGGCCATCGAGAAGTTCTTGCGCACGATGTAGAAGGCCGCGTACCCGATGAAGGCGCCGATGAAGACCTGCAACCGCAGCTTCCGGTAGCGGTGGTCGGCCTCGGGCCCGGTCTGTTCGGGCTTGTAGAGAGGAGGTGAGAGAAATCTCCGCATGATGGTTGGTAGTTTTAGAGTTACTTATCTTGCTGTTTTTCTGTTGTTCAGTCCGGCGGTGCCCTCCAGGTCGAGCATCCGGGCCAGCACGCTGATCGGGTGCAGCACCCGCCGTGAGGTGGACATCTCGATCTGCCACTTGCACGTTTCGCACTCCGTGACCACCCACTCGGCGTCGGTCTGCTCGATCGTCTTGAAGAGCGGGGCGCCGATGCCCTGCGAGGCGGCGTAGTTCTCCTTTTTGAAGCCGTAGGTCCCGGCGATGCCGCAGCATTGCGACGGCAGCAGGGTCAGCTCCAGCGTGGGGATCATCCGCAGCAGCGCGATCGAGTAGCAGCTCCACCCGAGCCGCTCCATGTGACAGGCCGTGTGGTAGGCGGCCTTCATCCGGACGTCGTCGCGGAAGCGGAGCCGCGCCTCTCCCGAATCGATGATCCGGTAGACGAACCGCGTGACGAGGTCGATCCCGTCGCGCACGTCCTCGTTCCCGACGCCCAGCACGTGGGGGTACTCGTCCCGCATGGTGAAGGTGCAGGTCGAGGAGGTGGTGATCACGTCCAGGCCGCGGGCGCCTACCGCCGTGCGGAGCGACGCAAGGTTGGTCTCGGCCTGCCGCCGGGCCTGCTTGTAGAGCCCGTTGGAGATCAGCGCCACACCGCAGCACCGCTCCTTGTCGAGCAGCTGCACGCCGTAGCCCAGGGCATTCATGATGCGGATGAGGTCCTTGCCCAGCTGGGGGTTGTTGTAGTTCACGTAGCAGCCGTGGAAGAAGGCCACCTGCCGCGGGAAAGCCTCCTGCTCGGCGGCGGCATGGCGGCGGTACCACGAGGTGAAGGTCCCGTGGGCGTATTTGGGGAAGATGCGGCGGTGGTCGATGGACATGACCTTGTCCATCATGACCCGCACGGGCTTCAGGGCCACGGCCGTATTGACGATCGGCGCAAAGGGCGTGGCGAGCGAACCGACCAGGTCGGTGTTCGCCAGTACGAAGTTGCGCAGCGACGTGTTGCGCTTGGGCCCGTACTTGATCCGCGCCGCCTGGATGATGTCGCCGATGCGCACGTTCGAGGGGCATGACACCTCGCAGCGCTTGCAGTTGAGGCAGTATTTGAGGGCGCTGTCAAAGAAATCGGGCTGCTTGAGGCGCAGCCGTTCGCCGTCGGGACCCGCCTGTTTCGGTCCCGGGAAGATCGGATTCACGGCTGCGACAGGGCAATACACCGTGCAGACGGTGCACTTGATGCACTGCTCGAAATTGTTCTCGCTGACGGTATTCTGCTGGATATTCATGATCTTGGGCTGTTAAGGATCTGATCTGCTGCATAGAGGGCCGAGAGCAGGGAGACACCGGCCCCGCATCCCTCCTGTACGGGGTGGAACCCGGCCAGGCCGGCACCGACGCAATAGAGGTTCGCCACGGCCGCTCCCTCGCGGAGCACGCGCAGCGAACGATCCGTCCGGACGCCGAACGCCTGGTAGTTCTGCCTGTCGAAGAAGCGCAGCGTGTACCACTGCGAGCGGTCGGGGATATAGGCCGTATCGGCGCCGAAGACCGGTTCGACGATGCGGTCGGGCGTGGCCACGAGGCCGCGACTGAAGAAACTGCCCGAAGCCAGCACGAAATCGTCGGCCCGGAAGGGAATGTTGCCGTGGTTGGCCGTGAAGAGCTGCTTGACGCGCCCCTGCTCCCATTCGGCCGACACCACCGTGTCGCCCAGGAAATATTCGCCGCCCAGGGCGCGGAACCGGCGCTGCAGCGTCTGCTGGGCCTTGATCCCGGGGATCGACGGCGGCAATGTGGGCAACAGGTAGATTGGCACGCGGACCCGCGACCTCAGCGCATCGAGCGCATCGTTGCGGTTGAGCCCGACGATGGCCGGGAGGATCACGGCGTCGCATCCCTCGGCGAGTTCGCACAGCCGGCCGGCCAGCGCCTCGAGGTTGCGGTCGTGGTCGAACACACGGGCGATGTTGGCCGAACGCATCTCGCTCGGG
>ENA-ORNP01002369-ORNP01002369.1-human-gut-metagenome-genome-assembly--contig:-NODE-2369-length-15908-cov-2.767867_pt1 | contig 15908 bp, 10 predicted proteins | sample MGYA00242119_ERZ509030 | MGnify/ENA primary metagenome ERZ509030 (study PRJEB26280, sample SAMEA2338708) | human gut metagenome | biome: human gut; feature: human-associated habitat; material: faeces... | reverse complement strand
CCGTAAAGAGGCTGCTGCACTTGGATTTTTTCCTTGTGCAACAGCCTCTATTTTTATCTGTTTTCATCGACATGCAACGCCGCAGTATGTGCAATACAGAGAAGCGCAAAATGCAATCATCTCTGAAGCGTGTACCAGTAATCATCAAAGACATCTCTGGCACTCTTCATAAACACTCACCTAAAGATTGCATCAGTTTGACCGCAATGGCAGACCCCACGGTTCGATAACTTTTGTGTCTGTACCGCGACTCTCAATAGCTACCACCTGCACGATTTCGTCAAAATCAGCGCTTTCATGCTCCATACAAAGCAGTGCAGCACTCCCCTTTCGGCTCGGCCAGCAGGTCACTTTATTCACATCGCGATAACTGTAGCCGTTGTCGTAGGGTGTGACTTTATCGAGCTTGTCCATTTCTTCAAGAATCCAGCGAAGGTTCGGCAAACATGAGCCCATTCCGGCATCGTTCAGGATAATGCCAGCATCAGCATTTAGCGTGAAGTCTCGGTCTTCATCGAAGCGTCCAGCATCGCTGAATGCTTTATATAGGATAGCTTTGCCCTTCGGGTCGTTCTGCATGATTCGGAATAGTTGCACATATCTGCGCTGGATGACCATAGTATGGCTCCTTTATTGTTTTGTGACCAGTTGCTGATATAGCTTCATCAACTCTGCAACACAAGCACTTTCGCTCGTTCTGGCAGCAGTTCCTTTTGTAAAACCGTAAGCATCCATAACCGCACGGTCATTATCTTGGTGAGCTTTAAGTATTTCAGGAAACAGGTACATTTTTTCCCCATACATTTCAGCAAAGCTACAATCAGGATACAATGCACGCGCATCCAAGATGCCTTGTGCTGTTTTCTCTATCCTTGCTTTTTGTGCATCGGTTGGTTTAGGCCAAGGGAATGTATTATACACGATTTCTTTTGAGTATCGATACCGCATTTCCAACCGTCCACAAACAGCCCGCATCCATGCCATATGTGCATTTGATGTCAATACACCAAAATGATAGAGCGTTGCGTTTGGCACAATCTGAATAGCATCCGAAGAAATTGTGTTTGCTTTTGCAAATCCAATTGGCACATACTTCCGGTTCTCTGATGATACTCTGGGTATGATAAGAAAGTCCACCCCATCCGGTTGTGTTATCTGTGCAAATAACTGTGGAACTTTTGCGTAGCCATTGGTAGTTTTAGCTTTCGATGCCAAACGAAATTGTCGAACAGCCTCGACTTTTTCCGATAGAATTTTGCTTCCTAGAATATCTTTTGGTGTAGCTTTCTTTAACCATAAACACCAGCGTTTTTTCCCATTTATAAATTCTTCCGCACCGATATACGGATAAAGCCATCTTTCTAAATCCGGCTCCTTCTTCAAAATTTCTTGGTATTCATCTTCTTTAATTACAAAATATCCACCGTCACGAGGTTGGTTGCCAAAATTCATTTTAGGCATACCACAGAGATTATCCTTAGCTGCGACCACATAAGTTTCTCCGCCCTCGACCAAATATGGACCGATTCCCGTGACTGCTTTTTTGTTCTTGCCATCAATAAATAGCCATTTTTCACTTCTATTAAATGTTGCAAACCCAATAATTACGCAATGTACTGCTGCTTGCGAAGATGCTTCGCTACTCCACTTAAATGTTTGGTATGCAAAGTTAATATGAATATGATGGTTATTGTAAAGCTCATTCCATAAAATTGGAACCTGTGAGCCTTGACTTATTGAGTTTGTAGAAACAAAGCACACTTGGATTTGGGTATCGCGAATATACTGCGCCGCAAGTTTATACCAGCAGGTTACATAATCCAAATCCTGAACATCCTTGATGTTTCCAAAGATATCCTTAACCTCTTGCTTTTGAGTTCCACCTTGTTCCATAAGGCGTGCTCCAACAAAAGGCGGATTTCCCATGATATAGTTCAGCTTAGCCTTTGGAACAACATCAAACCAGTTTGTGCGCAACGCGTTCCCCTCTACAATAAACGCGTTCGTTTTTAATGGCAAAAATTCCAACGGAAGAGAAACAATTTTCTCGGTTTCCTGCATCATCTGACTTTCCGCAATCCAAAGTGCCGTTTTCGCTACTGTTACAGCAAAATCATTGATTTCAATGCCATAGAATTGGCTGATAGAAACCTGAATGCCTACCGATTTGGCATCCATACCCTGCATTGCAGTTTGACCCAAGCTTGTCTTTCGTTCTTCTGAAAGAATATCATTTTCAAGCCGTCTTAGGCTTAGATATGTTTCTGTAAGGAAGTTACCGCTTCCGCAAGCCGGGTCCAAGAATACCAACGAAGACAGCTTATCATGGAAGTTCTGGATATAAGTAGGGCGATAGCGGCTCATTGGACGGGCTTTAATCTCGGCCCATTCCGTTTTTAAGTCATCCAGAAATAGTGGGTCAATTACCTTATGAATATTCTGAATGCTAGTATAGTGCATACCACCGCTGCGGCGTGTTTCCGGGTTCAAAGTGCTCTCAAACACAGCGCCAAAAATAGTGGGGCTAATTTCAGACCAGTTGAAGTTCTCACTTGCCTTCGCCAAAAGCAAGTCGCGAATTTCATCAGTAAATGGCGGAATTTCAATGTTCTCGTCCGAGAACAAACCACCATTTACATAAGGGAATGCTGCTAGTTCAGGATTGTCGTCTTTCAGGTAAGGGTCACGGTCTTGTAACTTAGTATCTAACACACGGAATAGGTCAACCAGAGCCTTTCGCATAGCTCGCGTCTCAAAGGCCGAGAGATAGTCATGGAACATGCCATGATGACCGAAAATACCCGCATCCTCTGCATACAAGCAGAAAACGAGTCGGACACACAGTTTGTTGAGGCTCTTCAAAGAGTGTTCATCTTCCGGATTGGCATACTGCTTATAAAATGCATCGTACAACAGACCGACAATTTCGCCAGCCGCAATGGAGACTTCCATTTCTCGTTTCAGGTGTTCATTTCCTGTTTCTACAAGGAATTGCAGACGATAGTAGTCCTTTTCCAAATCGGCCAGTTGGATTTTCTCAGGTTCACCGCTGGGACGCTCCATATCATAGATATAGAACTCCGCAAAGTTACAGGTCACCACCCAACGCGGATGCTGCGACAGTGGCAACTCTGTAATATAGCGTTTTGCCTGTTGGAACGGAGTCAACATCGTGCCGTCAGATTGTTTGATGGGTTTGTTTAAATCCTTACCGAGACCTTTTTGCTCAATGAGAACTTTTGTAGATGGAATCGCACCATCGATAAAACTGGTATGGTCAAGGTGGACCTGCTCTTCAAAAGTTATAAACTGCTCCGGTTGCTGTACACCGTATACATCACGCAGAAGAGAAAGCCAAAAAGATTGACTCTCACCTTTTTCATAACCTTTGTCCTTCCAATACTCTGCAAATTTCTTTGCTGCCTGTTGCTGTTGCGCGGTGGTCATATTTTTCACCCCATAAAAGCAATATTTGCTATTATCATACCATAATTTACACACAACATCAATTTATATCTATCAGTAGATTGTTCCTTATTTAATTTGTTGACATTTTGATACTATACTGGCGATTAAAATATTTTCGCCTGAACCACTAGAATATTAAAAAAGAAGGCAACGACCATTGTGACCGCTGCCCTCTTCCCTTTAGTATGCTGCCCTGTTCAGGTTTTCCTCATAGTATGGATGTCCTTCGGCTTCCATCTGCATCCACGCCGGAGAACCAAAATATTTGTACTGGTCCGTAGCCCTCATTGTCCAAATTGGCTGCATCACGATGCCGTGCTTTTCACAAAGTTCTCTAAGCGTATTCAACTCGTACTGCGTAAAGCAATTGTTCTGACCCACAAGGCTCTTCGTATACCACTTGTCCACAGCTTTCAGCCAGTCGCTCTGACCGTTGTCTGTCATCCACCACGAAGAGGTAGCTGCTTCGGATGACAACCCGCCGAAGCGGGCAATATTTCTTATTCTGCGTTTCCCAGTTTCTCTGCTTCCTTGTAAATTGTATCTTCGAGGTCCTGTGCAGCCAAGCTATATTCTACCGGGATTTCTTCGCCCCCGTAGGAGACAGTAAGATTTCCATGCTGGTCAATTCTAGCGTGGAATGTAGGCTCATTCGAGTTTATCGTGGCATTGCACTCGTATGTGCCGTTCTCACAAGTAAGGTTATCAATAAACCACTCGATGAAGCCATCAAATTCCCGCCAGCTGTCATAGACATCCCAGCGTCCCGCAGGATTAGCCAGACTTGCCTCCTCTACAGCTTTTATGATATCATAGACAAATTCATCACCGTGCTCACAGATTTCCCTGACCGCCAGTGTATTCGGCACCCCGTTTACTTCAAGTTTATCTGTTTTCTCTCCAAAACAATCTCGGCGGCTTGTAATTGCTCCATAGCAGCCACCGGTCTCGAATTCAACTACTCCACCGCAATACTTGCCTGAATCGCAATCCGTGATTTTTGCGAAGACGCTCACCGTCTCGCCGAGCAGGTTCACCGTGCATCGTGCCCTTTCAAAAGAGGCAACATCCCCTACTTCCACACCCCCGGTCATCGTTCCATCAAGCAGTTCATCGACTTTGATATTCATTTTTTCCATTGTTAGTATCTCCCTTGTAGTTTAGTCATTTAAGATTTGGTATTTTTGTCATTAGCATCCAGATGAAAAGCAAGGTATTCAAGGACTCCGGAAAGCCCGCCGCTGATGTGATTTTTTGCTCCGTAAGCGAAGAAATTTGCAACTGCCTCGTCGGACAGCTTAACTCCTCGCATTTTGCGGGCGTTTGCCTTTACTTCCTTGCCGGTCTGCTTAGTTTCTTTCATAGTACTGCCACCCTTCTCAGTATGTGTGTTGATTTTTCCACCAGAGAACACCAAGTATCACAATCGGAATCAGAATTGCAAGCCCGACTAAAATTGCTATGACAAATCCTGCATCAATACGGCTCGACTTCTCTACTTCTTGCTCTGGCTCCGGCGTTGGCGCTTCCGTAGGCTCCGGTGTTGCCTCCGGCTCCGCATTTTCCTTGGTGTTGATTTCCTCGGCTCTCTTGACTACTGAATTCGAATCACGGCCCGGCGTGACCATTTCTGCGTCCGGATGTTCTGAATCGTAGATTGTCAGGTGAAAGCCACCCGTCTCATTGGTAGAAATCGTGTCCTGCTCGCACTCGACGGCAAATCGGTTTACCCCTTCTGCCAACACTCTGGTTCCAACCACTTTGTAGCGTCCCTGCTTTACCGTAGAATCGTAGGCTGTATACTTGTTGCTCGAATAGAGGTCCATTTTGGTAACAACGCCTGTGAACAGGTTTTCTACATAAACCTCACAAGTGTCACCAAAGGTAGACGGCACGGTCAAATAACATCCAATCTGCCCTTGCGCGTTTGTATCGAAGCCATCTTCAGCTGGGATTGTATCCACCTTTGTGTAGAAACGGTTCTTGCCCGTAATCTGCTCGTAGTAGCTCTTGCCACTCACATCGAGCTGTACTACTGTGCAACTATCTGCCTCGACCTGAATCGTATACATATCGTCTCTGGCACTGACGGGATAATCCATCGCGTAATCGTTCGTCAAACCATAGCTGCAGAAATACTGTCCCGGTTCTATCTCAACTGAATCTACATAACTGTTAAGCCCTGACATCTTGGCTGTTTTGAGAGTTTCATCTGCCGGACCATACGCAACTGTGGCACGAACGGTGCGATTCAGCGCATCTTCCGGCATCGTTTTAACCACAAAGACGATTGTCCCGTTTTCTGGATTTGCAGGTTGTACTTCGACATCTTCCATTCGGTTATACCAGATGCCATCTGCCGCTGCGCTCTCCTCTTCATTATCGGAGTTATCCTCGATATAGGTGTCATTGCTTACTGCTTTTGTTTCATCATCTGCATATGCTGTCATCAGCACCGGAGATAAGCTTGTAAATACCAATAGCAGCGCGACGATAATTGCTATCATCTTTGCAAACAAATTTTTCAGTTTCACCTGTCATGCCTTCTCTCTGTTTAAATTTTATATTGTTTTGCGTTTAGTTGTTTATGGGATAAGAAATGCCAGCACATTCGCTGGCTCTTTCGTTTTCTCTATTATAAGCCCATTCTTACACAATGTCAAGCATTTTTAATATATTGTTTTATATATAATAGATATATAATAATTAAGAGCACCGCCTCCCCGTAAGACGATGCTCTTTGGTATTATGCCTTTATTGCGCTGAGCGATTCCATAATTTTACGGACACGGTCATTCTCAATCTTTGTCTTGAAAGAAATCTCTGCCACACTGGTGACACCCTTATCGAGATACCCCTTTACCTTATCAACTTCACACTGGGCTACGTCTCTCTTGAGATTGTCACCCAGCTTGTTTAAGGCTTCTAAGCCGACCTCATATCTGAAGCCATCCTTATAGTATCGAGGACCAGCGGCATTGACGATTTCCACCAATATAGATACGACATAATCCTCTGTAAAACCAGTTTCCTCTGCCACCTGTTCTTTAGTAGGTTTGTTGTCTGCCGATGCTGAGTCATAGATAGTTTTTTTACGCTCCGCAACGCTACCCCAGCGGCGCTGTACGGCATCCTTTGCCTTTCTTCTGCGAATTTCGATGTCTTCGCTGTCAGTCTTGTAACGATTTTCAAAGCGCTCTTTATACTTTTCCTCACGGGCCTCAAATAAGAGTTCCGCCGCTTCGTCAAGCGTTTTTCCCTCGGCCTTGTACTGGTTGATTTGGGCAATCAGTTCGCGCTCAGCTTTATAGACACCCTCGCTCTTGTTGCTCCCTGCGCTGCTCTTATTGGCGATTGCTTTGCGGCTCTCGGTTTTAGCACTATCCGAGATTTTCTTTAGGTCGTTTTCCGTGAGAATCACAGGTTTATAGGTGCTCTGGTCATTCACTCTGACCGGATACATCGGAAGGCAAGCCACCCCATCTTCCGCGCCTTGGTTATGAGCATACTCAAGGGTATCTTCTGGGTAATAAACCTTAAAGTAATAGCTGCTCTTTTTGATGCCAGACTTTGCCGTCTCAAATTTGAAAACATTCGAAACAGCACCTTTATTGAAGCCCTTGTTTACATCCGTGTATCCATCGCCAGTTTTGGTATCACGAGCCACACACTTCTTAGCAATCGACATAAGATGGATGCACTCCATCTTCATGCGTTCTTCTTTCTGTTCCGGTGTGGCTTCGCGCATCTCGATTCCGTATGCATTCACAAACTTGTCGTTCAGCAAGCCTTTATCCATGCAAATCTTAGCGTACTGGGCAAGAGGAATAAAATGCGGCTTTTCAGGGACTGCTAACTCTGCCCTCTGAGCCAGTTGGAGAGTAACAAGCAGGGAAGAGTCAAACAGATGCAGCTTGCCATCTCCAGTGATTACAAATTCATTGACTGCATCAGGTCCACCCCATGCACTCATGTCGGTAGTATCAACATCCCAGCGCTCACCCGTTCTGGAAGTCAGCTTATCCACATTTTCAGGTGCATCAAGGGCTGCAAACACCGGCTTACAGCCGTCATGTTCCAGCTCGTCGATTTTGATGCTTGTATCTAGCGTACCGTCTGCATACAGCAGATACATTCCCTCTCGGAGGTTGTCCTTAGTCTTAATTAGCCGCATTTTCATGGGCTGAGGTCTGTGGATTTCCGATTCATCTGGCTCACAGTCTACCAAATTGTTCATCGGTTTACTGTCAACGGATGCTGCAATCAAATTTTCATTATAGATAATCAGCTTATTATCATCCGTCAGAACGATTTGGTTCTGCACTCTATTGCAACCCCAAATAGCCATATCATCGATTTTTGAGCCATCGGGAGCCGTGTCCCAGCGTTCGATTTTGCTCAACGGTCTTTTGGACTTCTTTTCTTTTAGGGATTTCTCTCCGGCTTTGATTTCAACATTAGCATAACGGTTTGCAGACAGGTGTTCAGGCTTAATATTGCCAGCAAGGAACTCCCACAGCGCCCACACATCGCGGTTCCGATGTGCTCGCTGTGACGCATATTTCAGTGTGCTCAGGTTCATGTCCCGCAGCATCGTTCCGTCAGGATACAGAATCGCATAGGATAACCCGTCTTGTGTGGCATTGGTGCGAACAACTCGCATTTTCATGGTATTTCTCCTGCGGATAAATCCGCCGTTCTATATTATTGGTTGTTGTGTTTAGAGTTGTTAAAGCGACATTATTTCATTTCTTTGCGTCTACGGTCTGCCGGGAGAGTAGCATCGGCGGGGACATACCACACTCTGCCAATCTTGACCGCGCCACTAATTTGGTTTCGGGTAATCTTGGTACGAAGAGCAAAGATAGAGACCTTATCCTTTTCTTCTTTACCTTCATTGATTTTATCGCAGAACTCCTGCAGCGTGATGTAGTCTTTATTGTCAGCTTTAGTGATGTCTTGGAGACCTACCGGTGCGGTCTTCATCCAATTGCAAATCACAGATGCATCCAGCATCACCAGCGCATAATCAGCGTCGTCCCCGTAAATCAGGTTCTGGCTCACATAGCCGAGTGTCTCGACTTCATCCTTGCCCCATGCTGCCATTGCCTCATCCGTAGGCGTGGTAGACCAGAATTCACCATCCGTAGAGGTGAGTGCATCCGGAACGCGGTACTTCGTCAGGAACTCAGAGAGCGCAGCGTTCGCTGTCCTATCACTTACAGAAAAGGTCTGCATCGTTCCATCGTGGTAAAGAACTGCCATTTTGTCGTTGTCGTCTAGCCAACGAACAAGTCGCATAATCATAATACACTCTTCCTCTCGCGTCAAGTAACTATTGTTTTGAATTTATTATATATTAGCACACTTTGCGACAAAGGTCAATAATTTTATTTAATATTGTGTTAATTTTAATCGATTCGCTTGACATTTGCTTTTTGTTGTAAAATTCGCATTCTCATGCTAAAATAAACCCATTAAGGAGTAGAAGGTGCTTGCGAAGGAGTTGCATACAATGGATAAGGAAAACAAAATCGGAGTTCGAGTAGTTTTAGGCATAGCTGCCACTTTTTCTGCTTTAATTTGGGGCATCTTAAATCAGTCACCAGAACAAGGTAGTAGAGAATGGATTGAAAGTCTCTCTGACGATGAATTGGACAGAGCGAGGGAGAAAGCTCAACAGGACTGCTTAAATCCCGCTCTGAATGAAAAGCTTCGTGAAAATGCACAGAGCCTTATGTTCCGCTATGACAATGAAATAGGAACTAGGGGTAAAGCCAGAGGTGAGCACAAAGGTCCTCCCCATCATCCTGACCACGGTGACCACTTATACAAAGACGATGATTAAAATCGACATCCCCAATAAACTCTATATATAATAATGTAGGAGTCTTGCATTTTCTATGAACAAAACATAAGCGCCCCACCACCATACACGGCAGCAGAGCGCTTACTGTAAACAGAATGGAGGAGTGTGACGGCTCCCCATTTCGAGTTAATTTTACACCATTTTCTTTGAGTAGTCAAGATGGTATAAATCATACACAATTATACTACAACAGCCCCACCACCGATTTCTCGGTAGTGGGGCTGTTGATTTATTCAGTTACAGTTTCTTCGGTTGTTGACTCTTCGCCTTCGAACTCGACAGTAGATTCTGTTGAGCTTTCAGCAGGGGAGTCAGTTGTCTCGGATTCTGCCGGTTCGACAGTATCTTCGACTTCGAGTTTCGGCGTAGGCGTTGCCTCAATCGCTTCATCAGTGTTGACCACAACGGGTTCGGTTGCATTTTCAACGCTGTTCATTTCTGTTGCAGAGGTGAAGTAGCCGGGATTGTCTGCGGTGTCGATGTGAGCATAGCTGGCATCGATATGCGATGCATCGTACACTGTTCCATTGCCACCCACGAGCGAAGTACAGTCGTTGAACATTTCCTTGCTGTCACAGTCACTCTTAATCGTAAATTTGTCGCTTACGATAATTGTTTTCAGATTCGTATCGTGTTGGAACATATAATTCAAATTATACGCTTCGTTTGTACTAAGGCCTCTCAAATCCAGAATTGTAATATTGGGCAAGTAGGAGAACATGTCCTCCATATTACCACCATAAGTAGAGCTTGAGGTAGTCCAAAGTTTCAGTTCCGTAAGAGCCGTACACTCAGTAAACATCGATTGATAATAGCCATTATGTCCATCATCAAAGTTAGATACATCCAGCGCTTTCAAGTTAGAACAGCCCTTAAACATAACACGCATGTCTTCACATTTGCTCGTGTTGAAGCTGCTTACATCCAAGGACTCAATCGTTTTGCATCTGAAGAACATGTAACTCATATTGGTGACATTACTTGTATCAAACGAAGTTACATTCAGTTCTTCTACAGCCCAGCATCCGTTGAACATATCTCTCATATCCGTCACTTTATCGGTGATGAAAGATGTAACATTGAGCGATTTGAGCGCTCTGCATCCGTTAAACATGCTCCGCATGTTCGTTACATTACTTGTATTGAAGTTCTTAAGGTTCAAATCAAGCAGCGAAGAGCAGCCGGTGAACATATAGCTCATATCTGTTGCGTGGTGCGTATCAATGATGTCGATACCGTTAATCGCCACAAGATTTCTCATGTCAGCGAACCAATAGCTGGAATCGCTGGGCATATTTATCTTTTCCGCTCCGTTTCCAGCGATATAAACATCGTTGTCAACCATCCAAGCTGTAATAGAACCGTCCTTCGATTCAGAAACATCCCAAGGCCCATAGGTAACCGCATCAGGGGCGGTTGCCTCTGTCAGGAAAGTAATACTTGTGATGTTGTTTTTATACTGCATAAAGTCAGTAGAATCGCCATACTTGTGAGCACGGATGGTGGAGGGGTCAGGCAACTTTTCTACTGTAAGTTTGCCATCAACAGTCAGGATATTGTAGTTAGTCGCAGCCAGTCCGGAGACGCTGATAGTGTACTCTCCAATCGGGTAGTAGCCATAGGAATCAGGATTCACTACTGTGCCATCCTTTGCCACTGTATAGGTGGGTTTTCCGGAAACGACTGTGTCAACAGTTTCGGAGTTCACAAAGCCGGAATATGTAATATTAAATTCCGGCTTTTTATTTTCTCTGACCGTTACACCACCAACGGTGACTGTCAAAGGTGCAGGAGTAATAATCAGCGTGCCGTTGTTGGTATATTCGAAGTCTTCACTGCTGTTGGCGGGCTTGATGGTATATGTACCAACTCCCGTAGGAGGTGTAGTAGAACTGCTCCCATCACTGCTGATATAGAGAATATCCGAAATAACATTGCCCTCGCTGTCTACGCCTGTGATGATGGCGGGCTTACCATCGTACACCTTCGTGCCGACATCGCCGGTCCAGCTAAGAGTTTTATTGTCTCCGCTCTCATCATAGGTAACGGTGACTCTCTGCTTCCCAACTGTAAAGGTTGCATCCACATATTTGATGGTGTAGTTGCTTGCCGTCAGACCGCTGATGCTCACAGTATGAGTACCGGTAGCATAAACCTTGCCGGAAGCCTCTGCATCATTACCATCCACAGAGTATTTGATGCCGGAAGCATCAATAACTGCGGAGGTTTCACCATTCACAAACCCGCCCAGCTCATAGCTCAGGACAGGCTTCTTGGTGGGGGTGTAGGTTTCCTCGTCCGTCTTGGCCATTGCAGTCAGTTCGGCGGGCGTGATGATGATGGTGGAGTAGGAATCAATCTGGCCGTACTTAGACAAGGCCTTGCCGGGACGAACAGTGTAAGTACCGACATCCTTCGGAGCGCTTTGCAGCTCGTTACCATTACTATCAATATAAGCCACATTAAAGTAGGATTTGTTTTCACTGCTCACGAACTTAAAGTCAATCGGCTTACCGTCATAGACTTTCGTTACGCTATCGCCTTTGATGGTCACATTGCTGTCTTCCGTGCCGGGAGTCAGCTTGATAGGATTAACCTGAATCGTAGCACTGCCCCAGTCGAGGGCGTAATTGTTGGATTTGCAGAAATAGCTATTGTTCTGCCACTCACAGCACGCATCAAGAGTGTACTTACCGGCGTAGCTATAACCAGTCGGCTTGAAAGTGGCTTTCTGCGTCCAGTTGTACATGCCCGCTGCATATTCCGTATTAGAAGGCTCGTAGTAGGGGATATACCCGATTGCAGACTCATCAAAATACTTTTCATCACCTGCAACGATACCCTGAATATCATAGGTGATATTGGCTGGAACCGTATCGGTGTAATTCATCTCGGTCTTGTCCAGCACGGGGGTCACATGGACAGTGGCCTTCATGATGGTAATTGTGCCGCTGTTGGAATAGGTGTAATTCTCAGAGTCGCAAGCCTTTACGACATAGATGCCTACATCCTTGGGCGCAGCGTCCAGCTTAGTTTTGCCATCGGAGGTGTAATATTCGACTCCAACAACATTTCCATCACTGTCGCGGGCCTGTACCGACAAAGCCACTCCGTCATAGACCTTCGTTGCGCTGTTGGCATTTGCCCAAGTCAGGTGGTTGTTGGGGTCATCCTTACCGTCAGTTCCGGGCTTGTTCTCAAAATTGACCGTTGTAGTGCCCTTGCCAACGGCGAAGGATGTGATTCCGTAAACGAAATCGTAATTTTTAGCGGTAAGACCGGAGCAGGTAAGGATATGGTCGCCAACAGCATAAGACTTGCCGGAAGAGGGAGCTTCTACGCCGTCAACGATGTACTGTACATTCTTGCCGTTGATGTCGAGCTCGTTATCGCCCTCGGCAAAACCGAAAACGGTGTATCCGAAACCGGGCTTATCGGTGGGAAGCAGGGGGTTCTTGCTTACAGTCGGCGTAACCTGCAGGGTCTTTTTGCGGATGGCGATGGTTGCTGTATTCGTGTAATCATGGTTATCATCGCCCTTGGGCTTGACCTCATAGGTTCCGGCATCTTTCGGAGGAATTTCAGACGACTCACCGGTGTCCTTGTTGGTGTAGATAAAATCCGTGATGGTGTTGCCATCTTTATCCTTACCAACGATGTCTACCTGCTTGCCATCGTACTCTTTGTCTGCGGTGTCACCGGTCCAAGTCAGCTTGTTATCAGGATTGGGCTTGCCGTCCTCACCGACCTTGTTGTCAAAGCTCACATTAGAAGTTGCTTTCACAACATCGAAATAGAACTCGGTGTGAGAGACTGCAAAGCCATCTGTATTCGTGGTATCAGCAACGGCCTTGTAGCTGCCGCGCTCAACCGCTGCGTTGTTCTCAGCAGGACCCCAAGCACCGTTCGTCAGCTTGTAGACCTTGACATCTACCTTATCACCAAACAGGTAAGCGGTGGGAGTCATGTCCTTGCCGGAATACTGATACTTGGCAACGGAGTAATCAAGAGCAGATAGGGCCTCGGCATTATCCTTGTCATAAACGAGGAAAGCATCCTGACCGCCGCGCACCGTATACTTGCCGGTCACACTCTGCCAGAGAACACGAGTCTGAATATCAGGAGCCAGCGTGTATTTTACGGTGCTGTCAGCTACATCAGAGGTAACTATACCGTACCACATCGCGTTGCCCACATTGCTGTAACGAATCGTTGCGTTGACCGTCACTGCAACCGTAGGGCAGCTATAATCGGTATGACCGACCATGTTCTCGGTGATGGTGTAGGTCTTCTCAACACTCTCACCGGGTTTCAGTGCAATACCCGGCAGATACAGAGACAGCGAACCATCGTCATTGGCAACGACCTTCGTGGCAGTGGAGTCCACATTCCAGCTCTTGCCATGCAGGAGGTTTTCTGCCGTACCGTCAATCACATTCTGAAAGGCGAGTGCCTTGCTCAGTGTGCCACTTGTATCAGGCTCAGCGATACCGAGGATGTCCTTGTACTGACTGAGGTTCTCGCCGTTCAGACCGGTCAGGCGGATTTCAGGATAAATTACCTCGTCCACTGAACCATTGTTCTTAAAAGAAGTTTTGAAGAACTGGTTCTGATTCATGCTGCCATCATCGTTTACCGCCAGAGCGTTACCGCGACTGACCGTAACAGTCTTGATGTCAGCTTTTGTGGCTGTGCCATCCTTGATATCGGTATCAAGTGCCTCGTACAGCGTGCTATCGCCGTCTTTCACCGTGCCAAGGGATTCACGCCAGATTTCATCGCTCTGAGGAGTTCCCAGCGCGATGGTCTGACCGATTTCACCCGTCAGCTTAGTGGTCTTGATACCTGCGTGGATGCTTGCAGAATCCGTGAAGTATGCAAGACTTACGCCAAAAGCACAGCACAGTGCAACCAACACTGCGATGATTGCTACCAAGATTTTATTTCGATTCTTAGTCATAGTTTGCTTTCTTCCTTTCATCATAAATTTCATATAAAAAACAGCCCTCATGCTCACACACAAGGGCTGTCTTACCAAAAAATATCAGCCCAACAACCGCGATTACACTTGAATTTTTCTGTTCTGGAATTCACCATGAACGAAATTGGTTTACAGACGAACTTCGAAATTTTCGTTGTCCTCTGCGTTGTCAGTGTTTTCGCAGCCGTTAGGCTGTTTGGTGTGCGGTGAATCGCTTTTCTTGTCGTCACCGTCTGATTTTAGGCATTTGACCGCGATGCAAGCAAGCACAAATGCTGCAATCAGTGCAATCGTTGTCGGGATGCCATATTTTGAATTGAAGAAGTGGTAACATCGGGCGAACCCGTTCCAGACTCCAATCACTTTGCTTTGTACATTGTCAATTGTCAGTGAGAAGTTATCAGGCGCGTCGTTATTGTCTCCTTGTGTCTGAATCACTCCATCATCTGAAATACCGATGATTCTATGAGTAATCGTCAGCTCTTTCTGAGCCAGTTCGTCATACACCCGGAAGGTGATGATGTCTCCAACTGCAAGCTCATCCATCGACTTGACTTGCTTTGTCATCGCAAGGCTGTTTGTGAGCATCGTAGGTTCCATGCTTCCGGTCATCACATAGATGGGGCGATATCCGAGGATAAAAACCTGCGACCCTCTTTGACGAGCCATCACGATGCTGAATCCTACAAGTGCGATGAACGCAAGCGAGACAATCAGCACGATATTTGAAATCCAGTTGTCAATTTTCTGCTTCATGTGACTTTCTCCCGATTAAGCCTTGATGACAGGTTCTGTCTGAGCAAAAGCAGCTTTTAGCACATCTTCACCGGCAGCAACAAACTTCACGGTTCCGTTTTCATCATTGTAGATGAAAGGCATCAGACCACTATTTGCATCTTGATAAGAACCGGCCTTGACGGTCATCTCATCATTGATAGAGACCTCATCGTCAAAGCCTGCGCCTTTCAGCGTAGAATTATAAGGTGCTGCATAAATAGCCGTCTCAGTTTCGCCAAAACTCAGGATTTCATTGGAGAGGGCGATGTTCGTTGCACTCTCTGCGTTCACATCCTGACCCAAGACACTCAAATTCATAACTCCGTTGCTCCGAGTGGCGGCATTGCAGATTCTGTTGACCTCAGTTTTCACATCCAAGATATTTTCAGAATCAAAATTGCTGGCAACAACAAACACAGCGGTACTTTCAGTAACTTTCTTCTGTCCTATGATGATTGCATTTCCATCGTCATCGTTCATCTTGATGACCGTATCGTAGGGGGCATCAAGCTCTGAAACATTGGTGATGCGGTAGTCTGCCACATCAGAACTGTATGTCAGGTAGCCTTTGCTTTCGTTGTAGACGATATCGTTGACAGAATCTTCGACTTCAACGGCAACAAACTCACGAGCCGCTCCATTTGCGCCGAGGATATAGGTTCCGGCAGAAGCCACGAACTCGCCATCATCCAGCGTTACTGCAACATTTCCATCCGTGTAATCGAGTGCTGCGGTCTCTGCCGTGCTCATATCATCGGTGGCCGACAGCACTTGCACTGTAGCACTCTCATGTGCAGCTTCATTTGCATTCTT
>ENA-ORNP01002366-ORNP01002366.1-human-gut-metagenome-genome-assembly--contig:-NODE-2366-length-15916-cov-7.451043_pt1 | contig 15916 bp, 14 predicted proteins | sample MGYA00242119_ERZ509030 | MGnify/ENA primary metagenome ERZ509030 (study PRJEB26280, sample SAMEA2338708) | human gut metagenome | biome: human gut; feature: human-associated habitat; material: faeces... | reverse complement strand
TCGTGTAATAAATACGCAGTCTCTTTCCCTTATCCGATGGCGGCTGCTGCATCGCAACTGCCTCGGTAACGATTTCATTCAATACACCGGTTGCCACACGCATGCTGTTGTTCTCGATCACGACATCGATCGTCTCAAAAATCTTATTGAGACGCTGTCCTGATTTTGCAGAGATGAAAATAATCTCCGCATACGGCATAAAGCTTAAGATGTCACGGATTTTCTCGGTATGGCGGTAGATGGTCTTATCATCTTTTTCGATCGCATCCCATTTGTTCACGGCAATGATAATTCCCTTTCCACGGTCATGTGCGATCCCTGCGATCTTGGCATCCTGCTCGGTCACGCCCTCAGTAGCATCGATCACGATAATGCAGACATCTGCACGCTCCACAGCCGTGACTGCACGGATAATACTATAGCGCTCGATCTCTTCCTTGATCTTATTCTTACGTCTCAATCCTGCGGTATCGATAAACACATATTCTTTTCCATTGTACTTAATGTCGGTATCGATCGCATCTCTGGTCGTGCCTGCGATATCCGATACAATGACACGATCCTCCTGCGCCAGTTTGTTGATGAGGGATGATTTTCCAACATTCGGTTTTCCGATAATGGCGATCTTCGGACGGTCGTCCTCCTCGTCATTCTTCTTATATTCCGGAAAATACTTTACCACTTCATCCAACATATCTCCAAGTCCTAACATGGAAGCTGCCGAAACCGGGAATGGATCTCCGATTCCAAGATTATAGAACTCATAGACATCTGCCATATACTTTTCAAAGCTGTCCACTTTATTAACGACCAGCACGACCGGTTTGCCGGAACGGCGCAGCATATCTGCAACTTTGGAATCCGAATCCTGCAATCCCTGTCTGACATCGACAATAAACATGATCACGTCTGCAGTTGCAATCGCAATCTCTGCCTGCTCTCTCATCTGTGATAAAATAATATCGTTACTGTCCGGTTCAATACCTCCGGTATCGATCATGGTAAAATTGTGATCTAACCACGACACCTCCGCATAAATACGGTCTCTTGTAACGCCCGGTGTATCTTGTACAATTGAAATACGCTCACCTGCAAGTGCATTGAATAACGTAGACTTTCCTACATTCGGGCGTCCAACAATCGCTACGACTGGTTTACTCATTGATAAAACTCCTTTTCTCATGTATCACGGAAAGAACTGGGATCTCCACTACTTTCCTATTATAACCTTAAATGGCTTTCTACCGTTACGCTAAAAATAACAATAACAGTTTACAATAAAAAAGATGGAATAACAATATTTATTCCATCTTTTTTCTGAACTATGCGTTTTGTCTAGGAAATGTGCGGTATTCCTTTTTCCCTTACTGCCGTAACCGGATTCATCAGTGCGTCATACTCATCATAAGTCATAAGTTTTCGCTCACTGTTCAAAATCCCAAGTTTTTTCAATGTCTCAATAATGTTTGTGCATTTGCTTCCGAACTCAACATAGGCGCTGTCACTGTTTGGGAAATAAGCTTCTGCCTCTTCTGCAGTCTTCTCCCCTGTCAGCACCGCTTCTGTCACATCAACCCCATCCACACTGTAAGAACTGTAATTCCAGATGATACCGTCCGGATTATAAAAACTGATATCCAGATTGTTAAAATAACGATCCCTGTACGTGTTATCCTCATCACCGGCACGGAGCGAATAAAGTTGATAGTACGTCATGTTTCCCGCTTCCACATCTTTCTGCACCGCCTCCATGACAGCGTCAAGCTCTTCCTGTGTAAAACGGTAATCCTCTGTTCTGCCGTTCTCATCTACAAATGAAATACTGCCGGCATAATACTCATTCGTCTTATAGTAATTGCCAAACATGTTCTGCATCATCTTATCCGGATCACTCTCTAACGCAGTCACTTTTGCGACGACAGAATCTTTGTCCGCAGCCGCAGCCTGCCCAACCGGAACTGTATAACTTCTCCGCAGCTTCTTACCATCCTTCAGGGTATATGTGATTGAGAGATAATATTGGTTCTCTGCGCTCAGGCACTCTTCTTTCTGTGCCAGGATCTCTTTCTGGAAATCTATAATCTTCTGAATATCATCCGGTTCGGTATAGCAGAGCTTATAGTCCAGATTGAGCGATACCACCTTAACCTCTGAAACATCCGGTATTTTTCCTTCGATCCGGAATAGATCCAGTTTCAGTGCACCCAGAAATGCTGCCAGAACAACCGTTAAGACTGCCCATTCCCCAACTCTCTTTTTGTGGAACACACGGAAATTCTTCTCAATAAGCATCTCCGCCACAAAAAAGCCGATCGCACCAAAGATCAGGGTGCCTGCTGCAAGTATCCAAAAATGTACCTTTGCCGAAGAAAAACTGTTTCCGATCGTGTCAGCAACGGCAGTTCCTCCAAGCAGACCGGCGCAGACAGCCACGCCCCAGCGGAACACCGGCTTGATTCCCCGCATGCTGATAAGGTCACCTGCAGTCTCCAATTTTCTCCATTTATACAACTGATAGGCTGCGATCAGGAATACCACACCTGCCACTGCATAAATCCCGAGCAGATATGCACCCTTAAACTCGATTCCAACCGTCACATACTCACTGTTTTCTACTGACTGTATCCGCAGATTGTTTGTCAGATAATAAATCGGAGACAAAATACAGGATTTTCCCGGATTCCAATTGTTTGACACCCCAAAGCAGACACTCTCTATCACCATGTTGATCAGATACCAGCATCCTACATACAGATAATTGACTACGACATAATACACCGGAAATGCCAGGAGCTGTCCGGTAAACATCGCCACAAATGCGCCGAGCGCCAGTGCAAAAAACGTCATTGCGGCTTCTGCACCAAACCAGTATAAAATGTACTGGATATTGGTGATATGTGCACCAATGCAGACGAACACCGTGATAATAAAGGTCAGGATCTGCGGAACGACCATAAATGCAAACGCAGATATGATATTCGTCACAAACAACTCCCGTCTGTCCACCGGAAGTGAATGGATCATATTCGTATTCTTTGCAGAATACAGATAGGAAAACACTGCCATGATCATCACTGCTGCAAATGCAAATGTGATCACCGGATTCATGGCTGCCCGCATAGCGCCACTGATCGCATAAACCTGTCTCTGGAGCTGGCTGTAACTGTCATCCTGCAGATAATACCGCATATTAAACCACAGTCCGACCGGAAGCGAAACGATCAGATAACAACTGTACAATGCCCACAAAGGCCAGAAATGTGTCATATTTTTTTTGAAAATTGTTTTGTTAAAGCAGGATGTCTTTGACTTCATAATCCACACCTCCCAATTCATAAATAAAGATTTCCTCCAGTGTCAACGGAAGTACATCAACAATGGTAGGATTTTCTGTCAGAAGAACTTTCTCTGCCTCCTTCGGATCCCCTTTTACGATCAGGGTATAGACACGCCCTGTGTTTGCCATATGCAGCACCTCAAAATCATCCGGCAATTTTGGTACACCACTCTGACATGCCACCTGTATCTTGGAAATATTTCCCTGAAGATCGCTCAAAGACCGCTCGATCATAATTTTTCCATGGTGCATGATGCCCACATGGTCACAGGTATCCTCAAGTTCCCTCAGGTTATGGGAGGACACTAAAACTGTCATTTTCCGCTCTGCCACTTCCGCCATTAAGATACTCCAGATCTGTCTGCGCATCACAGGATCAAGTCCGTCCACCGGTTCGTCTAAGATCAGCAGATCCGGTTTGCAGCAGATTGCAAGCCAGAACGCTACCTGTTTCTGCATGCCCTTCGACAGCCGTCTGATAGTGCGTTTCACATCGATCGTCGGGAAAAATTCCTGCATTTTATAAAAAAGCTTACTGTCAAATTGTGGATAGATACCTTCATAAAAGCGTTTCATCTCCATCGTATCTGCCTGCATAAAATAAAACAGTTCATCCGGGATATAAGCCATCCTCTGCTTGATATTCCGGTTTTCAAATACCGGTTCACCATCGATCAGGATCTCTCCCTCATCTGCCTTATAAACTCCGGTAAGATGGCGGATCAACGTAGACTTTCCTGCTCCGTTTGGTCCGACCAGTCCATAAATATCACCTTTTCCCACATGCATATCCACGCCGTTCAACGCCTGAAAATCATCAAACTTTTTCTTTAAATTATGAACCTGGATCATTGTGCCTCTCCCCCTTTAGCCAATTGTTCAATACGTGTTTTCAAACTGTCCTCATCCGTCGCCAAAAACAACAGTTCCGTCACCACTTCATCAAATTCTTTCATCAGTTCTTCATTTCTGACGCCCAACACTTCTTTCCGCTCGGCAACAAATGTTCCTTTTCCGGCAACGGTATAGACATATCCCTCTGCCTCAAGTTCCCGGTATGCCTTCTGGATGGTATTGGGATTGATGGCAAGCTTCGAAGCCATTTCCCGCACGGAGGGCAGTTTTTCATTTGCAATAAGGGAATTTGTGATGACCAGCTTTCTCAGACCATCTTTGATCTGTTCATAAATTGGTTTTGCATCCCTGTAATTTAACTGAATCAAATAACAAACCTCCCATCTGTATTAGCTGTATGATGTGTACTATCATTCTTCATACAGTTAATATAGCACGGCAGGTCTTCTATTACAATGAAGATAATCCTAGGATATTATTAAGAAATCTTTAATATGCCATTCTTTTCAAAGGCAGCATCGTTTCTACTATCCGAGATAAGCCTTCAGAAGTTCAAACGTATTCTTTACTCCATCCACATGGCTTCTCTCATAACCGTGTGATGCATATACACCCGAACCGATCAGTCCGTGGCGCACATCATATCCGGCGGTCAGCGCAACATCTGCATCTGAACCATAGTATGGATAGACATCCACTGCAAAATCAATATTGTTCTCTTTTGCCGCTTTCACAAGACCATTTACCACATCATAGTGATATGGTCCGTGGCTGTCCTTTGCACAGATAGATACCTGTGTCTCATCACAGGCAAGTCCGTCACCGACACATCCCATGTCCACAGAGATCACTTCTGTCACGCCTTCCGGGACAGAGGCAGCGCCACCGTGTCCTACTTCCTCAAATACAGTGATGTGCTGATAGATCATACGATCCGGTGTCACATTTTCCTCTTTTAAATATTTTGCATAGCCTAATAAAATTCCAACACTTAATTTGTCATCTAAGAACCGGCTCTTAATGTAACCAGATTCTGTCACAGTTGTTCTCGGATCAAAGCAGACAAAATCGCCTGTCATAATGCCGAGTTTCTCCACATCCTCTTTTGATTTTACTTTTTCATCCAGAACAACTTCCACGGAATCATAGCTTCTCTTCGTATCGTTATATTCTCCGTTTACATGAATGGAAGCGTTGATCAGCTGTAATGTTCCGTCGTATTTTCCGTTAAATCTGGTGACAACTTTACAGTTTTCTCCCTCTGCATTGTTTGCATTCATACCGCCGACCGCTGTAACACGGAGTCTTCCGTTGGCTTTGATCTCTGCCACCATGGCACCTAACGTATCAATATGTGCCTCTAAAAGAACGGCGTTCTCTTTGTCCCTGCCGCCGATTGGTACGAGCACACCGCCTTTTACCGTAAGTTTTGGCTCATATCCGAGTTTTTTGTATTCTCCCATGACATAGTCTGCCACCTCTTTTGTGTAGCCGGATGGACTGTCGATTGCGAGGATATTCTTTGTCTCTTCTACCATATAATCTACATAATTTTTACTCATATCTTTTGCTCCTTTATCTTATTTTAAACATAAAAATGCCCCGAGGTTTCCGCGCTTACCATGGCTTGCGCGGTGGGAAAAAAGTAAGTCAGGATTGCAGCACGTGCAAATGTCCGTGATCTCTAAATGTTCCGGCAGGACACCTGCATCAAGCAGTACAATTTCGTTTGCCTTCCAGAGATCGAGCTGATATTTTCCATTTTCTTTTGCAATAAGGATCTCATGCCCATGTCCTGCAAATGCCTGCTCAAACTCCACCGCAACATCCCCGCTCACCTCGTAGCAGTCCTGACAGATGGACGGTCCGATCGCACAGCGCAGTTCCTCAGGTCTGCTTCCGTATTCCCTCCGCATCGCCTCGATAGTCGCTTTTCCCATGCGGTTTACCGTTCCACGCCAGCCGGAATGGCTTAACCCGATGGCACGATGCACCGGATCGACAAAATACAGCGGAACACAGTCCGCATAGAACGTTGATAACACTAAGCCCGGCACATTCGTGATCAGTCCATCTGTATCATGAAATTCCCGTTCTCTCGTAAGTCCATTTCCTGCATCCTCGGCCGTCACTTTTCTTACATTTGTCGTATGTGTCTGATCCGTAAAAACAAATTTATCATAATCCACATCAAGCGCTGATGCAAGTCTTCTGTAATTTTCCCGGACTGCCTCCTCTTCATCTCCTCTTGTAAAACTCAGATTCATGGTGGAAAAAATACCCTCACTCACGCCGCCAAGTCTTGTAGTAAAACCCTCTTTTACAATTCCTGTTTTCTCCAATAACGGAAAATGTAAAAGCGGCACTTCCACGCCAGCCACAAGATGATGTATCACCTCTTCCGGCACTCCTGTATTGTTTTTCCGCTTCCAGCTTTTATGTTCCATATCACTTACAATTCTCCTGATTTTGTCCTGTGAAAAAGAAGCCCTATAAAAATGCATTCTTTCACCCTCTCAGAACCCCTGATAGTCAAATGCATTCTGAATGACTTTTATCTGCTCTCCCAAAACTGCCGCCACATCAAACCTGCAAGGTGTAAATGTTCCATAACCATGTGTCAGGCAGTAGTACGAAGCCACTTTTGAAATCGTTCTCTGCTTTGCAGAAGTCACCGCCTCAAATGGATTTCCCACTGTGCTGTCCGCACGGTATTTCACTTCCACAAACACAAGATATCCGCCCTGTCTTGCCACGATATCGATCTCTCCAATACGACATCTGTAATTATATTCTAAAATCTCATACCCCTGCTGTTCCAAATACGCACCTGCCAGTTTTTCATAGGCAGTTCCCACACTTCTCTTATTGATAAAACCCTCTTTTCTACAGCAGCATCCTTTTTCTGTGCCTGCTGTCCCTCATTCTATTCACTTCCTGCAGCACACTATTTGATTATGCCATTCATCTGCTGCAATTTCACTTCATTTATGATAACATATCTGCCTGCTGCAATTTTGCCTTCATCTTATCCATATCATCCACAAACACAAGGATCTCAGCGACTACTTCATAAAGTTCCGGTGGAATCGCATCCCCGATCTCTAATTTCGACAGCGTCTCCGCCAGCTTATTATCTTTATAGAAAGGGACATCATTTTCTTTTGCCTTTGCGATGATCTTTTCTGCCACTTCGCCCCTGCCACTGGCAAGGATCTTCGGTGCTTTATCTCCCGGCTCATATGCTACTGCTACCGCTGTTTTTACCTTTTTCTTTTCATTATCCCATGCCATATCCGCTCACCACCTCTGTTTTGTATCTGATATACTAGGCTCTCACATCAAACGAATACCGATGCAGTGTTCCCGTCTGTGGCATATCTTTCCGCAGGAAATCATCCCCAAAGCTGACCTTCTTTTCTTCCTTTGTCATCGTTATGGTACACTGATAACCTTTGTCTTTCAGCTTTTGTTCCAGAATGGGCAGATACTTTTCCACAAGATCATAGGACGCATCGTCAGCCATATAAAAATTTGTTTTGACATTCCGATGCTGCATTTTCACTGAGACATCGGTAGAACCAAGGTGTTCCAGCTCCAGGTGTAAAAAAGCACTCAGCTCCGCATCCGGATCTCTCAGATTCTTTTTATTCGTGTATACATAAAGTTCTCCGTTTACATTCTGACCGGACAGCTTCAATGGCACCTGTACATAAGTATATGCCTGATTGAGCTGATTCATAAATTCAATATTACCACGCACCTCTGCCGCAGTATCCGGAAATCTGGTTTTCGTAACGCCTGCTTCTTTCAGCGCATCTTCCACCTGTTTCATCTGCTGCTCTAATTTTTCGTAAAGCTGGCTGATTTTTTTCTCCTGCTTCAACTCTTCCGGCCGTATCAGCCATTGCTGTTCCATCACGTTCCGAAGCAGACTTTTATATGCATCACTTCCTAATAATTTTTGAATATTCTGGGATGCCGTTCCATTGTTTTCAGATAAAATCTGTGATACTGTGCGCAGGAAATCGGAAACGGTCAGATTTTTGTCCAATGTCGTTTTGCCGTCTGCAGCTTCCCCTTTAGCGTCCTCTGCCATAAGATTCTGCACTACACTCTCATCCTCCAACGTATCAATAAAAATATCCTGTTCCATCGCTTCCGGGAAAAGTTTTGTACTTTCTACCAGTGAAGGAATATTCTGCAATAACCTGCCAAGACTTGAAAACTGCTGCTCTGATAAAACTTCACCAAGTGCCTGGCCGCCTGTTCCTTCCCGTACGGCTTGTCCTGCTGTTGTGGTCTGCTCTCCGTTTACAGTCTGTTCCTCTGCGCCTAGCCGTCCGCCGGTCAAAATCTGTCCTTCCGCCGTCGTCTGTCCGCCGGTCACAATCTGTCCTTCCGCCGTTGTCTGTCCGCCGGTCACAATCTGTCCTTCTGCCGTTATCTGTCCGCCAGTCACAATCTGCCCTTCTGCCGTTGTCTGTCCACCGGTTTCTATCTGTCCCTCTGCATTGACCGGTGCTCCGGTAACAGTCTGCTCCGAAAGAAGGATCGTGACAATCTTCTGATTCATCTGTACCGCCTGATCCGGTGTCAGATTGCTTGAGCCCGCAAGGTCAGCCAGTTCGTTCATCGCCTGATCCATCTCCTGTAAAATGGCATGCTCATCTGTCATATAGTTTTCGAACTGTGCTGCCATCTCCGGCGAAACCGGGATTCCGAGTTTTGTCATACTTACAACCGTAGTAATATTTACACCCGGATTCATATTTGCGATCCTTGCCATATTTAAAAGGCTTTGCTTATCAATTGGCATCTGCTCTTTCATCATAGCATCTACCATTGCAAGATTCCGCTCTGTCACAGGTACGGTTCCTTCCGTCAGCGCATTGGTAAGAATTGGGTTTCCTCCACTGCCAGCACCTGTGTATGGTTTGATCTCAATCGTCACACCATCGTTGCTTTTTACCTGAAAGAACATCGGAGTCCCCTGTGAGAGCGGCACTTTTCCGGACAATCTTGCTGTGATGGTCTGTCCATCGCTAAGCGCCAGCGTCACTTTTCCATTTTTCACAGAACTGACCGTTCCTTCAAAAACACTTCCGGAAGACAATTCTTCCATCGTAGATACCACTTTCTGCATACCGGAAGCTGCTTTTAATTCTTCTGTTCCACTTGAAATATTTCTGTTGTATTGTCCTAACATATCGGATATGTGCATGATCCCGCCTCACTTGATACAAACTTCCTATATAGTAAATTTTTCCTGCAATCAGAAACATTTTCTAATATGACAGTCCGTATCTCTTAAACAAAATTTTTGATAAAGCTGGCACGATGTATCGGAGATGGTCCAACTTCCTGCAATGCCTTGATATGTTCCGCCGAACCATAGCCTTTATTGGATGCGAATCCATACTGTGGCAGAATCTTGTCATACTCTACCATCAGGCGGTCTCTTGTAACCTTCGCAACAATGCTCGCTGCCCCAATGGAGATACTTTTTGCATCTCCTTTGATAATTGGCACCTGTCTGATGGAAACTCCGGGAATCGTGACCGCATCATTTAATAATATATCGGGTTTTACACTTAATTTGCTTATAGCCTCACGCATTGCCTCATAAGTTGCCTGCAAAATATTGATCTCGTCAATCCTCTGCGGGCTTGCCATTCCAATACCTACCGCAACTGCTTTCTCCATGATCACATCATACAATTCTTCCCTCTTTGCCGCAGAAAGCTTCTTGGAATCATTGATATATAAAATATCACAGTCTTTCGGCAAAATGACTGCCCCTGCTACCACCGGACCGGCAAGCGGTCCTCTTCCGACTTCGTCAATCCCACAGATATAACCACAATCTGCATATTCACGCTCGTATTTTTTCAGATTTTCAATGCGGAGCTTCTCTGCCTCTAATTTTTCAATCCGTTTCTTTGCCTGTTCCACGATTTTCACAACACCGGAACGCTCGTCTTTTTCATATGTTTCTATAAAAGAAGGCAGTTTCTCATCGTCCACTGCCTTAAGTTCTTCTTTGATCTCACCGATTTTTTTCTCTGCCATGCTGTCCACTTATCCTTTGTCAACTTTTGACGCTTTCTGTATAAAATAGGTTCATCACCGGCTTTATTCAGCCTGCACCTGTGGCCACTCCAAAGTAATCTTTCCAAGCTTTCCGCCTCGGAATTCATCAATCAGAAGTGCTGCCGCCTTGCTGTAATCTAATTCGTTTCCTCTGGAAATACATTTGCGGTTCTCTGCGATCTGCTCTAAAATCTTCACCGGAGTTTGTGTCTCATCTACACCATAGCGGTCTGTTAAAATTCCGGCATAATCTCTTGCCAGAACTTTGATCAGCTCCAGTGACAATTCATCAATATTCAAAATCTCATCTTTGATTGCCCCGATTAGTGCAAGACGCAGTCCAACCATCTGATCTTCAAATTTCGGCCACAAAATTCCCGGTGTATCCAGTAATTCCAGATTTTTGTTCAGTCTGATCCACTGTTTTCCTTTTGTCACACCCGGTTTATTTCCAGTTTTGGCACATGCCTTTCCCGCATAGGAATTGATAAACGTCGATTTTCCAACATTTGGAATTCCGACTACCATCGCACGGACAGGACGATTTAATATTCCTCTTCTTCTGTCACGCTCAATCTTTTCCTTACAGGCTTCCATTACTACATTTGTAACTGTTTTCATGCCTGTCTTGGTTCTCGCATCCAGACCGACAACATAGTAGCCCATCTTTTTAAAATAGGCTGCCCATTCTTTGTTCTGATTCTCATCTGACAAATCTGATTTGTTCATGATGATCAGCCGCGCTTTATTTTTTCCCAACTCATCAATATCCGGGTTCCGACTGCTTAACGGAATTCTCGCATCCACAAGCTCGATCACCAGATCAATTAATTTTATGTCTTCCTGCATCTGACGTTTTGCTTTCGTCATATGTCCCGGATACCACTGAAACTGCATACTTTTTCCTCACTTTTCTTATATAAATCCAAATTTTTTCCACGGAGATACACGGAACCATGCTTTTCCAATAATGTAATCTTTTTTCACATTTCCAATATTGGCATAGCGGCTGTCCTCACTGTTATTGCGGTTATCTCCAAGGACAAAATATTCATCATCCTCGAGTTTTAGTTCCTCCGATGCAAGCCCTGCCTCCTCGATAGCAGACACATCAACTTTCTCATCAAAAAGTTCCCCATTCACATAAACAGCACCATTTTGAATCAATACCGTGTCTCCCGGCACTGCAATCACGCGCTTTACATAGTAATGTGATTTTTCATTCCCATTTGGAAGAAACACAATAATGTCATTCGGCTTTGGATCGGACACCTTATAAATGAACCGATTTACCAGAATTTCGTCTCCACTTTCCAATGTTTCTGACATGGACTGCCCCACCACGCTGGTCCGCAATCCGATAAAATATACAAATGTAAAAGCAATGACCAGAGTAATCAAAATCTCAACTGTCCAGCTTAAGATTTCCTTTACAATGGTCATGTTTACTTTTTTCTTTCTTCTTCCGAAATTTAGTCCACTCCGTCTTCTTCTCACTTTTGCTTTCCTCTGCCCTATCGTCTGTATACAAATACACGTTATAGATTACCACAAAGCACGTTTGTGTGCAATTCGGGAATCGAATTTTCCAGATTTTATAAATATATTATTCCGCCCCTTTACCGGTAAAGCGCCGTCTCAACAAGTACCCCGATCACCAGATAACGATGATTTCGCTCACCGCTTACACAGGTGGAAAGTGTGATAAGTCTGTTATCCTCTCCGATTTCCATATCCTCCCGGACGTGTAATTTATTGTCAGAAACTTTTTCTCTGACATCCGCCAAAAACTGATCTCTGTCGTCCTTACTGCTGATCACATACTCTGACGGAATGTACACATCTGTAAACTTCGCTGCCTCGTAGATTTCATAAGTCAGACGTTCATTTTCCGTATACACATAAATATACGGATGCCCGTCAAAAAACGTTTCATCCTCAAAGCTGTGAATACTTCCAAACATGGAACCATTTTTCATGTTATGTCCATATAGTACCGTATTATAATCCGAGAAATCTTTCCGGTTACATTGATTGGTGTAAATGCAGCCCGGATATCCCTTGCTGTGGTCTAAGTTATAATCCAGATAATAATTGTCTGTCTCAGACTGTAACAGCGGATAGTCTACCTGCGTTCCCGGCACAACGATCCATGCGTAAATATCTTCATTCTGTTCATGCAACTGTCCGAAATCATAGACCGGATCACAGTAGATCACTGTTTCTTCTGTGCTCTCCTCTGTCTCCGGCTCTGCGATAACCGTCTCTGTTGCAGCACTTAACGTCTCTTCCTGCCGGAGTTTTTCGTACTCCAGCTCCCGCTGTTTCACACTCCAGTGATGATAGATCAGATAGCCTCCACAACACACGGCAATGGCACAGAGTATCAGCACAACTGTCCAATCGGCTGTTTTTCTCCGCCTTAATGCTCTCCGTTCTTTTTTCCTCTTTTCCCGCAATGTACTCATTTTTTCTGCTCCTCGTAAAATAAATCAATGATCGTCTGCTGTACTGCCTCGTCATCTAAATAATACTCTTCATATTGTTCTCCCATCTGGATATTTCCCTGTAAAATCTGCATATTTTCCTCATCAAAATTACAGCCTGAAAGTTCTGTTGATAAATATAGCACCTCGTCCGTTGAAATATCTGTCAACATATAGTCTGACAACTGGCTCATCAGGTTTACTGCCAACGCTGGGTTCTGTGCTAACGTTTTCTTAGCCTGACTGATAAATGCTTTTAAATATCTTTTCTGTCGTCCAATCCTGCTATATGCACTGCCGCTTACCATAATATCTCTTCCCTGCACAAACTCCTGCGCCTCTTCTCCCTGCAAATGTACCGTCGCACCCTTTTTGAACTTTGCATTATATAAGGTATAATCATCATCCATCTCAACCGTAACACCGCCGACTGCATCATTCACAGTTCCTATACAGCTTAAATTCATTGCGACATATCCATTGATCGGCACTTCATTTTTTAAAATATCTGCAACCTGCCCAATAACCAGTGAACAGCTTTTTTCCTGCCCATCGGCATACGCATACTGCAATGCCAGTTGCCCGGTAAACGCACCCATTTCATTTCCATTTTCATCACACGCCACAATGCTCACCATTGTATCTCTCGGTATTGCCAGAATGCGTATATTGGAATGTTCAAAATCAAAGGAAACCAGAAAGACTGCATCCGCCTGCCCGACACTTCCACCATCATCATCACGTTCCCACATTGCCTCTTCTTTGTCCACGCCAATGCATAAAATATTTACGATATCTTTTCTGTATTGGTATGTTGTTCCATGATAATCAATCGTATTCTGAAAAGACGCCATCTCCTCAAAGACATCCTGCTGTTCTGCCGCAATATTTGCTTCCAGATTCTTTTTTCCTTTATATCTTACCAGAAAAAATAGTAACACGAATATACCTAATATAACAATTACAACCATAATTTTCCAATACTTTTTTATCAGCTTTTTCATAATTTCACCTAAAAAAAGAAAAGCTATATGCCACTATGACATATAGCCTTACTTTTATGACTTATCAAATACGATCTTATTTTGTATAGTTCATTCTACGTCTTGCATATACAACAGCACCTGTTGCTGCGATTACAACTACAAGAATCATTGCCATATTCATTCCTGCATCAGCAGTTTTTGGTGAAGTTGCTGCTGCATTTGTATCTGCTACAGAAGCAACAAATACAGGAGAAAGGGATTTAAATTTTGCATATACAACACCGTCTGCAACATTTGTTACAGGTACATTTTCCCATACACCAGCAGAGGTCAGATGGGCAACGACTACAGTATCGCCAGCTTTAATTCCTGCAACAGAAATTGCAATTGGATTGGATAAATCTGTAGCTGTCAGTTCATAAGTTCCGTATACACCACTCTTATAAGAATAGTTTAAACCTAAAACACTGTTGATCATTGTCTGGACAGTTGCTGCTTTTTTCTCAACTTTCTGTTCAGCTGTCAATGTTGTGTCATTGTCAATTGCTGTCATATCTGTGAAATATCCACCTAATTTTTCTTTCTGAACATCGTTCAATACATCCTGTGTGATTGCTTTCTGCTCAACTTTCACTTCTGTAGATGTTGTAGGCGTTGTAGTGGTAGTTGTTGTAGTGGTTGTAGTGGTTGTCTGTGATGTTGTTGTACTGGAATTATTTGCAGAAGGGCTTCCCGCTGCTAATGTTGTTACGCTTGCTCCTAAACAAAGTACCATAGATAATACTACTGCTGCTAATTTCTTTTTCATATCTTTTGTCCTCCAAAATTTAATGATTAGGATTTTTCATCCCTTAAACACTAACTCCATTCTACCCCCCCCCTTGAAAAATTTGTCAATGTAAAACATTGCCAATTTTTCATAGCTTACATCATAGATTTTTGTATATTTTTTTTGCGGATACATAAATATAAAAAAGCCATAGAAAAAGCGGCTGCTCTCTCTATGGCTCACGCATGCATTGAACTATTTTACTAATTCTTTTACTTTAGCTTTCTTACCAACACGGTCTCTTAAGTAGAATAATTTAGCTCTTCTTACTTTACCAGCACGAACAACTTCTACTTTCTCAACGTTTGGAGAATGTAATGGCCAGGTTTTCTCAACGCCACATCCGTTAGAAATCTTTCTAACTGTGAATGTTTCACGGTTGCTTCCACCCTGTCTCTTAATTACAACACCTTCGAAAACCTGGATTCTTTCACGGTTTCCTTCTTTGATTTTACCGTAAACTTTTACAGTATCACCAACACGGAATTCAGGTACTTCAGCTTTTAACTGTTCTGCTTCAATGCTTTTAATAATTTCACTTGCGTTCATTTTGTGACCTCCTATTATTTGGATGTTCTTAATACGCCTATTCGTAACAGAGGACCATCTCCTTTATTCACAACTCGTTAACATTACCATGCTTTCACGGAAAAGTCAAGTGTTTTTCACATTTTACAACAGATACTCCTGATATTTCATCTGCTCTTTTTTCGTGAGTTCCGCTTTTTTCAGCAGATCCGGTCTGCGCTCGATCGTCCGCAAAATTGCCTGTTCTCTCCGCCATTCATCCACCTTTTTATGATCTCCAGACAGGAGGATCGGAGGAACTTTTTTTCCCATCCATTCTTCCGGGCGGCTGTACTGCGGATATTCCAGCAGATTACCCTCAAAGGATTCCGTGGAACCTGATTCATCATTCGTAAGAACCCCGGGTACCATGCGCGAGATCGCATCCACCATGACCATCGCAGGAAGTTCCCCTCCTGTCAGCACATAATCGCCAATCGAAACATAATCGGTCACAATCTCTTCCAGCACACGCTCATCGATCCCTTCATAATGACCACATAATAAAATCAGATCTTTTTCCTGTGCCAGATCCTTTGCCATCGGCTGTGTGAATGTCGGTCCCTGCGGTGTCAGATAAACTGTCCTTGGTTTATATCCAATACGATCCACAACCGACTTCCACGCATCATATACCGGCTGTGCCTGCATGAGCATACCTGCACCGCCTCCGTATGGATAATCGTCCACTTTTTTATGACGTTCCAGCGTATAATCCCTGATATTTACCGCCTCAATGGAAAGCAGTCCTCTGTCTTTTGCT
>ENA-ORNP01002356-ORNP01002356.1-human-gut-metagenome-genome-assembly--contig:-NODE-2356-length-16007-cov-2.776705_pt1 | contig 16007 bp, 20 predicted proteins | sample MGYA00242119_ERZ509030 | MGnify/ENA primary metagenome ERZ509030 (study PRJEB26280, sample SAMEA2338708) | human gut metagenome | biome: human gut; feature: human-associated habitat; material: faeces... | reverse complement strand
AAAAGTGATTTATATAGGCTTAGCCCATCATGGAAAAGATGTCATGATGAAATGGATTGAAAGATAATAAGCTATGGAAGTTCCATGGCTTTTTAATTATGAAAAAATACGCATTTTTGATGCGTATTATTTTACAGGTACATATTCTTTTTTTATAAATTCTTTTGTGTAACGATTGCTTGTCAATTCTTGAATTGTATCAAAGAAAGAAAGATCATCAATATAAAGACGATAAGTTACTTGGTCACTATATTCTTTATTAATACAATCAATCGCATTCACTTTAAGCAAATGTTCAAATTTCTTGGTAAAGCTATAATCAAGAGAAACATCGTAAACATCAATTAAATGTTTTTCAACAATATTCGCTTCTTTTAAAGCTTCAGCAACAGCTTGGCTATAGGCACGGGTCAATCCCCCTGCACCAAGTTTAATTCCACCAAAATATCTTGTTACGATGGCAATGATATTGGAAAGCTCTTGTTTTTTCAAAACATTAAGCATAGGAAGTCCTGCAGTTCCTGAGGGTTCCCCATCATCATTGGCTCTTTCTTTGGTTCCTACAAGGTAGGCGATACAATTATGAGTGGCATCTTTATACTTTTCTTTATAAAAACCAATGGTTTCATTGATTTTATTTTCATCATTTAAAGGGATGAGCGTACAAATAAATTCAGATTTTTTTATGACAAGTGTATGCTCTGTTATTTCTTTAATCGATTTCATTTTTTCACCTTCTTGGCTTTTATCATAACATAAAACTTTAAAAATAAGCTATAATTTGTTATATTATATGAGGAAGAGGTGGAGAGTATGGAAAAAATTGCTATATTAGCGGATAGTGGATGTCAAATCCCAGTGGGTTCAAAAGAAGATCAAGGAATATTTATTGTGCCACTTACAATCACTATGGATGAAAAAAGTTATTTGGATGATTTAGAAATTCATAGCGAAGATGTTTTTAAACGTATGGAAAAAGACGGTATTATGGTGATGACTTCTCAACCATCAACAGGTTCACTGCAAGAAGCAGTTCAAAAAATTAAAGAACAAGGGTACAGTCATATTATTGGTTTACCAATTGCGACAGGTCTATCTTCTACAATGAATGGGATGAAGTTGGCTTGTGATATGTTAGAAATGCCTGTAACTTTAGTAGATACAAAAGGTACTGCAAGTAATCAAAAATATCTTGTAGAAGTTGCCGCAAAACTTGCTGGTGAAGGAAAATCACCAGAAGAGATTAAAGAAATTTTAGAAAAGCTTGTGGAAGATTCTGCAACGATTATCATGGTTCCTAACTTAGAACATTTAAAAAAGGGTGGTCGTATTACTCCGGCTGTTGCCACTCTTGCGGGGCTTTTAAAAATTGTACCTATCATGAAATTAAATTATGATTTAGGTGGTAAAATTGATACTTTTGGTAAAGTAAGAACAGCAAAGAAGGCAAACTTAAAGATTATTGATCATATGGTCAATGATTGTAAAGTCAATAATAAAGATTTTGTTTTTGCTATTGAACATGTTTTATGTGAAGATCTTGCTTTAGAAATGAAACAAAAATTGATTGAACAAATTGGTGAATGTGAAATACTTGTAAGAGAATTACCTGCAGTGGTTGGTGCACATATGGGTATTGGTGGTATTGGTTATCAATATATTAAAAAATACGAAGGATAATAGGTGAAAGACATGACAAAAAGAGTCGATACGGTTGAAACGGTAGTAGATGTTTTTAATATTGCCATGGATATTCAAGAATTGTATTTAAAACAAGGACCTTTTAAACAGCTTTCAATGTCTGAAATGCATGTTTTAGAAGCGGTTGATAAAGAAACAAGTCCGTCGATGTCAGCAGTTGCTAATCATTTAAATATAACTCTTGGGACATTAACAACAGCAGTTAAAAAGATTATTGAAAAAGGTTTTTTAATTAAAGAAAAATCAGCTCAAGATCATCGTATTTATTATTTAAGATTGACTGATCAAGGACGTGAAGCTTTAAAAGTTCATGAACAATTTCATCAAGAATTGGATTCAATCTACACACATCATATTCCTAAAGAAAGAGTAGAATGGGTCTTTTCTACCTTAAATGAAATCTATAAAGATTTGGTTATTTATCGAAATGAATTACTTAAAAGAAAAAATCAAAAATAAGTCAACAATGTTGGCTTTTTTTCATATTCATTTAAAAATATCATACGTTTAAATAGGTGATATTATGATTTGTCTTCAAAAAAAGAGAATTCTTATTAAACATTATCAATTAATTATTACTTTAGAACCTACTTTATTTGAATGTAAAATCGATCAACAAATAATCTCTATTAAAGGAAAAAACATTGAAATTCATTACTATAGTCAAGATGAAGTGATGCTTTATGGTGAGTTTGAAAGTATCAACATTTTATGAATTTAGGCTACGATTATATCCTTCTAGAAACTGATAACATTCTAACTTTTTTAAAAACAATAAAAAAATATCAACTCACCCTTTTTCAACTTAAACAAATCGATTCCACCCATTACAGCTTTTATGTTCCTATCTATCAAAGACATCTTACCTATAAACTGCATCTTCCAATACAAAAAAGTATCGGTATCTTTCATTATCTATTATGTATTTTTCATTTTCCCCAAATCCTTTTTACTATAAGTTTTGCTTGTACACTCTTTTTTTTACCACAATATCTTTATCATATTGAAGTCAAAGGAACCTTGCCCACATTAAACCAACAACTAAATCAAGAACTCAGTCATGAGATATCTTTTCTTCATCCAAAACTTTCCTATAAACAAATCAACCAACTCTATGATACTTTTAAACAAAAACATAAAAACCAACTTGATTATTTAAATATCTATCAAAAGGGTAGTATTTTACATGTTGAATACACTCCAGCCAGTCATAATCAAGAAACAGTTTTAAAGTATCAAGATTATATTGCTAAAAAAGATGGGGTTATTTCTAAAATTGATGTCCAACAAGGCAATGTCCTTGTTAAAATCAATCAATATGTCAAAAAAGGGGATATTCTTATTTCTCATCAAATAGAAGATACCAGCAAAAAAATCAAAATTATCCCTACACTTGGAAGCATTGAAGCTTATACGTATCAAACTCTAGAAGTTTCTATTCCCAAAAAACAAAAAGAGAATTTTGCTTATCTTTTATTTGAAATAAGAAGTCAATTACCAAAAGATGTAAAAATTGACAAAGAAAAAGTCTTATCTTATGGTATAATAGATGAGAAATATGTTTTAAAAATGCAATATGTCTTTATTGAAAATATTGCGATTAGGGAGGAAACATGAAAGAAGTCGTTAAATTAGAAGCCTATAATATTGAACAACTTGTTAATTTGTCAGGAGTAAAAGATGAAAATCTAGAAGTTTTAGAAGATCATTTTCAAGTAGAAATCTCTTTAAGAGGGGATGAAATGACACTTGTTGGAGAAAAAGAAAATCTTGAAAAAACGAAAAAAGTTATTTTTTCTTTATTAAAACTGATTGTTTCAGGGGTCTCTATTTCTAGACGTGATGTGGTCTATGCTCAAAAATTGGTAGAAAAAGATAAATTAGATCAACTCTCAGAACTTTATCATATAAAAATTGCGAGAACCTATAATGGAAAACTTATTTATCCAAAAACACTAGGACAAAAAAGTTATTACTATGCTCTAAAAAATAATGATGTCGTTTTTGGTATTGGACCTGCGGGAACTGGAAAAACGTATTTAGCGGTTGTTTTTGCGGTAGCTGCTTTAAAAAATAATGAAGTAAAAAAAATCATTCTTACGCGACCAGCTGTAGAAGCAGGTGAAAGTCTTGGCTTTTTGCCAGGAGATTTAAAAGAAAAAGTCGATCCTTATTTACGTCCACTTTACGATGCTTTACACGATATGTTAGGGGTTGAACAAACGGAGAAATTGATTGAAAAAGGTGTGATTGAAATTGCGCCACTTGCCTATATGCGAGGACGTACACTAGAAGATGCTTATGTTATTTTAGATGAAGCACAAAATACAACTGATAATCAAATGAAAATGTTTTTAACACGTTTAGGGTTCCGTTCAAAGATGATTGTGACAGGAGATATTTCACAAATTGATTTACCAAGAAATACAACATCAGGTCTTGTACGTGCTTTAGATATTTTAGAAGGGGTCAAAGGTATTTCTTTTATTCATTTATCAGCGATGGACGTAGTAAGACACCCAGTTGTACAAAGAATAATTGAAAGATATGATGGGAATAATGAATAAAATACTTTTAATTGAAGATGATCAATCAATCAATAAAATTCTAGCCTATGAACTTTCTAAAAAAGGCTATCAAGTTGATAGCCTTTTTGATGGAAAAGAGGCTGTTCAAACAATTCTAAAAAATGACTATGATTTAGTTCTTGTAGATTGGATGCTTCCTTATCAAAATGGTGTTTCCATTATTAAAGAAGTAAGAAGTAATGATTATGTCAAACCACTGATTCTTTTAACAGCTCGTAGTGAACAAGAAGATATTATTAAAGGATTAGAAGCAGGTGCAGATGATTATCTAACAAAACCTTTTCAATCTGCAGTTTTAATTGCCCGCATCGAAGCTCATTTAAGAAGACATCATAAACATTTCTTAGATGAAATTAAATTTGGTGATGTTTTAATGAATACAACGAATCGTGAAGTAATGATTCAAGATCAAAAGATTGTTTTAACAAAAGTAGAATATGATCTTTTAAAAATGTTTTTAGAACATCCTCGTGAAGCTGTTTCAAGAGAAACTTTGCTTCAATCTATTTGGGGGTTTCAATATGACGGGGATACCCGCATTGTTGATGTTCATGTTTTTAAACTTAAAGGAAAACTTAAAGAAAGCCAAGTGTCTTTTAAATCGGTAAGAGGAGTTGGATATAAGTTGGTGAAAAAAGATGACGAATAATTCTATTAAAGTTTTAGTTTTAGGATTTATTGCCTTGTTACTTACCTATTTTAACAAAGCTTATAGTATTTTAATTATGCTGGTCCTTATTTTGATTTATGTAGTGAATGCCTATCAACTAGAAAAACATTATCAACGCATGGGACGTTTTTTGCAAAGAGAAAGAGATAATGAATTAAAAGAAGTTGAAATAGAAAATAAATATCATGAAAAAATCTTAAGTCAGTTGATTCGTTCGATGAATCTTCCAATGCTTTTTGTTGATAAAGAAGGAAAGATTGCTTTTACTAATCAAAGCTTTCGTAAAGGATTTGAAATTCCTCATTTAAAAGGACGTTATTATAAAGATATTTTTGTAGGAGAAATGTTAGATTTGGTAGAACAGTGTTATGTTTTTGAAAGACCTCTTTCAACTGTGGTAAAAATTCAATCAAGATATTATCAAGTAGAATCTTCACCAGTCTTTTCAGATCATGAAAAATTGATTTTTGATGGAACGATTGTTTTATTTACCGATGTTTCTAAAATGAAAGAAATTGAAGATATGCAAAAACAATTCCTTTCTGATGTCTCTCATGAACTTAAAACACCCATGTCTGCCATTATTGGCAGTGTAGAAATTCTAAAAAGAGATGGGATGGAATCACCAGAGATATTTAACGAATTTATGGATATACTTTTAAAAGAAAGTTATCGTATGCAAAATATCATTAATGATATTTTAGAACTTTCTCGTTTAGATCAAACAAAAGTTTCATTAGATTATCAAGAATTAGATGTTAAAGCGGTTGTTAAAGAAAGTATGGATTTATTTGAACCCCTTGCAAAAGAAAAACATCTTTCATTGATTTATCATAATCAAATAAAAGAACCACTTATTTTAGATTATTCAACAATAAAAATGATTTTAAGTAATTTTATTTCAAATGCGATCAAATACTCAAATGAAGGGATTATTACGATTAAAACAAAAAAAGCAGACGATACGTTTATATTAAGTGTTCAAGATGAAGGAATTGGTATTCCTAAAAATAAATTAAATTATATTTATGATCGGTTCTATCAAGTAGATAAATCAAGAAGTTCTAAAATTTCTACAGGATTAGGTTTAAGTATTGTCAAAAAAATCGTAGAATTAAATCAAGGAACGATTGATGTAGAAAGTAGCGCGGGCATTGGTTCAACATTTACTGTCAAACTTCCAATCAATCCCAAAGTTTCCCACAATGACGATATAATTTAGACATAATTGTTTTTTATGATGGTAACATCAAAGGAGGAAAATAATATGAATGAAGATAATAACAATAATTTTATATTAGTTGATGAAGATAAGCCAAAAGAAAAGAAGTGGAAGAAAATCATAAAGATTTTACTCGTTGTTGCCATCGTATGTTCCTTTGCAATGAATGGTTATGTATTCTATAACATCATCACTTCTTCAGATGATACAACAGCGTCTGTATCAAATAAAGGAACAGTTAAAGAAGTAAACTATGATGTAAAGACTGATACAACAAGCGTGGTCGATAAAGTCAGCGATAGCGTTGTTGGGGTTGTTGTTTATCAAAATACTTCCAATAATATTTTTGGCTTCAACGATAGTAGTTCATCAAGTGAAAGCCAATCAGGAAGTGGTAGTGGAGTCGTTTATGATCAAACTGGTAAATATACTTACATTATAACTAACCACCATGTTATTGATGGTGCCAATAAAGTACAGGTTGTATTTTCAAATGGTGAATACGTTGATGCTGAAGTTGTTGGTAGTGATGAATACAGTGATGTCGCTATTTTAAGATGTCAACCAAGCTTTGATGTCAGTGTCATTGATTTAGGAGATTCTGATTTATTAGATAAAGGAGAAACGGTTTTAGCGATTGGGTCACCTTTAGGTATTCAATATTCAGGAACAGTCACTCAAGGAATTGTTTCAGCAACAGACCGTACCGTTTCTGTTGATTTAAATGATGATAATGTAGATGATTGGGATATGAACGTTATCCAAACAGATGCTGCCATCAACCCTGGTAACAGCGGGGGTGCTCTTGTTAATATGAAGGGTGAACTTGTTGGTATTACGAATATGAAATTCTCAGATGAAAGTGTTGAAGGTATGGGATTTGCGATTCCAATTAATGATGTTATTACAGTCGCAGAACAAATTCGTTCAAATGGTAAAGTATCCCATCCAGTTATTGGTATTTCAGGTGTTTCATTAAATGATTATTCATCTTATGAACTTCAAAGATATGGTGTTAAAGTTTCAGTTGATGAAGGAATTTATGTTGTTAAAGTAACAAGTGATGGAGCAGCGAATAAAGCAGGTATTCAACAAGGTGATGTTATTGTTAAATTAGATGGTAAAGATATTACAACATATAAATCATTCTTAACAGCGCTTTATTCACATAAAGCAGGAGATAAAGTAAAAGTTGTAGTTAATCGTAGTGGTAATGAAAAAACAATTACAGTCACACTTCAAGAAAAATAGATATTGCTTAACGCAATATCTTTTTTTATAATAACTGTAGAATGTTTGAAAGAGGAATTGTATGAAAATAGGTATTTTTGATTCAGGAATAGGTGGTTTATCTGTTTTATATGAAGCAATGCATTTATTGCCTCATGAACAATTTATTTATTATGCAGATGAAAAACATGTTCCTTATGGGGAAAAAACAAAAGAAGAAATTATAGGTTATGTAGATGAAATCATTCAATTTATGATTGAACGTGATTGTAAAGCAATCGTTATTGCTTGTAATACCGCTACCAGTGCCGCTGTTTCAATCATGAGGAAGAAATATCATATTCCTATTATTGGAATGGAACCAGCGGTTAAAAAAGCAGTCGATCTTTATGGAAAGCAAAAAGTTTTAGTTTGTGCAACACCAATTACCGTTAAAGGAAAAAAGATGTTAGATCTTGTAGAAAGAGTAGATAAAGATCATTTAGTTGATTTAGTGGCTTTACCAAAGCTTGTTCGCTTTGCAGAAAGACTAGAATTTGAAAGTGAAGATGTTTTAGCTTATTTAAAAGAAGCTCTTTCATGTTTTGATTTTGAAGAATATGGTTCACTTGTTTTAGGGTGCACACATTTTAATTATTTTAAAGATAGTTTCCACAAATTACTTCCTCAGGTTCATTTATTAGATGGTAATCTTGGAACAATCAATTATTTAATAAAAAATATCGAATTAGAAGATTTAGAAAGTTCAGTAGAATACTATTATTCAGGACAAAGAGTTCTTGGTAAAGAACTCCAACGTATTGAATGTTATTTAAAACGTTTAGAAAAAATGAAGGATATAGGTAAATAATATGGTAAAAGCAATTTTTTTTGATATCGATGGAACACTTGTAAGTTTTAAAAATCATCAAATTCCCCAATCAACCTTTGATGCTTTATATAAATTAAAAGAAAAAGGCATTAAACTTTTTATTGCGACAGGAAGAGGAAAAGATGGCTTAGATGTGTTAAATGATTTTCCTTTTGATGGTTACATTACTTTAAATGGGCAATATTGTTATACAAATGATCAAATCATTTATTCAAATACCATTAAAAAAGAAGATCTACAAGCTCTGCTTGATTATTTAGAAGACCATCAAGTTCCTTGTGGTTTTACCGAAGAAAACACAAAATATTTCAATTACCGCGATAAGCGTGTAGATGCCATTCATGCCATTACTCATAATGATGATCATCCTGCAGGAGATTGTAGTCATGTCATTGATAAATCCATTTATCAAATCATGTGTTTTGTTGATGAAAAAGAAGAAAAAGAAATATTAAGTCATATGCCTCATTGTATTTCAGCAAGATGGCATCCGACTTTTTGTGATATTTCACCAATAGGTGGGACAAAACAATTAGGAATCGATCAATTCTTAGAATATTATGGTCTTGATTTAAAAGATACGATGGCTTTTGGTGATGGGGGAAACGACAAACAAATGTTACAACATGTTTCTCTTGCTATAGCTATGGGTAATGCCGGTGATGAGTTAAAAAGCATTGCTGATTTTGTGACGAAAGATGTTGATGATGACGGTGTTGCTTATGCTTTAAAACATTATGGATTGATAGACCTTTAAAAAAGATAGAAATAGTTATATAATAGAAGTGCAATAAAATAATACTTCAGGGCAGAGTGAAATTCTCTACTGGCGGTAAACTCCGCGAACCAATAATGGCCGAACTGGTGAAATTCCAGTAGCAACAGTTAAAGTCTGGATGAAAGAAGTGTTTTTTGTATTACTTTTTATATACAAAAACGTACCTAGAAGATTATTTTAGGTGCGTTTTCTTTGTTTAAAGGAGGTATATAAAAATGAGTACAAAGAAAATAACAACAGTAGGGATGCTTTGTGCCATGGCAATGATTGTCAATGTTTTGATTTCATTTCCCATTGTTCCAGCAGTATCTTTTTTAAGATATGATCCCAAAGATATTTTAATTGTTATTGGGGGATTTATTTATGGTCCCATGACATCTTTTTTAATGAGTTTTATTTGTTCGGTTTTTGAAATTATGTTAAAGGGAGGTAATATCTTAGATGTCTTAATGAACATGGTTTCAACCTGTTCATTTGCTTGCATGGCAGCTTTTATGTATAAAAAAATCCATAATCAAAAAGGAGCAGTTTTAGGACTTGTCTTAGGCGTTATCTGTACAACGATTTCTATGCTTATTTGGAATTATATTATTACACCGATTTATTATGGGATGCCAAGAAGCGCTATTGTACCTATGTTGCTTCCAGGAATCTTACCTTTTAATTTAATTAAAGCAACGATGAATGCCGCCATTGTCTTTTTCTTATATAAACCAGTGGTTCAAATATTAAGAAGAACACATTTAGTGGAAACAACAGATCGACAAGGAAGTGTCTATAAAGGATATATCTTTGTCGTAGGTATTATTTTAGTAACAATGATTTTATTTATTTTAGGATATCAAGGAATTATATAGGAGGAAATAGGATGGAATTTTTAGAAGCTAAAGAAATCATGAAACAAAAAATGGGAGATTGGAAAATTATGGCACTTGCGAGTTGTGTTGATAATTATCCTATGGTTCGAAATGTAAGTTGTCTTTTTTATGATGATAAAATCTATTTTAAAACAGATAAAAATTTTAGAAAGACACAACAATTATTTAAAAATAATCGTGTTGCAATGTGTTTTAATGGAACACAAGTTGAAGGGACAGCTGTCAATAAAGGGCTTGTGGTAGATGAACCAGGAAGAGTTTTTGAAAAGAAATATAAAGAATATTTATGGCAAAGCTATAATGCTTATTCGCATGTAGAGAGTGAAATTCTTATTGAAGTAACACCAGAGTTTGTTGAAATTTGGGATGAGGATGAAAATCGTCATGCTTTTCAATTGTTTATTGATTTTAAAAAGAAAACAGTTGAATATAAACCTTATGACTAAAGAAATCATATGATTTGATTTCTTTTGTGGAAGTGTTAAAATAATAAACGAAAAGAAAGTCTTCAGGGCAGGGTGAAATTCCCGACCGGCGGTGATAGTCCGCGAGCGCAAGCTGAAAAGGTGTAATTCCTTTACCGATAGTAGAGTCTAGATGGAAGAAAGACATTTTTTTAAATAATGTTTTTAGTCATGAAGATTAGTATTTTCATGATATTTTTTATTTTAAAGGAGAATTATTATGAAAAGTACTAAGACACAAAAAATGGTTTTAGCGGCTATGCTGGCAGCACTTGGGATGATTTTGAATTTGATTGAGATTCCTTATCCCTTTGCACCTTGGCTGAATTTAGATTTATCAGAAATTGTCGTATTGGTGGCTATTTCAACTTTAGGATTTGTTCCAGCTTTATTTGTTTGTATTTGTAAGTTTTTTGTTTCAATTTTATTTAAAGGACCAGTTGGACCAATTGCGATTGGACAAATTGCGGCACTTATTGCCTCACTTTCAATTTGTGTAACGTATTCATTACTTGCACGTAAATTTGATCCAGAAAAAAGTAGAAAGAATTATTTGTTGGATATGGTCTTAACGATGCTGATATTTGCTTTTATTATGTTTGTTATTAATTATTTCTTTGTAACACCAACATATTTAATGCAAAAGCCAACATGGTATACAAATCTACCATTTGCTGTTGATATCCAAGCTTTTAATCAACAATATGGTTCCAATATTTCAATACCAAGTTTTTTATCATTTATGTCCCCTTATGGACAAGCAATCTTTATTATCTATTTTCCTTTTAATTTCATTAAAGGAATCATTACAGGAGTCGTTTATTATCTTGTAAGACCGGTAGAAAAAAGATTTAAAAGTAAATATCTACAAGAAGCCTAAAAAGGGCTTCTTTTTTTATAATCATTATTATGTTATAATGGCATGGGACGGTGGGAAAATGACGTATTCAAGAGTAAAAAAATATCAAGAGTTAAGAGATGGTTTAAAAGATGAAGTAGCTATTTCAAAAGAAAATAGACAAGAAAAACCACAAGTAGAGGAAGAAGATGATTTTTTATCTTTTATGAAAAAAGATAAAAAAGATGAAAAAGAAGTGAATTTAGAAGATACTTTAACAGAAGCAAAGACTTTTGAACAAATGCGTGAAGAAAGTTCAAAGGAACTCGATAGAGCTTTAAAAAGTGCTAAAGAAAGTGTTGGAAAACAAGATGAGTACAACACACGTATGGATATCTTAAATAAAATAAGAGAACCTGAAAAAAGAACGATTAAAATTGATTCAGTAGAAGACTTTGCCACAGAAGAATTTTCAAGAGGTATGTTTATTAATCAAGAAAAAGAAGAAATTGATGAAGAAAAGCCAAAAGAAAAGATGTCTTTAATGGAAAAACTTGCTTCAATGTCACCTGAAGAAGATGCTAAAAAAGCAGAAGCTGTTTTAAATCAAGAAGCAGTGGAAGAAGAAATCATTGAAGAAGAACCTGTTGAAGAAGAAGTTGTTGAAGAAGAATCTGACGAAGAACAAATCGTTGAAGAACAAGAAGATGAAGAAGTTGATGAACCAAAGGAAAGTAAAGTCGTTAAAGTAATGAATGTTATTATTGTTTTATTAGTTGTTATTTTTATTGCTTTACTTGGAATGATTGTTTATCAAAGTTTCTTTTAAACTAAGGTAAGCCTTAGTTTTTTTAAAGGGAGAGAAATGTATGAAAAAAAATATATCAGTTGCTATTGATGGACCAAGTGCTGCTGGAAAAAGCACAATTGCAAAAATGGTTGCGAAAAAAGAAAATTTCATTTATATTGATACGGGTGCTATGTATCGTTGCGTGGCTTACTATTGTTTAACTCAAAAAATTGATTTAAATGATGAAAAAGCGGTTGAACAAGCAATCGAACATATTCAAATACGTCTAACACCAGATAATAAAGTTTATTTAAATGATGAAGATGTAAGTAATCAAATTAGACAAGACCAAGTTTCACTTGGGGCAAGTTGTGTTTCTAAATATCAAGCGGTACGTAGCTTTTTAGTAGATGAACAAAGAAAAATGGCAAAAGCGGGAAATGTCATTCTTGATGGACGTGATATTGGAACGGTTGTTTTACCAAATGCAGATTTAAAAATCTATCAAATTGCGAGTGTGGAAACACGTGCAAAAAGACGTTATTTAGAAAATTTAGAAAGAGGTCTTGATGCTGATTTAGAAACAATCAAAAAAGAAATTGAAGAAAGAGATTATCAAGATACACATCGTGAGATCTCACCACTTAAAAAAGCAGAGGATGCCATCGAATTAGATACATCGTCTCTTACTTTAGAAGAAGTTGTTGAACAAGTTTTAACTTTAATACAAAAAGCAAAGGAGGAATAATATGGCAGGTGTTGTTGCTATTGTTGGTCGTGCCAATGTTGGTAAATCAACAATTTTTAACCGAATTGTTGGAGAAAGAATTTCTATTGTCGAAGATGTTGCTGGGGTAACACGTGATCGTATTTACGCCAAAGCATCATGGCTTACGAAAGAGTTTAATATTATTGATACAGGTGGTATTGAATTAGAAAATGCCTCTTTTACAACACAAATTAAGATGCAAGCAGAAATTGCCATTGAAGAAGCAGATATCATTATCTTTGTTGTTAATGGTCGAGAAGGTATTACTAAAGAAGATGAATACGTTGCACGTATCTTACAAAAATCAAGAAAACCTATTATTTTAGCGGTTAATAAAATTGATGACAATCAATTTAAAGATTATATTTATGAATTCTATGCCTTAGGTGTAGGAGATCCTATTCCAGTATCTGGTTCTCATGGGATTGGAATTGGGGATTTATTAGATGAAGTTATTTCTCAACTTGATTTACAAGAAGAAGAAACAGATGATGATGAAATTAGTTTTTCAATTATTGGTCGACCAAATGTTGGAAAATCATCTCTTACTAATGCAATTTTAGGAGAAGAACGTGTTATTGTTTCAAATATAGAAGGAACAACACGTGATGCTATCGATACACCATTTGTTAAAGATGGACAAAAATATCGTGTAGTTGATACTGCAGGAATGAGAAAAAAAGGAAAAATCTATGAAAATATTGAAAAATATTCAATTTTAAGAGCTTTAACATCCATTGAAAAAAGTGATGTCATTCTTGTTGTTATTGACGGTGAAACAGGAATTAGAGAACAAGATAAACATGTTGCCGGTTATGCTCATGAAGCAGGTAAAGGGGTTATCATTGTTTATAATAAATGGGATCTTGTTGATAAAGATGAAAAAACAATGCAAAAGAAAGAAAAAGAAATTCATGAACAATTTAAATATCTTGATTATGCACGTATTGTTTTTACATCCGCAAAAACAGGACAAAGAGTGAATCAAATTTTTCCATTGATTCAAGAATCTTATGAAAACTCACGTAAACGTGTACAAACAAGTGTATTAAATGATGTTTTAGTGGATGCTCAATTAATGAATCCAACTACAACATTTAATGGAGGAAGATTAAAAATCTTCTATGCCAACCAAGTGGCGATTTGTCCACCAACATTTGTCTTATTCGCAAATGATCCTCAATACTTACACTTCAGTTATAAACGTTATTTAGAAAACCGTTTAAGAGAAGCGTTTGGTTTTGAAGGAACACCAATTCATATTATTTGTAGAAAAAGAGATTAATCTCTTTTTTTAACGTTTTCAATTATCTTTCATAATATACAGTGGTGATATTATGAAAGATAAAGATTTACTTGTAGAGCGCGTTTCTAAAAAGACAAATGTTAAAAAGGAAGATATTTTTAAACTTGCAAATGATCTGCAAAAGAAAGATTTAAATAATGAAGAAGATATGCGTTCGTTTATTCAAACAGTTGCTAAAGTGACAAATCAAACATTAGATCAAAGAAAAATAGATAAATTAGTAAAGATTATGAAAAATAAAGATGTCTTAAATGATGTAGAAAAAATGATTTAATTGTTGATTTAGATTTGGATTTTGTTATAATGTTAAAGAACTTCACAAAAGAGCGAAAATTGTGATTTTAAGCCTTTTTTAGATTGACTTATGTTGTGAGTTTCTATATAATAGGTTTTGCGGTTATGGAAAGGTGATTAATATGAAGTATAGCTTACAGTGGATTATTAAACACAAAGGAACATTTGATTTTGAAGAAGAAATAACTTTTCCTAGTGAAATGTTTGAAAAGTATGCCCATATTAATGGTCTTAAAGATGTCATCGTTTCAGGTACCGGGAATCTTGATACAAGAGATAAACGATTATATGTTGATTTAAATATTAAAGGAACAATGATTCTTCCATGTGCGTTAACGTTGGAAGATGTTGATTATCCATTTGATATCGATTCGACGGAAGTATTTTCTTTTGAAAAACCTGATCCGCTTGAAGACGTTCATGAAGCAAAAAAAGATGTGGTTGATTTTACACCAGTTGTATTTTCAAACATTATGTTAGAAGTGCCAATGAGGGTCGTAAAAGATGACGCTAACATCAAGGAATCAGGTAAAGGTTGGAAAATACTCGACGGTCAAGAAGATCGAGATGAGGAATACATTGATCCAAGGTTAGCAAAATTGAAAGATTATTTTAAACAATAGGAGGATATAAAGATGGCAGTACCATTTAGAAGAACATCAAAAACTACAAAAAGAATGCGTAGATCACATTTAAGCTTAGCAGTTACAGGTTTAACAACTTGTAGTCATTGTGGTGCAACAATTACTTCACATCGTGTTTGTCCAAAATGCGGTTACTATGCAGGCAAACAAGTTGTTGCAAAATAATCAGTTTTTGAAATAAAGATAAATAAATGGCCTTTGTAAAACAAAGGTTTTTTTATGCATTAAAACAATTTCAACATAATCGTTTAATTTGTTAATATTTAAAAATTCACATCAAAAATTACTATTAAAAATAAAATTCCCTCTATGAAAAAATAATATTATGTTGTATAATATTTCCGTACTAAAAAAAGGAGATAATTATGTCAAAGAAAAAAAATTCAGTTTCTAAGTACACAAGTTTATTAGCAATATTACTTGCTATTGCAAGTGCATGTATGATTTTCTGTACAGCAATTGTATATAAAGTAAGTGATAGTGCTGACCCAATAAACTTTACAGGAATGCAAGTAACATTTGGTTATACTTCAACAAAAAATATTTTAGAGGGAATTACTTCAGCAATAAAGATTGAGGGTTCAATCAATTATTTTGCTTTCTCATTCTTAAATTTATTACCTTACATTTTATTACTTGCAGGTATTGTATTTGCAGTATTAAAAGTCGTAGGCGGCAAGAGTAACTCAAAAATGTTCTCATTTGTTGCAGCAGCTTGCTTTATTGCAGGTGGAGTATTAATGTTCTGTGTAGTTCCATTCTCAGTTTTAGGAACAAATGAACTCGTTCAAACATTCTCTGTATTAAAAAAACAATATATGTCTTTAGGTGTAGGCGCTATTGTTGGTGGTGTTCTTGGAATCCTTGGTGGAACAGTTGAACTTGCTGATTTAGTTTTATAATTAACAAATTATTTCTATCAAAACAAAATCACATGGTTAATAATCATGTGATTTTTTAATGC
>ENA-ORNP01002347-ORNP01002347.1-human-gut-metagenome-genome-assembly--contig:-NODE-2347-length-16038-cov-3.353375_pt1 | contig 16038 bp, 19 predicted proteins | sample MGYA00242119_ERZ509030 | MGnify/ENA primary metagenome ERZ509030 (study PRJEB26280, sample SAMEA2338708) | human gut metagenome | biome: human gut; feature: human-associated habitat; material: faeces... | reverse complement strand
CACTGTCGATTATGGATGAGCTTATAGCGGAAATGGACCGCAGATATAAGCTTTTTGCAGAAGAGTCCGTTGAAGATTTGTTTGAATACAACCGTGGACACAAAAGAAGCATGCTGCCGGTTCTGTGGCTATTTCACGACGAAATTGCCGACTGGACGAGAGACAAGGATTACAACCGCGAATTTACGGCCAAAATGACGATTCTTGCGACAAAAGTAAGAGCGGCCGGTATTTTCCTTGTTCTGATTGCGCAGCGCTCAGACAAGGATGTGCTTCCAATGCAAGTGCGCGACAATCTTGGAAACCGCCTTGCGTTGAAACTTGAAACGGAGGCAAGTTCCAAGATTGCTCTCGACAAGTCAGGAGCGGAACTTCTGCTCGGCAAAGGGCATTTGGCTGCTAGGATCGGTTCTTCCATTACCTACGCGCAGTGCGCCTTCCTCGACAGCGCTCAAGCGGAGCAAGCTGCTAAAGCCATAACTGCGGATTACGACGAAATCACCATTAATTGTCAGAATAGTTTTCCGTCCTGGCGTGTAAGGCTTGTCACTGCCGAGAAATTGGGATGAACTAACAGTACGGTCGTTGGGGCCATTCTCGGTGACATTGCGGATTTGTCGGTTGTCCGCGACCCCAATCCTCAGACCGGCGAAACCATCAAAATTAAGGCAGCGCAGCTTCCGAAGTTCAAGCCGGGTAAGGCCTTCAAGGAAGCGCTTTAACTGCTCCCCTTCTCTACAAAATAAGCCCCGGCATCGACCGGGGTTTTTGTTGGTTTCAGATTTCGAACAAATCAGAATGTCGCCCTGTTCGCTCAAAGCGCAACAATTCATTCGTCACTTTGTAGATTAACAACCAATCAGGCTCGATATGGGCATCTGCAAAATCCATCCTTTTTCGCGGAGGCGTACAAATTTTCCGCGGGAACCTCTCTTGAAGAGGAGCCGTGGCATTAAAAATGCGGATTTGTGTCAGAGCATCGATTGATAATTGGCATGACCTCTGTCGGATGGGTGGTCGGCAAGTTGTTTCCCGTCGGGTGTTTTTTATTTTTCGAGCCTGTAGCGAAGGCGGAAGGCTCGCCCCCGGGCGGTATGCCTCGGGAGCGTCCTTTTTTCTACTTAACTACGCTCTTTCCTTTTTCTCGTTTCGAAGTTTCTTTGCCAGGTCCGTCGTTTCGCGCAAAGAACGCCCTTTAAGTTCAATCACATAACTCGTGTTCTTGAACCTATCTAAGGTGGCATCGGCATGAAGCCCTGTTCCCAAGTACTCATACCATTGAGCAAACGGTCGTTGGCTGGCGATTATCATGGGCTCGTCTTCTTGCCGATCGTCAATCAACGACAGGAAGTCATCCTTGGTCGCATCGTCCATCGGCGTCATGGCGAAGTCATCAAGGATCAGTAACTTTTTGCTATTGAGCCTCATGCGGTACTGCCCCAGTTCATTGTCACGCCTTGCAATACGCAATCGCTCAATGAGTTGCGGCGTACGGATATAAAACACCTTGAACCCGGCTTGAAGCGCGGCTTTTCCAAGGGCCTTAACCAACCAGGTTTTCCCCGTTCCCGTCATGCCGGTCACGATGGTGTTTAACGCCCGGTCTTGGCGCAACCAATCGCACCTTGCCAGTCCATCGACTTGGGATTTCTTGAGCCCCCGAGAAGATTCGTACGTGATGCGGCTTAAATCCGGAAGCGCATCGTTAATCCCGGACTCCTTGGTGTTACGCGCAATCCGCTTCGCAGCTCGCGATTGCCTTTCTGCTAGTAATATTGGGTTTAGGTGATAAAGTCGGGAGTCCTATTCATAAATCCAATTCCTTATTTACGCGACTTTTGAATAAAGCGTTGTGCCCATCTCAAATCGATAATGTCGTCTGATATGTCATTCAAAGGCAAAATTTGCTTTAAATACTCATATTCTTTCATATCAAACGGAGTACTTAACTTCTCATTATCGTGATAGTCAAAGAACAGAATCCATTGTTTACCCGCTTTATCCACAAAGTAACGAGCGCGCTCTAACATCAAAACTCGTCGTGCCTGTTGGGCCTTCGCCAATTTAATTGCTTTAATGATCTCGATTACACAATCATCTAAACCTGCTCTTAAAATAATTGCCTTTTCTTGAAGATCATTTGCATTAGTAACAATCCTAAACTTCGGACGCATAGATGCAAGTCGCCCCATTACACCAAAACTCATGGCTTCCTTGAAAGTTCTTCGATAATCTTCAAGCTGACTAGCGCTTTCTGGATCAGAGGAAATTGGCACATACTGTACCATGGTGTTGTTATCCATATCATGATACAAAAGCGGATAAACCACCTGAGTCACAAAATGGCAACGAGAGCACGTAACATTAAAAAACCGCCCTGAATTAATCGTTCTGCGACTTCCGGATTCAAAGACGCATTCAACGTTTCCCACATTGTTAAACTAATCTTGGTTTTACAGTTGGGACAATTTACTGAGACTTGTTTCTCCATTGACATGCTCTGACCTCAATTATCAAAATTAACTCAAAAATCCAATTGGACGGCGTTTCTTTTGAACCGTTTGATTTTCAAAACGTTCACGAATACGCTCGTACTCACTTAAAGACTCTGCGGACAAACTGGGTTGAGAAGTCCTTATAACTTCCCCTAGAATCTCTTGCGAAATTGCAGATTCTTTTCGTTTAAAAACCAAACGAGCGGCTTTGTCTACAATCAATTTTATATCCGATGAGATAAAACCGGAATATGTCAAGATACTTCGAAAGCTCAGGCTGAAGTTGCATTGAAGGCTTTTATTGAAACGACAAAGAAAGCTCTTAAGAAGGGCGACCAAGTCCAATTGATCGGATTCGGCACATTCTGTGTTGCTAAACGTGCCGCCCGTACCGGTCGCAATCCCCAGACCGGCGAAACCATCAAGATTTAGGCTGCGAAACTTCCGAAGTTCAAGCCGGGTAAGGCCTTCAAGGAAGCGCTTTAACTGCTCCCCTTCTCTACAAAATAAGCCCCGGCATCGACCGGGGTTTTTGTTGGTTTCAGATTTCGAACAAATCAGAATGTCGCCCTGTTCGCTCAAAGCGCAACAATTCATTCGTCACTTTGTAGATTAACAACCAATCAGGCTCGATATGGGCATCTCGATACCCTCGCCATGCGCCCTTTAACGGATGATCCAAATACACAGCAGGAAGAGTGTCTCCGTCAATCAGCAGACTCAACAAAACTTTGAGTTTATCTATGTCTTTACCGCGTTTCTGTGCCTGCTTCACATCGCGCTTAAACTGCCCGGAGTATTCCAATTTACGCATCAGATACCCAATTGCTTAAACAAATCGTCAGCATCCTTTGCACGAAATACATCCTTCCCATGCGCACTCTTTGAGAGTGTTTCTACTGTAAGACTGTTGGGAACGCTCATGTCAAAAGGCAGTGCTTTTTCTTTTGCAATCTTAGTCAAAGCAATGCGCACTACGTCGGAAACAGTTAATCCCATCCCGGCCAACACTTTGGAGGCTTCGTTTTTTAGCTCTTCATTAACCCGAGCTCTTACAAATGCTGTTGCAGTCATGATATTCACTCTTCTGGAAGAATTTGCCACTTAACGAGATTGTACCCCGTTTGAGCTACATTCTCAGATAGATATACACTCTGTTTCAAGCATTTTGCTCGCTTTTGACATCTTTTATATGCTTGAGTTTTGTTACGTCAGGTACATTCAAGAATTGCGAAAGATTGACGAATATTTCTTGCACCTGTTCTTCCGAAATCCATGGAATTGATGCGTTTTGAATTATCCTAGAAACAGTATTTTTAAGCTCGTTCCTGTGAATGATTGAAACTTCCGGTGACTCGTAAGTGATGTCTTTGAAGGTACAACGATCAGAGAAAACAATTAGAGAATAGACTGGTGTTTTGTACCCGACGTATTTTTTAAGCCATCGGATGTGACTGTGATTTTGACGTATTGGGTTATAGAAACGATGCTTTTCATGGTAGAGAACCTGCGTCCAGTAGCGATTTCTCTCATTCCCGAAAATCCATCCTGAGTAGTTTTTACTTTCAATTATAAAAACACCACAGGGGCCGATCATCACTAGGTCAATTTCCGTGGTTTCTCGCCTGTCATTTCCACTCGGCACGTAAAGATTCGAGAGGAACTTAAATCCGTGTTTTTCCAATGGCCTCAGGACACTATAAATGAGGGTCTCTCCCCTTTCCCCGATGCTTTTAGCTGAGGAAGAAAGCAGAGGCTTTTCCCTTGGTCGCCGAAAGAAAAAATACAGGGCAACTAGGAGAAGGAGGAAAAAAATGCCGGAGGGGTTGCTCTCATCCATTGTCTATGTTGCCGTGATGTTCACAGTCTGATTCGCTATTTTTGGTTTGTTTTCAGTGAAACGTGTGTCGAGAGGGTGCTTTCGAGCGAATTTCCACTTTCCTTCCAGATTATTGTTTGCTTTTTAGGCCCACAACAGCATAGTCCTTACAGTTTTGTTTCTTTCTTAGATGTTTCTTCCTTAAGTAACTCTTTCCCTTTTTTGACCAGCTCCATGAGCGAACCAGTTTTGATATTTACATCAGCTTCGATTTTTCTACAAGGAAAAACAACCAAAGCTTCTCCCAAGGTCCCTGGGATGGCGTAATCCCAAGCATCTTCTTTACGGATTGATTCCAAATGCTTGCCTCGAAAGTAAGTGGTGAGTTGGAGAAATTTAAGTCTTTTCTGTTTGCAGTCAACATGAGCCAACATGAGCAATAAATCATGCTTTAACGAAGGATTACTATTAACCCACGCGAACCAAACGTTGATTCCCTCATCCAACGTGACAATGGCATCACGGTCATAGGCAACCGCCTCGACATCTTTACCCTTCCCTGTTGTCGTGATGAAATTCCATTCTCCAGCCATTGCGACACAAGCCGTGGCAAGGGTCAATACTGCGACGAGAATCCTTCTCATGCTTCTCTCCTTTTTACGGAAGAAATTGCGATTGTTACCTCACGCTCCTACTTATTTTGGCACAGCGAGACCATGAGTGCTATACGGATATTTAGCTCGTTTTTGGCATGAAGGTAACGATTTTAGGAACGACGGAATCCAAGGGGGTCGAAAAAAAGCCCGTACATCGGTTGTGACACGTTCAGTACGGTCCCGAAAATTGAAAACGGTTTTGGATTATGAAGTGCCGTGCACTCGAAAAAAGACTCGACACCGACCTTGCTGAAACTCCTTAATGAATGGTGTGAATCTTGTCAAAAACACCGAGCAGTAAAACGGAGGCGAAAAGGCCGTAAATGATTCTGTTTCAGCAGAGTGCGGCAAGTTTTATGAGGAAAAATAAAAAGTCTTGAAAAAAACAAGGCTTGCTCAGTGTCGCTACGGAATCTTACTGCACATCGTGGTGCCCGGGACGGAAATGAATTTCTCTTTTAGAAACAAAGAAGTATTTGGGTTTCTTAAATACTTATACGAGTGTTTTTAAACACTTTTACAGTGCCGATTCTTATTTACTTTTTCAGGATGAGCCCTTCGTAACAGTCATCAATTGTTAGCGGACGTATAGAAGTGCGCCATTTTGGCGGATAAAAGTAAGCCAAGGAGTTTTTGCGGACGCGGTTAGTGAACCGGTAAAAATGAACATCCCCCATTTGGAGGGGTTGTATTTCTTGCGGAACGGCAGACTTGTCCACGGGACGTCCGGCCGCTCACCCTCAATAGTGGGCCGTAGGCCAGACAGGCTGTGGGCAAGTTTGCGTCGACCGCTAAGCAAAAATCATCCTCAGGAGAATATCAATGCCAATTGTCAACCAACACTCTGCCACAAAACTGATTTTTTAATGCAACGCCCCATCATCAGGAGAGATCTCCGCGAAAAGGGATGGATTTTGCACGCAAAAGAATGTTGGGCAATTTGTTGTAATCAAGCCCATGTAATGTACAATTAGTTGTACAACAAATCAGTCACGGAGCGAATATGAACGTAACTACAGTTTCCCTTTCGGAAGCTCGAAAAAGCTTATCTCAACTCGTTACAAACGTTTCCAAACCAAACGCAGATCCAATCAGCATTAGTGTTCGTGGCCGAGGTGCCGCTATGCTAATTTCGCAGACTGCTTATGAAAAACTTTTAGAGGACAAATACCGGGGTGAATTTAACTCTGTTTTTGACGAACTCGATGAATTTAACAGAGCGATGCGCGATAAATGAAGCATTTAACCGCTCGCCAACTTATTGTCGGTCACGACGAATGTATTCTTCGTTACGGAGGATTGTCGGGTGTACCTGATCCGTTAAAAATTCAAGTTCTCATTGAACGTGTTCGCAATTACGAATACGATGAAGGTGTCGATAATGTTTTTGCCTTAGCAGCCATGTACTGCATTGCAATTGCACGAGGCCATGTCTTCCTTGACGGAAACAAACGCACTGCAATCAACGCAACATATGTTTTCTTGAAAGAAAACGGAATCAAGACGAGAGCCTTGCCGGATTTGGAGGAAACGATTTTAAAAGTTGCTACAGGGGAAATAAAGGTAGATGAACTTACAGATTATTTCTCTCAGGCTTTCGGAAATTAAAGTGGATTTTTCTCTCAGTAGTCGTATGGCCTTCTTTGATGGGAAAATAGCGCCGATTTCCGGCATCGACATAGGGGCTATTCGGTCCCGTTTTTGTGGCCTTTCTTTCCAAAGGGGGTACTTTAGGCGTTCGCCTAACACTGTGCTCAACCGTGACATTATGTTGTGTCGGTCGGTGTCAGATTGGTTGCCAAAACCGGTGACATTATCGCTAGCTCTAACAAGATTTGACATTCTTGCCGATTCAGCAAAGTAATATGCTGAGCTATACTTCGCAAGTGGAGCTGAAGAAACCTGCACTCCATTTGGTACGGAGGATGCCGTTTCGGACGCTCCTTTTAGTGTATCTTCTCTCGTTGCTTCCCCGTCGCAGTAATACGTTCTGTTATTCATCTCTTGGATAACGAATCGCACGAACGCTCTGTTATCAAGTGTTACTCCGTAATAACCAGCGAATGATTTTTTTAGGTCAGAACTGCTGCTGAGTAGCGATTGGTCTTGGATTGTTTGGGCTTGGCCGCCTCCGGTTCTTGTTGCGAAACTTTCCCGTATTTTTCTTGCCACCATTTCGGCGGTTTCACGCCGAAGATTAAGAAACTGCGAGTTAAGTTTTGTGAGTCGCGGGATTGGTCGAATAACCACTTGCTCCCTTTTTTCAAAATCGCATTTGAGTTTTGCAAGATTGACAAGATTTCCCTACTCTTCTATATTCCCTTCAGCGACGGGCGTAGGGCGTTTCGCACGTTAAATTGGGCGGTGGGCCTCGGCCCTGGCACCTAATCCTACGGGGGTCGCTTTTTTCTTCCTCAATATTTTCGCGCTTCACTTCCCCGTATCCCCTCTTCTGCCGTTTAGTCCGGTATTCCAATGGCAAAACACGAGAAAGAAGCTACTAGGATGAGCTTTATGCTCCGAAGAGACCTCTCGAAGCCCGACGTTGCTACTGCCCGTGAGGTAGCAGGTCAAATGCGTGAAGCATTACGACGCATGCGGGACTCCATGCCTAACCGCGCCTATGATGCCGCTCAAAAAAGAGCGGTGGGCTTCGATTCGGTCAGCGAAACTGTATCACGAAGGACAAGGAATTAATAGGTTTTCTTGCAAGGTACCTACGATTCCTCGTAGCCATTAGTGGGACATCACGTTCTTATGGGGGCCTCGGACTCGCAGTTCAATATGGTCGCAACCGCGATATAAGAGAGCGGCGAATTAACGCTCTCGTCCGAGACAGGTCAAGTCTAAAACAAAGTTGTTGAACGGTAATGGTTACCGTGCGATTGGATATTAAGCCTCCTGCCTCCGATACATCTGTTCGCCCTACCGGAGAGACTTTGCCCGCAGGCGGTGAATTATCGCCCGCACAAGAGGCCGTTGAAACTTTAACAGGAACGAAGGGAGGTTTTCAAAAAAAATATTGGAAGGAACGCCCCTTTCTCCGTTACCAACATTTCTTCCGAAATGCTACGAGAGGGGCCAAAACCCTCGTTATCTGTTTTTATTTAGCAACCGCGTATTTTCTTCTTGAAACTCTTGATTAGAGTGGACTCCCTCTTTGTGCGGCTTATCGAGTTTCAGATACAAAAGCATTCTTAGTTAAAGCTTTTGAGAACGCCGACCGGGGCAATCAAGAGAACCGTGTTAGCTACTATGTTGCCGATGTTGTTTCCGACCTCAAAGGCAAAGGCGTAGAACTTATCCCCGTCCATCGTTTCGCCGACAATGGTCGGTTTGCCGAATAAGGCACGGACATCGTCCCATGTGGCTTGATTGAGCGTAAGAAGTTGCTCACTCTTCGACAAATCGCGCCCGTAGGCACCGGCTTTGGGAGAAATTATGCTACTACCCCCCGAAATAGCTAAGCCTGTTGCAAGCACGCCACCAGAAGAAACTGCTTTGTACCATTATTCATTCCCTCCCCCTTTTTTGGCAGATTGAGGAATCGTTCCGCATTTCCAACTCTCTCTTAAAAGCTCGCCCGTGCTTTCAACGGAAAGAGCGGCGAATCCGAGGACACTTCCTCGTTTGCTTCATGGCGCTTGTGATGCACAGGCTTCTTGAGAAAGAACTCGGGAAAGCCGGACCGAATCTATCGGCAGAGCGTATCACCGAAGCACTCTCGGAGGCGTGGCTCCAAGAGCTTGTTCTCGGGGAAAAAGAAACCTACTACGCCAAAAGCAACATCGAATGGGACTTCGAAGCCGTCGCTAAGGCTGTAGGTCTCGGAGTTCTTCCGAGGGTGGCAACGCCTCCGCAGGTCAAGTCCGCTCTGAAACTCAAATCGGTATAGCATAGGTCCGACGAGAATAATCAGCCGCTAAGACTTGTGCTGACTGGGTTTGTTCAGATTTGTGCTGTCAAAGTCAGGAAAATGGCTAACTCATGCTAGAAGTCGCTGAGTTTATCAGAGGCAAAAGAGCAAAAAAGCCTTGAAAAACAAGGCTTAGTCAGTGTCGCTACAGAATCTTACTGCACATCGTGGTGCCCGGGACGGGAATTGAACCCGTACGCCCGAAGGCTGCGGATTTTAAGTCCGCTACGTCTACCAATTTCGTCACCCGGGCATCAAGCGACAGGGCGCCCATTTTACACGAGTAGCGCCTGAATGTTTTGTCCGGTGCTGTAAAATTTGCTATCCCCGATGCAGGAGCGTTTTTTTTGCACGAGGGTGTCTAGGAGACCAATTAAAGCGAGTAAGATTCCGCAATGAACAGCAATTCACTCACTTTACGTTTTCAACGGATTGTCGCAGCCGGCGGTTTTCTCTGCCTACTTGCTCAGCCCGCGTTTTCCCAAAGTACGGCTTTAGATTTTGCTTCGGCTCGCGTGCTGGCGCACTCCCGAAGTGATGTCCTTCGAATCAGCGGAGCAGAAACCGCGCACCGCGAACACACGACCGAAAGTCTTAAAAGTCTTCACGGACCCAAGGTAACTGCAGAATTTCGGCATCTTTGGGGCAATAAAGATGTCGATCTCGGAACCAAAACCATCAGCACCGGAATTCCGCAAATTCCACCGATATCCGTTCCGCTGCAGTTTTCTCAGGATTTGTACGGACCGCGACTCATTGGGAGCGTGGAACTTCCGATTTACATGGGAGGCGTGATTTCCGCCAAAATCGCCGCATCCGAAGCCTCGGTGACCGAGTCACGCGAAGACGAACGCTCGGCACGAGATCGACTCGATATCGATTTAGCGCAAAAGTACTTCGGAGTTCAACTGGCTCGTTCCGTGCAAAGCCTGCGTGAAGCGATGCTCTCGGAGCAAAACGAGGAACTCAATCGCGCCAAGCGCATGAATCAAACCGGTTCGATCAGTCGTATCGAGGCGATGAGCGTGGCCGTTGATCGCGATAAAGCGGCACGCGAACTCATTGCCAGCGAAACCGATACCAAGATTGCCGAAAGCGATTTGGCGCGACTTTTGCGGGAAGACAAAGTCACGCGCCTTACGACCCCCCTATTTGTTTTGGCTCGCCCCATCGGTCCTCTACAAACGTGGAAAGATAAGGCTTTTGCGATGAGTCCGGTGATCCGGGCCGTGCGCGCCAAGCGCAATCAGGCCGATCAGGGACTTAAAGCCGCTAAGGCTGCCTGGGCACCCCAGGTCTATGCCTTTGCACAAGGAAACGCAATTAAGCATTACTTGTCGGTAACCGAACCCGATTGGGTGGCCGGTATCGGCGTCAAATTCACGCTTTGGGACAATAAAGACCGTAATGAAAGCGTTGCTTCGGCACGTGCCCTAGTCGATAAGGCCACGGCCGGCATTGCCGAGGCAAGCAATCAAATCGAACAGGCTGTCGAGACAGCCTATCTAAGAACCCGTCAGACGCAAGACCAGTACAACTTGACGCTCTCGACGCTTGAACTGGCCCGTGAAAACTTACGGTTAAGAGAAAGAGCGTTTGCCGAAGGCCTTGCCACATCCACGGAAGTTAACGAAGCCCGTAATAAGCTTTTGGGTGCGGAAATCACCCGGCGTGTGAGCGCCTATCAGTTTGTCGTTTCCTGGGCCTCGCTCAATGCCGTGTGCGGCAGCATCGAGACCTTTACCGAATCGCTCTCTTATAACGATAATTTTATTGAGAAGTAAGCCATGCCTGTTGCTCTCAAATCCCGTTTAAAGCCCCTTTTGATTGCGGCTCTCGTTTTGGCCGTTACCTTGGTCTTGTATGGTCTTTGGAAAGCCGCTCACCCGACGCTTCCGCCTTTTCAGGGGCAGATGGAGGCCCGTGTCATCAATGTTTCGTCCAAGATTCCGGGGCGCATTGCCAAAGTCAATGTTCACGAGGGCGACTCGGTTGTCCGCGATACCGTCCTTCTTGAGATTGAAATTCCGGAAATTACCGCCAAGCTCGGACAGGTCAAAGCGCAAAGCGCTGCCGCCGATGCCAAGTCGCGCCTCGTGCACGAGGGTGTGCGGGCCGAACAGCTCAAAAGCGCCGAGGCGCAGTACGAGCGTGCTGCGGCTCAAGCGGAACTCGCGAAAAAGAGTTTTGACCGCCTCAATGCCCTCTTTAAAGAAGGTCTGATTTCCGCACAAAAGCACGATGAAGCGCGTGCCGCCCTTCAAAATGCCGTCAATGCACGCATCGCCGCTAAGAGCCAATGGGATATGGCCGCCAACGGCGCTCGCGCTGATGAGAAGGTCGCAGCGGCAGCCTTAGCCGAACAAGCCCGCGAAGGCGTGGCCGAAGTCACGAGTTTAGCCTCCGAGGCCTTGGTTAAAGCCCCGCGCTCCGGTGAGGTTTCTCGGATTGTCCTCGAAGCGGGCGAAGTAACCGGTGCAGGTTTTCCCCTTGTGACCCTTGTGGATTTAAGCGACAGTTGGGCCGTCTTTAATATCCGCGAGGACGAAATGGCTGCTGTGAAGATGGGTGGCGTCTTTAAAGCCGAGATTCCGGCATTAAATCGCAAAGACGTCTCCTTTACGGTCTACTACATTTCGCCGCGAGCCGACTACGCCACATGGCGCTCGACGAAACAATCCACCGGATACGACATGCGTACGTTCGAAGTGCGCGCTCGCCCGACCGAAGCCGTCGAAGGACTGCGTCCGGGCATGAGCATTATCGTGCGGCGTTAACGGCTCTATGAGCGCCCTACGTCAAATTTACGACGCTGCAGTCACGGAAGTCCGTGAGGCCGCTAAGCGTCCCGCCCTTCTTGTCACCGGGCTTTTGTGGCCCGTGATTATTGCTTGTATCTTCGCCTCGATTTTTGCGGCAGGACTCATGCGGAACATGCCTGTTGCCGTTGTGGATTTGGATAATTCGGTCTTAAGCCGCGAAGTTGTCACAACGCTTGAAACCATTCCGTCCGTCGATCTTAAGCGCTATAAAAGCGTCAGCGAGGCCATCCAAGACATGCGAGCCGGCCGTGTGTACGCCGGTGTAGTCATTCCGACCGATTGGGGCGCACACCTGGCGGCCCGAACCGGGGAAAGTGCCATCGAGCTTTCTTTTGCCAAAAGCTACTACGCTATTGCAACGACACTTGAAATCGACATTAAAAGTGCGTTAAAGCAAAAGCTTTTTGAGATGCTTTCGCCCTATTTGGCCGGGCCTGCCGGAAGCCTTAAGGGCGCTCAAGGGGCGATTTCATCGCTCACGGCAGATATCTATGTGCCGGGAAACTCGAACTTTAACTACGCACCGTTCCTCTTAAGTACGCTTGTACCCTGTGTGTTTGCGCTCGGCATCATTTTGACCATGGTCGGCGTCTTCGCGAGGGAGTGGCGAGAAAAAACAGTTACTCAAGTTTTTGAGTCGACTTCGTCCGTTCGCTTAAAACTGATCGGCAAAGCCCTTCCCTGGGTGCTCTTTTATAGTTTTTGTGCTACGGGGTACGTGGCATGGTTTGCAGGCTTTTGTGAAAACCCCCCTGCCGGCAGCGTTCTTATTTGGCTCCTCGGAGGCGTGCTCCTTATCCTTTCGATGACGGCCTTTGCGCTTTCTTTTGTCGCTTGCTCGCCTTTCTGGCTCATTGCCATGTCCTGCGCCATTGCTTTTTGCGCGCCGATTATTCCGTTTACCGGGTTTTCGTTCCCCTTAGATTCCATGGATGCCGTGGCGCAGGTCTTCGGAGAGCTCCTGCCGCTTACGTGGTTTTTTAGGGTTCAGGCCTCCCAATGGGTTTTAGGGAGTCCGGCGTCCCACACGCTTTGGCTTCTTGCCGTGCAAAGCCTTTTTATCCTCGTTCCTCTTGCAGTCGGCTTGATTGCCTTTCCGATGCGCGTCAAACGATGGACCCAGGAAGAAGCCAGCGAAGAACCCGCATCCGATGAGCCCCTCCCGACCGGCCTTCTCGGACGGATTTTCGAAGGCGTCCGTCGCGGTATTTTTTCGCCCGATACCTGCATTATTTTCGTTTTGGCCCTGGCGCTTTATTGTTTTTTTTACGCATGGCCTTATATGCACCAGACGGTCACGGGCATTGAATGTGCCGTCGTGGACTTAGACCGTACGCCCGCATCGCGCGAAATCCTTTCGCGTTTTCGGAGTTTTCCGACGCTCAAAATCGTGGCTGAAGAAACCGATTATTCCAAAGCCCTCAACCTCTATCAGCGCGAAAAGGTGAGCGCCATCATCACGATTCCCGTTGATTACGAAAAACACACCTTGGCCGGAAAACCCGTCACAATCCCTGTGACGGTCAATGGGTTTTATGTTGTCAAAGCCCGTTCCGTGCAGGCTGCCGTCCTCTCGGTGACGCTCGACGAAGCCCGAATGCCGCTTGCACGGAGTCTGAATCGCGCCGGCACTTCCGTCGAAAGGCTTCAGCTTCTTGCCAACCCGCCGATTGTTCTGGCCGATCAAAATCTTTTTAACGCCATTGCCGGATACGCCAGTTACACGGTCCCCGTTGTCGGGCCCGTGATTATGCAGTCCGTGCTCTTTATGTGCATCGGCGTGACATTGGGCGGGTGGCTTGCGCGTCAATTCACGGACACCTACACGCGGCAAATCCTTACGGACCGAAAAGCTTTTGCGTTGTGCATGACGGGCTTTTTCATTTTCGGCCTCTTTTGGTTTTGCTACGCCGAAGGCTTTGTGTTCTCATTGTTTGAATTTCCGACGATGGAAAACTTCGGCGCAACGCTCTTTGAGATGCTTCTTATGCTCCTCGGGGTTGTCGGGCTCGGCGCCGTCATCACGCTTTCTTTCGGATCGAGCGCCTATTACTCGCAGTTTGTCGTACCGACATCGGCTCCGGCCGTGTTCCTTTCCGGGGTCATTTACCCGACCCTGTGCTTCGGACCTTTGGCGCATACCGTTTCGTTTTTCTTCCCGACAACTCCGGGAATTCAGGCGATGGTGGCATTAAGCCAAAACGGAGCGTCACTTTCGGACGTTCTCCCTCACGTGGCGCATTCGATTGTTCTCGCCGTTTTGTATTTAGGGCTTGCCGACGTCTTGCGCCGGCATGTTGCCAAACGTAAGGGGTTACTCACATAAATGGTATCTAAAGGGCAACTTCTCGTCACAACGTATGAAGCCGGCGTAAGGCCGCCGTCCCTTTCCTGCACGCTCTGGAACATTCATGCTTCGCGGCTTTTTGATGCCGACAGGGAGGCTTTCTTTACCCTCTATGCTCCCGCAGGACCTATCGGAGACGCTCATCTCAGGAACTTGCTTCTTGAGGCCTCGCTCGAGTATGTCACCCGTCACCCTGAAGCGACTGTCCGCGTTTCCGGCCACTTCGGAAACCGGGATTTAATGCGCCTCGGGCTTGTCGCAAAAGCCGCGGGGATTGCTGTCACTATCCGTTCGGTTCCGTCTTCGCGGACGCTTCGATTGATAACGGCTTCGGACCTTGTTTTTTCCTGTCAGTCACTGACCGAGGCCGTTGAAAAAGCCGGAAGTCCCGCAGATGCCGTGCCCGCGCAATTTTGGGAGCCTTGGTTTAAGGACTTTTTCTCCGAAGTGGTTCTTTCGGGCTTAAAAATCCGCAGCGAAACCCCGTTTTTTGATTTTTTGCGGGAAACGGCCGCCTACACGGCTCGGCCCGTCAATTGGACGGCCGTAGCCGGAGCCGCCGGTATCAGTCAAGCGACGGCCTATCGCTGGAGCGAGGTTCTGGAAAGGCTCGCATTAATTGACCTGATTGATTCGGTGGAATCGCAAGGAAAGCGTCGCATTCTCAGGCGGGAAAAGCTCTATTGGACGGCACCGGGGTTGGCCCTTTGGCTGACCCGAGCCGATCTTTCGAACACCGAAGTCTTGAATCGCTACGTGGAAAACCTGCTTTATCTTGCGCTTAAAGACGCGTCCTCGGAAGGACGGTTTTCGTATGCCCTCGATACCAACAAGAAGGCTCTGCCGATTCTTCAAACCCTCGGAGGTGTGAAGTCCGCTTATTTTGTTACGCACGACGGCGCGTCACGAACCCGCGCGCTCTCAAGCGCTCGCGGTTACGCTAAACTCAAGGTGATTGATGCGGCTTATGCCGTCAATTTAGATCATCTTTCGGTTTCGGACGGAGGCCTTAAAGTTTCCGCCGAGCCCCTACTTTAAGAGTTAAGACGCACTATGCGTAAAACGGTTTTTCTTCTCACGGCTTTTTCATGCGCGCTCCTTGCCGTCGGATGCACCGGTCTACAAAGTGCACCGAGCAAGCTCACACAAGTCAACGAAAACGAATTTACCTTGACAATCACCGACCCTTGGACGAGTTCTTACGGGTTCTTTCGAGATAAACAAATCCAAAAGGCGCGCGATGTGTGCGCTAAAAAGAATCTCGGAATGATGCCCCTTGATGCCACGACCGACGTTCAGGGCAAAGGCTACACCGGAACGATTCGTTTCCGGTGCGTCGAAAAACTTCAGGGTCCGAACTTGGGCTGGTTCTAGGTGCCTTAAAGCTTTCGGAAGATGAGCGTGCCGTTGGTGCCGCCGAAGCCGAAGTTGTTTTTCATCGCGATGTGAACGGGCATCTTTTCGGGTTTTCCGGCACAGACGCGAATCGGGCACTTGGGGTCTAATTCCGTGAGGTTTAAGGTCGCCGGGACGACTTGGTCGCGAATGGAAAGGACAGTAAAGACCGACTCGATTCCCCCGGCTCCGCCGAGAGCGTGACCTGTGGCGCCTTTTGTGGAGGTGACAAGGAGTTTATCGGTCGCATCGCCGAACACGGCGCGAACGGCTTGCGCTTCGCTTACGTCGCCCATCGGGGTCGATGTCCCGTGGGCGTTGAGCATATCGACGTCTTGAGGGGTAATTCCGGCGTGCTTTAACGCCAAGCGCATACACGCGGCAGCCCCTTCGCTACGCGGGGCCGTAAAGTGATAGCCGTCGGCATTTAACCCGTATCCGATGATTTCGCAGTAAATTTTCGCACCGCGCGAAACGGCGTGTTCGTACTCTTCCAACACGAGCATACCCGCACCCTCGCCCAAAACGAATCCGTCACGAGCAACATCAAAGGGGCGAGAGGCCGCCGTCGGGGCATCGTTACGTCGA
>ENA-ORNP01002342-ORNP01002342.1-human-gut-metagenome-genome-assembly--contig:-NODE-2342-length-16079-cov-3.525462_pt1 | contig 16079 bp, 19 predicted proteins | sample MGYA00242119_ERZ509030 | MGnify/ENA primary metagenome ERZ509030 (study PRJEB26280, sample SAMEA2338708) | human gut metagenome | biome: human gut; feature: human-associated habitat; material: faeces... | reverse complement strand
CCAAGCCGGACTGTCCCCGAAGGGTGAGGAAGGCAAGGAAATCACCGCCCTCCACCGCCGGTGGCTCACCATCACCGGGAACCGGTACGACCCTGCCAAGCACCGGGGGATCGCGGAACTCTATGTGATGGACGAGCGGTTTACCACCTACTACGATAAGCATATGCCCGGCTGCGCCCGCTTCCTGCGGGACGCCGTGGCTCATTGGGCGAAATAAGGTTGAAACAGGCCCCCGGCTTTTCGCCGGGGGCCTGCTCCTATTTCCGGTTTGGTTTCCGCTTGATGGCCAGCAGTCGAAGGAAATCCTTAAACAATGAGGTGTCCGCTGGTTCAAACATCAGCCATTTCCCATCGTGGTAAGTTGGCGTTTCATCATAAATGGTTTGCACTTCCGGAGCGTAATGCTCGCTATCATTCTCAAATTTTAAGCGGTCGTCCTTGCCTAAGATGACCATAAACCCGATGCAGTTTTCTCTGGCATAAAGCGCGCACAGGGTTTTGCCGCCCCGGCGGTATTTATACTCATAGGTCCATGCCTTCCCGCCGCTGCCCCACAGGCGCTCCATGTCATATTTTTCGTCAATCAGGGCGCATAACTGCGTCCAGATCTCATATAAGGGTTTCCCCACTAACATTGTCATCTGCTCCGCGCTTGGCACAATCTCAGGCACAGTAGCCGCCTCCTTACTTTACTTTACTTCTTCTCCACCGGGATCCAGATCTCACAGTAGTAGTCCTGATCCTGGGTTCCACCCTCAAACTTGCTGGCGTCGCTGTACAGCTCCACATTGATACCCGCAGCGATCTTATAGTCGGGGTTCGTGGGCAACCACTGGGAGAAAATTTGCTGGTTCAGTCCCTGGAGCGCCTGGGGCATCCGGCCAGTGCAGGGAAATACCGCCCAAGTGTAGGCCGGGATGGTGCGGGTGGTAAAGCCCTCCGGAATCTCCCTGGCGGGATCGTAGTTGTCGGCGATGAGATATTCAAACTCATTTCCGCCCATGCTCTCGTCCAGGTTGATGCCGTACATGCCGCACACTACCTTGCCGCCGCCCGTTCCGAAGTGCTCTGCCCAGAACTGGGGAACCTGGGTCACGGCGTCCTCATACTTGAAGGTTTTTGCCCGGCAGAGCACCGTAAACGCCTCTTTTTTCATAATCTTGCAATCCATGTTTTGACCACCTTCCAATGTCACTTTGATCCGAAGCGGAGCAAAGGAACGGACCGCGCCTCCGCTTTTTCGCAGTGCGGCAGGTGTGAGGCCATGGAAACGGGTAAAAGCCTTGGTGAAGCTGTCCGGCGAGTCGTAGCCGAACTCCAGCGCGATGTCGATGATCTTCTGGTCCGTCGTGAGGACCCAGCCCGGCGGCGGAGAGCCGGCGCTGGCGGATGTAGTCGCCCACCGTCATGCCGCACAGCATGGCAAAGCCCTTCTGAAAGTAGAAGGGGGACAAGGCCGCCTGCTGCGCAATTTCCCGGATGGTCAGCTCCTCCCGGAGATGTTCCTCGATATACCGGATTGCCTGATGAATGCTTGTTACCCAATCCATTGGTCACACCGTCCTTCTGGATTCAGCATACCGGAAAGGAACGGACTCTGCCCGATTTTCCGTGCTCATATTTGTCCGATGGTACCGCTCTTCCTGCTCCGTGGTGCACGCTCCCAAAACATGTCCTATGCTCTTTTCCGCGTCAGGAACACGCCCACCAGTGCAGCATCAGGGCGAAGAGTACCAGACGGACAAAGGCCCATTCAAAGGTATGGATAGCCACGCATATAACGCCGGTTTCCGGAGCGGTGACCTGTTCACGCTGGAGCAGATTGGACAGGATTCCGATAAGCCGCTCCATCTTCATGGGGTACACCGCCTTTCGCATTTCTGTCTGCATTATACCATAGGAACGGGACAACTGTCCGTCGTGTTTATTTTAGAGAAAACCTTTTGCCGGCGGGATCTGGGATTGTCTTGCCGTGGAGGGCATGGTATCATGGAGGCAGATTTTCCGGGAGGTAGCGGACATGGAGGATCAGTTTCTCAATCTGACGGAAGAAAATCTGGATCGGGAGCACCTGTGCTGCATCATCCGCAGCAAAAAGCCCCACCCCGGCGTGGAGGCCAAACGGGCCTGGCTCCGGGAGCGGCTCCGGGAGGGACATGTGTTCCGCAAGCTGGACGCCAAGGGAGTGGTGTTCATCGAGTATGCTCCGCTGGAGACCGCCTGGGTGCCGGTGGAGGGGGATAACTATCTCTATATCTATTGCCTGTGGGTCAGTGGGGAGTTCAAGGGCAAGGGCTACGGCAGACAGCTGATGGAGTACTGCTTGGCCGACGCAAGAGCCAGGGGAAAGTCCGGCGTGTGTATGCTGGGTGCGGAAAAGCAAAAGGCCTGGCTCTCAGACCAGGCTTTTGCAGAGAAATATGGATTTGAAATGGTGGATGCCACCCCGGACGGCTACCGGCTATTGGCCCTCTCCTTTGACGGGACCAAGCCCCGCTTCAGGGAAAACGCCAAGGTGCAGGCCATCGAAAACCAGGAACTGACCGTCTATTACAGTTCCCAGTGTCCCTACATCCACCAGAGCGTGGAGCTGGTGCGCAAAACCTGCGAAGAACTGGAGGCGCCCTGCACCCTCATCCCGGTGGACACTCTGGAGAAGGCCAAGGCCTTGCCCTGCGTGTTCAACAACTGGGCGGTCTTCTATGAGGGAAAGTTCGTGACGGTAAATCTGCTGGACGCCGCCGCGCTGAAGCGGCTTCTGAAACAATAAGGTGTGCCTATGGAAATCAGAAAAGTGGAGACCAACAAAAAGCAATACTTGAGTTTACTGCTGCTGGCGGATGAACAGGAGGACATTGTGGACCGCTATCTGGAGCGGGGGTTCATGTATGTGCTGGAGGACGACGGCGTCAAGGCGGAGTGTGTGGTGACCGACGAGGGAAACGGCGTTCTGGAGCTGAAGAACATCGCCGTTGCGCCCGCCGCGCAGGGCAGAGGCTACGGAAAGGCCATGGTGGACTTTCTCATCCGAACCTACAAGGGGCAGTATGCAGTGCTACAGGTGGGCACCGGAGACAGCCCCTCCACCATCCCCTTTTATGAGGCCTGCGGCTTTTACAGGCACCATCTGGTCAAAAACTTTTTCACCGACCACTACGACCACCCCATCTACGAGTGCGGGGTACAGCTGGTGGACATGGTGTACCTGCAAAGGAAACTGTGAACATGCGCCGCGGACGAAGCGGGCGGCTTTCACCGGCATGACGGACATTGACAGGCAGCGGCACATGGTATAGTATTTATAATAGCAAAGTGAGGTGAGCACGATGTTGTTCGGAAAATTCTGCATTGATTTCGGCTCCGTACAAATGGATACCACAAAACATTGTGCGGAGCCTTTTCGGACTGTCAAGTTGTAAAAACGGGAGGCCAGGGCAGAAAATCACTGCCTTAGGTTGTTGTACCCTTTTTGCAGACTGACAGGGCAAGATAGTTTATTTTGGGCCGCGGACGATGTTTTGTCTGCGGCCTTTTGTTATGCCCATTTTGGGGGCGATGGAACAGAGGGCGCACAGCATTGTGCTGCCCTCTTTCGTTTTGAAAGGAAGATATTACATGATCCAAGAACAAGATTTATTGACCGGGAACGTGCCGAAAAAACTGATTCAGTTCGCCTTCCCGCTGTTTCTGGCCAACCTGCTGCAGGCCCTCTACAATGTGGTGGATATGCTGGTGGTGGGGAAAATTGTGGGCGAGATCGGCCTGGCCGCCATCAGCAACGCCTCCATGCTGTGCTTTATTATCAATTCCCTTTGTATCGGCCTGACCATGGGCGGGAGCGTTTTGGTGGCTCAGTACAAAGGGGCGGGCGACCAAAAGGGACAGCGTGACACCATCGGAATGCTGTTTCTCCTGTCACTGGCGGCCTCTGTTGTGGTTACCATGCTCGGTCTTGCCGTCTATGAGCCTCTGTTCCGGGCGCTGGATGTTCCGGCAGAGGCCTATCCGGACGCCTGCGGCTATATGGAGATCATCTGCTGGGGAACCGTATTCGTCTTTAGCTACAATACAGTCTGCTCCATTCTGAAGGGCCTGGGCGATTCTAAAACGCCGCTCTTTTTCGTAGGTGCCGCCACGATTCTCAACGTCTTGCTGGATGTACTGCTGGTAGGGCCGTGTTCCATGGGCACCGCCGGTGCGGCCTGGGCCACGATCACTGCCCAAGGCATTTCCTTTGCGGGTTCGCTGGTCTATCTGCGGCGGCGTCAATGGAGTTTTTCCCACAGAAAAATGGAACTTCGCCGGGAAATCCTACTGGCTATTTTGAAGGTGGGCCTGCCAACCGCAACCCAGATGGTGGTGGTAAACACGGCCTATCTGCTGGTGACGGGGATGCTCAATCCCTTCGGCACCGCGGTGGCCGCCGCCTCCGGTGTGGGACTGAAGATCAACACCTTTGCCGGGATGCACTGCTGGGCCATTGGGCAGGCCATCACCGCCATGGTGGGCCAGTGCATGGGAGCCGGTCAGATCCGGCGGGCCCGCCAGGTGGTGCGGTCCGGCCTGCTGCTGAACCTCGCCGTTACAGCAGCGGTAGTGGTGACGGTCCAGTTTCTGGCGGAACCTCTCATCCGGCTGTTTGACAGCACCAGTCCGGAGGTGATCCGGGTGGGCGTGCTGTATCTGCGCCTCTGCTGTGGGGTCAACAGCCTGGTCTATGCCGCCATGTACACGCTGGATTCCTTTGCCATCGGCGTGGGTGCGGCCCATGTGTCCATGGTCAATGCCCTGCTGGACGCGGTGGTGGTGCGTCTGCCGGTGGGGTGGCTGCTGGCCTTTTCCCTCTCCATGGGCTTTTCCGGGATCTATCTGGGCCAAGCCCTTTCGCCCATTCTGCCCGCTCTGGTTGGGCTCATCTACTTCAAAAGCAGAGTTTGGGAATGGAAGAGGCTGGGGCGTGAGCCTTCGAGAGAGGGCAGCCGAAACAAATAAGAGGAGGAAAAGAATATGAATCCATCCAACATCTATCCCCGAACAGGAGATACGCAGACCGTCTATCTCAACCAAGTCGTGACGGATCCCAGCATCCTTGTGGGGGACTACACCATGTATAACGACTTTGTCAATGACCCCATTGACTTTGAAAAGAACAATGTGCTGTATCACTATCCTGTCAACCATGACCGGCTGGTGATCGGCAAGTTCTGCTCCATCGCCTGTGGGGTGAAGTTCCTCTTCAACAGCGCCAACCACAGCCTGCAATCCCTCTCTACCTATCCCTTTCCCATTTTCTTCGAGGAGTGGGGACTGGACCGGAGTCAGGTGGCCAAAGCCTGGGATAACAAGGGTGATATTGTCATCTGAAACGATGTGTGGGTCGGCTACGGGGCAGTCATCCTGGCAGGGGTGACCGTTGGAGACGGAGCCATCATTGGTACCCGGGCCGTCGTGACCAAGGATGTCCCGCCCTATACCATTGTGGGAGGTATTCCGGCAAAGCCGATCCGAAAGCGGTTTTCCGAGGACACAATTGCTGCGCTGCTGGAGCTGCGGTGGTGGGACTGGCCGGAGAAACGGATCCAGGTCAATTTGGATGCCATTCAATCAGGACAACTGGATCAAATCAGATGACCTGTTTTGTCGTAAAGTTCGGGCTGTCCCTATCCTAATGACACAATAAAAAATACATACCTCTGGAAACCACAGATTCCAGAGGTATGTATTTACATCTCGGGCTGTTTCCAGTGGTTCAGCTTTGGCAGCTGAGCTTCAAAGTAGGCTCTGACCTGCTCCGGGGGCCAGGCTTCATTAGACATATGACTTTCCAGAAAATTCAGCAGTTCCTCAAGGCTCGTGTAAACGAATTTCCCGTCGGCATAGCACCACTTGCAGTACTCCTCGTTGAAGGAACCGCCCGGCTCCCGGCTGATATTGGCGTCCTCCAGGGGCATGCCGCAGCACTGGCAGATCAACTGCCTGGGGGAACCCAGCAGGGTGTTGATGGAGACATCAAACAGCCTGGAGAGAAGTTTCAGCGTCTCTGTGTTGGGCACTGTTTCGCCGGTCTCCCAGCGGGAAACTGCCTGACGGGTCACATGCACTTGTTCCGCCAGTTGCTCCTGGGAGAGTCCGCGCTTGGTGCGCAGTCCCAGAAGGACTTCTTTGGTATCCATGTTGATCACCACCTTGCTCGGATTGTATCACAGCGGGAGCAAAAAGCAAAGCAACTGGCTGTTGCCCCAATTCTGTTTCATGCACACATCAGGCATATCAGTTTTTAATATGCATATACAAAGAATAGTGCCCGCTGAAATCTGTGGATGTTCAGCGGGCACTATTTCTTTCAGGTGTCCTGTTCGGGGTACTTGCCATAAGCGCCTGTCCAGGGCTCCGCCGCGTTCAAAAAGGCGGCGTGGCCGTGGGCGCGAATGTACTCCAGCGCCTGCTTGTATTTGCCGTATTTGTAGCCGGGGTGGTTGAGGAAGGACTGGATGATCTCGCAGCGGTCGTATTCTTCACAGTCCCCGCAGGTGATGTTACCTCTGGTCAGGCAGCACTTTTTCATCCTGCACTTTGCCCGGCTCAACTCCCGGGAGCCGTCCAGATACCCCGGCTTGCAACCCTTGCAGGTTTTCAAATACTCCCGGCAGGTCCCGCAGTAGGCGCCGCAGCAGCCGATCTCCTCGGTGCCGTTCATCGGGGTGCGCCCCCTTCAAAATGGCAGATCTCCATAAAAGCGTGGATGCTTGCCTCTACCGCACGGAGGGACGATTCATCGCCGTATTTGATATTGATGCATCGCTTTCCCTTTTTGCAGTTAGGAAGACTCTCTGCTAAATGATTCAGAAACGCCTCATCAGAAAAATGGATGGAGAAATGATTTTTCGCTGCGGAGACCGCCACATATCCCTCATTCATCTTTTTCCCCACCAGCCACATGGGCATAGAGAAGGAGATCTTATTGGTCAGCTGGGCATACTCCGCATTCATAAATTCAATAAATGCGTTGATGGGTCGCTGTTGCTCCTCGGTTAACGATGCAACATACTCAGAAACTGAAGCTACACCCATACGGCACCTCCATAGTTCACAAATACAAATAAAATCAAGCGTTAAATGCAGAAAAACCGCCATTTTAGACGGTTTTTCTGACAAAGTTGGTCCCCCGACCGATTGTAAATCCGAACTCTCAATGTCAGTAAAATCAAGCCTTTCCTCGCCCTCCTTATAGTTAAAGGTAATCAAAATGTAATCGTCAAAGACGGTCACGGAGTTTACAAAGCTGTCAATAAGCCTCCGCCGTTCTTCCAGCTTGGACACATCCAGGGTACGGAAACGGCAAATCCAGTATGTCACATCCTCACGGGTCAGCATGGGGTGTTTCATTTCCTCCTGGATGATTTGCAGCTCTATATCCGCTTTCCTGTCCTCCAACTCGTCAAGCCGCTGTTTGGTGGAGGCGTTTATAATCCCCATCTGGATAGCGTTCAGCATATTGGTGATACCTCGCTCTGTTTCCTCCAACTGGTGCCGGAGTGCCGGGAGGACGCTGCTCTCTCTGGTCTGAATGTCCATCACGGTGTCGGCTATGTACTCCACAAAATTATCGTCCATTACCTTTGCCATAACAGCGTTGACAACAGCGTTTTCAATGGGCGTTTTCCGTATGCTCTTGTGCTTGGCGTTGCAGCTTTTTTGTTTCTTGGTGTTTACACAGCGATAATAATGGTATTTCCGGCCCTTGCTGGCGCTGGTGCCGCTCTCGCCAACCATCATGGCCCCGCAGGTGCCACAAAACAGCTTTGTGGTCAGCAGATAATCGTCCTCGGCCTTGTGGCGGGCCGGGGCTTTCCGGTTCTTCGCCAGCTTTTCCTGCACCCGGTCAAAGAGTTCTTGGGGGACAATGGCGGGGATACCGCCGGGGGTGACAATTTCCCGATAGCTGTATTCCCCGATATACTTCCGGTTTTTCAGCAGACGGGCCATAAAGTTCAGGTCAATCTTTTTACCTCGTACCGTTGTAACGCCCTTTTGCCGCATTTCCTCCATGATTTCCTTCATGGTGGCTCCCTGGTCATACCGGGTGAATATTTCCAGCACCACGGGGGCGGTGCGAGGGTCAAGCTGGTACTGCATATCCTTGTCTATAACATAGCCGAAGGTGGGCGTACCGCCGTTATACTTGCATTTCAGAGCGTTTTCCGTATGGCCCCGGATAACCTTCTCGGACAGCTCAGCGGAGTAGTATTCCGCCATACCTTCCAGCATACTTTCCAGAATGATACCCTCCGGCCCCTCGGAAATGTTTTCCGTAGCAGAAAGCACCTTGACGCCATACTTCCGAAGCTGGGCCTTATAATGGGCGCTGTCGTAGCGGTTCCGGGCGAAACGGTCTAACTTCCAGACAATGACCACATCAAACAGGCCCTTGGCGCTGTCCTTCACCATGCGCTGGAAGTCCGGGCGGTTGTCGGTCTTGGCGGACAAGGCCCGGTCAATGTATGTCCGCAAAATGGTAATGTCGTTTTTCACACAATAGGCCGTACACTCCCGAAGCTGGCCCTCAATGCTTTCCTCCCGCTGGTTGTCGCTGGAATACCGGGCATAGATCACCGCTTTCATTCCTCGTTCGCCTCCTCTGTCATAATCCGAAGCAGCGCCTCTTTCAGACGCTTGTTGACGGGCGCTTGCGGGTCAAAGCACATTTCTATAAATTCCCGCATTTCCTCGCTCTGTTCCATCTTTTCTTTAAGCGCCTGGGGCTTGTAGTCGTACAGCTTGCCCCGTGGCTCGTCTGTACGGCAGTAGAGATAATCCATAGACACATCAAAATAGTCAGCGTACTTCACAAACATCTCCGGCCCTGGGACGGCTTGGCCCTGCTCGTATCGGTTGATACTGGACTGCTGTGTGCCGAGTATCCCGGCAAGTTTCGTCTGGGACAGACGGACACCCACACGGAGGGCTTTTAGGCGTTCACCAATCATTTCTTTCATTCTGCGGGCCTCCTTTTTCTGTTGATATAAGACTATCGCAAATAAGCATATTAGTCAACTCTTTATTTTGTTTCCTCGTAAATCCCAGTATTGAACCGGGGTGTCAGCCAGCCTGCGGCTGACACCCCTTGATAACCGAAAAGCCCAGGCCCCTCCCCCTGTCAATGGCGGCACATGGGCCGTTTATCTTGACCATTGACAGGGGGAGGGGGCTGGGCTACTGGCAAGAAAGGCAGGGCAACGCAAGATATAGAATTATTTACAAAATATTCATCAATATATGGAATAGGTATGGTAATATATCGTTGCCCTGCCATAAATGAAACATGAAAAACCAAGAAGCAAAGTAAGCCGCTGTTTTCAGCGGCACACAAGGAGGAACCCCGGACGGTGTTTAAGATACCGCCCACATGTGACGGGCATGGGAAAGCGGTTGCTGTACGCTGTCCCGGCAAGTGCCCCAGGATTGACGGGGGAATACGGCTCCATTTCCGTATTCCAATGTAACATTGAATTATCGTGAGCGGGCTTTGCGCGCCGGAGGTGGATAGTAAACACTATTATTCACCCAAGGCGTATTTCACGATAAGGAGGTGGCCGCTATGGTAAGTAGTCTTTTCCTGTTACGGCGATACCATAGACCCCAGCGACACGACCCCAGGCGCACCACCTCCGGCGGCAAACCCATCTAAACCGAAATCTGTAATCCGAGGATACAGCTTTGGCAGTTCAGACGCCAAAGCAAGGCCCGGATTATAGACTTGAATTGTCCAAGCTGGTGAACGGATATTTAGCCGTGCTGGAATGGAGTCCCGCACGGCTGGCGAAAATGTCCGGACAGTCCAAAGCGACCATCAGCAGAATAACGAGTTACGACACAGAAAGGAACCCCTACTACCGGCCGGAGTTAAGGACGATACAGGCCATTGCCCAGGCGCTGGAACTCACATTAGAGCAGCGGCGTGAGCTGTTTTATACAGCGTTCCCGGAGTTCTATGTGTGGGACGAGGCGGCGGAGCATGGCTACACCGTAGACGAAACCAACGACCTGCTGCACGGCAGGGGCCTCCCCCTTCTGACATCTGACAAGTGAATGACCGATTAAAAGCCGACGCCCTATACAGCACAGGGGCGTCGGTTTTTTGCGCCCTTTCAAGTGTTTCACGCATGAAACGACATTTTGCTTTTTCCCTGGTATGATGGGGACAACACAAGGACTTGTGATTTCAAAAGGGTGGGGCAAAGGCCACGCACCGCCCGGAAAGGAGAACCTATGAAGATCACCGACCTTATCATTGACCCCCGGAGCCTTGGGAGCAAGCTGTGGCTGGTGGAGGTGTCCCCGGCCTATGAGTATCGTGAAAACCGCAAAACTGATACCGTCCTCGGCTACCGCTATACCGTCGCTATGCCGGAAAAGGGCCTGGACAAAATCAATGTGCGGATTGACGGGGATAAACGCATGGATGCCCCGGACGGCTATGCGGAGGTGCGCTTTGACGGCCTGGAGGTATTCATCTATTGGAGCCAGGGGCAGCCCCAGGTGGGGGCCAGGGCCACGGGTATCCATTTGGTGAACCCTAAGACCTGATGCGCTGGCGGCGCTGGGGAGGCCAGCCGGGGAAAAGACAATTCCCCTCAAGGGAAGTGTCCCCCGGCGGCAGCGCCAGCGCCGCCTTTCCCATAAGGGGGCAGTATTACCCCTTATGGGAAACATGTAGCATGTAGCAAAACAAGGAGGCTGACTATGGGAAACAACTCCCAATCCCGCAAGTGGTCACTGGTCATTAACAACCCGTTGGAGGCCGGATTAGACCACACCGCTATCTCCGAAAAGCTGCACCTGTTTTCGCCCGACTATTACTGCATGGCCGACGAGATAGCGACAACGGGGACATATCACACGCATGTTTTCTTCTACGCTCCATCGCCGTCACGCTTTTCTACCGTCAAAAAGCGTTTCCCCATAGCCCATATTGAAAAGGCATACGGGTCGGTGCAGGAAAACCGCTCTTATCTGCGGAAGGATGGCCGATGGGCGGATACGGACAAGGCGGAAACCTCGGTGCCTGGGACTTTCGAGGAATGGGGCGAGGCCCCGCCGGAGCGAGCGGAGAAACACCCGGAGATGTTCCGGCTCGTCCAGAATATCCGGGACGGCATGACCACCACGGAAATCATTGACGATAACCCGGCTATGGCCTTTCGTGTCCGTGACATTGACCTGCTCCGGCAGACTTTGACGGCGGAGAAGTACGCCGTGGAAAACAGGCCCCTGGAAGTATCCTACCTCTACGGGGCCAGCGGGGCGGGCAAGACAAGGAGCATTTACGAGGCCCACGACCCCCGGAGCATTTACCGGGTGACAAACTACCGGGCGGCAAAAGGCATTTCCTTTGACGGCTACCACGGGCAGGAGGTGCTTGTGTTCGAGGAGTTCAGCGGGCAAGTCCCCATTGAAGATATGCTGAACTATCTGGACATTTACCCCCTGTCCCTCCCCGCCCGGTACAATGACAAAACGGCCTGTTATACCACGGTCTATATCACCTCTAACCTTCCGCTGGAAAAGCAGTACCGGGGCGAACAGTGGGACAGGCCGGAAACCTGGCGGGCGGTCCTCCGCCGTATCCATAACATCATTGAGTTTTTACCGGACGGAACCACCGTCCAGAAGAAGAAAGGGGGCTGGCCCTGTGACCAGAAACGATAAAGACACCATCACCAGGCGGACGGAAAACCGCCATCTGCTTCGGCGCATGAAAGCGGGGCTTATGGCGGCCAGGGACACCCCACAAGGGGCTGCTGCTCACGGCGTACCTTGCGGGCGCTGTGCTGGTCTGGCTGTTCCGGGGACACCTGTTCGGCCTGGACGCCTACGGTATGTTTCCCCCCGTCCTGAACGCCGTTATAGACCTGTTAGTGCCTCTCTACGCCGTGGGCGGCCTCCTGGCCGTCCTGGTACTCCTGGGAACACCCTGGGGCGGCAGGGAGGCAAAGGAGGGCTTGCAGAAGGTGGGCCTTGTCAACCACGCCGGAGAGGCCCCTATCCTCCTGTGCAAGCAGCGGGACAAGGACACGCCCCGGCTGACGCTCTGGGAGTTTGACCCCTGTGGCATACCTCTGGGGGAGTGGGAGGACAAGCGGGCCAGGATTGAAACGGCCCTGAATATCACCATAGCGAAAATGACATGGGCGGAGGGGCGGAAAATCATCTGTGTCTATGCCGTCCCCGCCGAGAGCGATTTTCCGGCCTTGCTCCCCTGGAAAGACAAATATCTGTCCCCGGACAGCTTTGTGTTGGTGCTGGGGGAAAGCCTGACGGGGCCTGTGACGGTGAACCTCGCCAACATCCCCCATATCCTGCTGGGCGGCTCCACGGGCAGCGGAAAGAGCGTACTGCTGAAGCTGCTGCTTATGCAGGCGGTGGAAAAGGGGGCGGAGGTCTACATAGCGGACTTCAAGGGCGGCGTAGACTTCCCCAGGGTTTGGCGGCAGAAATGCCACATGTGTTTCCGGGAGGATGAATTGCTCCATACCTTAGACCAACTCACGGCGGTTTTGGAGTGCCGAAAAAAGCGGCTGGAAGAAACGGAGTGCAAAGACCTGGACACCTACAACGAGGCCACGGGGGAGGGACTTCCCCGGCTGGTGTTCGCCTGTGACGAGGTGGCGGAGATGTTGGACAAGACCGGAGCTGATAACGAACGGAAGAAACTGCTGGCACAAATTGAAAACAAGCTGTCCACCATTGCGCGGCAGGGACGGGCATTTGGTATTCATCTCATTCTTGCCACGCAGAGGCCGGATGCGACCATCATCCCCGGCCAGATACGCAACAACATGGATTTCCGTGTTTGCGGCAGGGCGGACAGCGTGCTTTCTCAAATTATTCTCGACAACACCAGCGCCGCCGAGCAGATACCAAAAGACGCAAGGGGCCGTTTCATCACCGGGGATGGGACTGTGTTCCAGGGCTACCTGTTCAACGAGGAGCAGCTATAAGACTGGGGGGCGGTTCCTATGGCGAGGAAGAAGAAGGTCAACGACTACGGCACCGGGATACCCTACCATGAAGTGGAGGCTCTGGCCCGTGTCCTGCTCCCGGAGATACAGGCCTTTTTCGAGAGCGAGGAAGGACAGCGGGAATTTGCCGAGTGGAAAGCGCAACAGGAACAGAACAAGGTAAAACAAGACTAACGCACAAGGCGGGGGCATCTCAAACGATACTCCCACCCTTTTTTCCCGCAACTGTACCAGTTGCGGGAAAGTTTGTAGACGCAACCGGGCCCACTTGCTATAATTAAGGCGAGACAAGAAGGGAGTGGTGTCTATGCTGGGAACTGCGATCCGTCAAGCCAGAGAAGAAAAAGGCATGAGCCAAGAGCGATTGGCAGAAGAACTTGGTGTCAGCAGGCAGGCGGTGTCCAAATGGGAGATAGGACAATCTGTCCCCACCCCGCGAAACTTGGAAGGCATCGAAGCGGTGCTTGATCTTCCCGTCGGTACGCTGGCTGAATTGCTCAAAGAGGAGGAGCGGGAACCTTCTTCTCCCAAAATATCGAAAAAGTGCATTTTACTGACGAGCGTTGTAGGAGTGGCCGTACTTGTGATGGCTTTCTCTCTGGGCTGGTTTGTCTCGCAACAGTCGTCTGCCTCTCATGGGGGGGAACTGTCACCTGGAAACGGACAGGTCATCATGAATTTCCAGTCTCCGCAGGGAGCGATAGATGCGGCAGTAACCGTTCCTACTCAAGAGGATGGAACGGTGCTGTTCGATATGCCCCTGTCATCTCCCAGTGAGGAAGTACGCCTTGCCCGGCAGCTGGAATACCATCAATGGCCTGACCATTTGGAATTAGAGTGCTCCGAGCTGGTCGACTTTGACCTCGACCGCCTGCAGCCCTGGGGCTCCCCGGAGGAATACCTCCCCGAGGGCTGGGAGGTGGATTCGGAGCTGCAAATGGAGGGGAACTGCACCCTTGCCCTGGTTCGGACTGAGGAACCCTACGATGGCCCCACCTGCTGGTTCCTTGGACGGGGCGGCGGGCGGGATTGGAACGTGTTGTTTCGCTGCAACGAGGAGGGGCTTGTATGGAACCAGGACGACTCTTGGGCCACCTTCGTCGGAAATGTTCTGGGCTATCCCAGCTTTGTAGTGCGCTGTGATGGTGACGAGCATGCGGTGTTTTTCTCTGTCATCGACCAGGAACCCAGGATAGTCTTTCATATCACGGAACATTTAGAGGGCATGACCGACCTGGATTTGGACGGGGAGCTGGAAATCGTCGCCAGGCCGCAGGGCGAGGCCCCCCGCAAGTCCTACCAGATCTATGACCGCCTGCCCGACGGATACTGTATATATACCATGCCGGAGGAAATAGACGAGCTGTCGGTGCCGGAGGGCTATTTCTTCCTGTTTTATGAGCCGGACAGAGCTTTTGGTTTTTCCTATGAGTTCGGCACCAAGTGGTATCTGGACGAATACGCCCCGGTGTACGACCGCCTTTCCCCTGGCTTTCTCTGGCGGAGGGATGGAGTCCAGGACACCCGCACACAGGGCGGGGCCATCGGCGGCACTACCGTGACCTTTATGGAACTGCGCCCTGACGAGCTGATCGGTTGGACGCCGGATGGGACGCCGATGCCCACTCCGCGGGAGCAGGGGGGCCTTCTGCTGGAGGAACTGGAGGCGTTGTCGGGATACCGCCCGGAGCGCTGCTATCTTTGGGGCGGAATAGAATCCCAGCAGGTCGCCATCGACCGGGACGGAGATCATCGGAGCTTTTTCTACATGAGCTACGATCTGCCCAACTACAACAGTCGGTGGGCGCTTGTGGATTACAGCAGTTTTATCCCCAACATAAACCTGCAGTGGCAGTCAGAGTTGGCTCCCTGGTCGCCCATGCGGAAGGATGCGGTGAACCTCCCCGGCGAATGGGCGGACATGACGGAGGAGCAGCGCGCCCTATGGTGGTATCGGAAAAGCAGTTACTTCGACTACGGCGAGGTTGCGTCCATCGGCCCGGCGCAGTATGAGGGAGTGGTCAAACTGACGATGGCGGATGATTCCTTCCTGGAGGTAACCTTAGACGAGGATGGATTCTTGACCTCCATTTATGGGCCCTATCCACCTGGCACGATCCACTGACTCCAGATGCGTCTCTAATAACAGGGGGAGGAAACTTCGTTTCCTCCCCCTGTTGTTTTACAATATATTCTCAATAGAAATGATAAATCCGAACACATTACCCACCTGGATAATGTAGTTCGGATTATCATTGTTTGGTCCGAGTGGGGAGACTCGAACTCCCGGCATCTTGCTCCCAAACTTATCGGGAACACTTTTTCAGCTCGTTTTTAGCGGTTTTTAGTGCTTTTTAATTTGTTTTACTTACTCTTTGACGCTCTTATCTCCACTGTTTCCGAGTGTTCCAGCGCCGTCTGTGGTAATCTATGTGGTCAAAACGCTTCCCGCCCGGTTTTCGGTGAAAATTCGCCGATGCCGGATGGGAAGCGTTTCTCGTTGCTGTTGGCTGCATTGTAACTCTGGACAGGCGGTTATGCAAGTGGTTTCTGCGGGGGTGGCAGCTCAAAGGTTGAGCCGCTATAGACAAAGAATAGGCGGGAAGATAGGCAGAGGTACTTTTCTTGCTCCCTGAGTATAAATCCCTTAATACAGACATAATAGTAAGGAATTTAAGGCACAATCCATTGACTATTCCCTTATTTTACGTTATTATTTAAGGGAAAACAAATGGAAGACACAGTCTTTTTAACACTTACACAGAATGTTTTAATTTTGATATTGATGAATATGAATCAATCAGCAATGTTGAAATTGATTCAAAAGAGGAAACATATTCGAATTTAATCAAATCCAATATAGAAAAAACGCTTGCAGATGCCGATTATAAAAATTCAAAAGTAAAAGTGACTGTAAAATTAAAAGATGATGAACTTTATATTCAATCGGCTGATGTTTACATATTAGATAATTATGATTCAAAAGAGGTTAAGGATTTTTTATTTGAAAAATTAGGAATAAATATTACAAAAAACTATGGAAATATAGAGTGTAGT
>ENA-ORNP01002334-ORNP01002334.1-human-gut-metagenome-genome-assembly--contig:-NODE-2334-length-16137-cov-7.620818_pt1 | contig 16137 bp, 10 predicted proteins | sample MGYA00242119_ERZ509030 | MGnify/ENA primary metagenome ERZ509030 (study PRJEB26280, sample SAMEA2338708) | human gut metagenome | biome: human gut; feature: human-associated habitat; material: faeces... | reverse complement strand
GGAAGAGGTTTGGACTACACGATGAGCTTAGAGGCGGCACTGAAGTTAAAGGAGATTTCTTATGTGCACGCCGAAGCATATGCGGCAGGAGAGCTCAAGCATGGAACAATCGCATTAATCTCTGAGAATGTTCCGGTTATCGCGCTGGCGACCCAGGAGGATGTCTATGCGAAGGTCATCTCGAATATCCGTGAGGTAAAGGCAAGAGGTGCGTATGTTGTGCTTGTCAGCATGGATGAGGAAGTGAATGATCCAAGTATCTGTGACCAGCATATCCGCCTTCCGAAGATGGATAGTGAATTTACATCCTTTGCAACGGCGGTTGTATTGCAGTTAGTTGCATATTATACATCCGAGGCAAAGGGACTGGATGTGGATAAACCGAGAAATCTGGCGAAGTCTGTAACGGTAGAGTAATTAATGCTACATATATACAACCCCCATTCGTACTTCTTGTGCAGAATGGGGTGTTGTGTTTATACCAGAGAATATTTGTATTGTAAGGAATGAAGAAACAGGATGAAAGATTTGACAAAAGGCTACCCGGCAAAGGTGATAATTTTATTTGCCATCCCGATGATATTCGGCAGCATATTTCAACAATTATATAATATTGCGGACAGTAAGATTGTAAGTACATTTGTTGGCACCGAAGCGTTTGCGGCTGTCGGTGCAACAAGTGTTGTATCGAACACTTTAATCGGATTTTTGAATTCCCTGACACTTGGATTTGCGATTCCGATTGCGAACAGTTTTGGAGGAAAGGATTATAAGCGGATGCGCCGCATGGTGGCAGGTACTGTGTTGCTGACGCTGGCAGGGGCAGTTGTGCTTACCGTGTTAATCTTGCTTTTGATTCCTGCGATCCTGAAACTTCTGGCAACACCGGAAGATATTATGAGCCCGGCACTTGCGTATGTGCGAATCATTTTATATGGCATTATATTTGTGTCTGTTTATAACATGTGTGCAAATGTACTGCGCGCGGTTGGCGACAGCCGGACGCCGCTTTATTGTCTGATTATTTCCGTGTTCGTGAATATTGGACTGGATCTGCTGTTTGTGAATGGATTTCATATGGGGATTCAGGGTGCTGCCTGGGCGACAATCATCTCGCAGGCACTTTCGGCAGTGCTTTGTCTTGGTTATATCCTGCTTAAGTTCCGGGATATTATACCGGAGAAGGACGAGTGGAAACCGGTGGAAGGACAGTACAGTGAGCTTCTTACGACGGGGCTTGCAATGGGATTTATGTCGCTTGTTGTGAATTTCGGAACGATTGTGCTGCAAGGCGCAATCAATGGATTGGGAACGGCAATCGTTGCGGCGCATACAGCGGCAAGAAAAGTGTTCGATATATTTACGGTATCACTTTATTGTCTGGGAAATGCAATGACAACCTTTGTAAGTCAGAATATGGGAGCCGGGGAACCGGCACGTATTCGCAGAGGGATTCGTCATGCCGTTGTTATAGCAACGGGAATAACAACGGTACTTGTAATTATCTGCTTTGCATTTGGCAGACCGGTATTTACATGGCTTGCGTCTACCGATAATCCGACAATTGTAGATTCTGCGGTGATGTATTCCCGGATCAGTATTGTGTTTTTCTATGTGCTCGGACCGCTATTTATTCTGCGGTGCAGTCTGCAGGGGATGGGGCGGAAGGTAATACCGGTGTGCTCGAGCGTTGTTGAGATGACAATCAAGGTACTTTCTGCAACGATTCTGGTGCCGCGGCTTGCTTATTTCGGTGTGGCACTTACGGAACCGATCAGCTGGGTCTGCATGACGATTCTGCTGACGGTGGCTTATTTCGCGAAGCCGCCGGAACAGATGTTGCGAAAGTCCGCTTAAAATGGTATAATAAGCATTATATAGGCTGTGTTCACACAAGCCGGAATAATGCGGAAAACACATTATAAATTCGTCAAAGAAGGTGAAACAGATGTCAAGACTGAAGACTCCGAAAAAACCGAAGAAGGCAAAGCCTGCGAAATCACTTTACAGAGAACCTGCAAAGCGTATGTCGCGCAAAGAGCGGAAGCTTAAGGAAAAACGAAGAAAGCAGATAAATAAGCATATTGATCATGCTATGGGATTTATAGCAATTGCTTTATGCACCGTTTCAGCAATCTTGGACGTAAAGAACAACAAAGACTCATAAAAAGAGGATGGAAGAGGAAAGGAAGAGAACAGAACAATGAAGAATTTTGAAGGATTACTTGAGCAGATTAAATCATGCAGCAAGAAGAAGCTTGCCGTAGCTGTTGCACAGGATGATGCAGTCCTTGAAGCAGTAAAGGCAGCAAAGGATAAAGATATCGCGGATGCGATTCTGGTCGGAGATGCTGATAAGATCAAGGAAATCGCTGCAAGCATGGATATGAGTTTAGAGGGTTTTGAGATTATTGACGTGAAGGATCCGACAGAAGCAGCCCTGACAGCAGTCAAGCTTGTACATGATGGAGAGGCAGATATGTACATGAAGGGTCTCATTGACACAAAGGGATTCCTGAAGAGTGTACTCAATAAGGAAGTGGGACTTAGAACCGGTAAGGCTTTGTCACATGTATGTCTGTTTGAGATTGAAGGCTTCGAGAAGATGTTCTTCCTGACTGATGTTGCATTTATTCCATACCCAACATTGGAGGACAAGGTGGATATTATCAGCAACACAGTTGCAGTTGCACATGCATGTGGTATCGAGTGTCCAAAGGTAGCTCCGCTTGCAGCGGTAGAGGTAGTAAATCCGAAGATGCCTGTTACAGTAGACGCAGCTGAGCTTACAAAGATGAATGAAGAGGGTAAGATTACAGGCTGTATCGTGGACGGACCGCTTTCCATGGACCTTGCAATTGATCCGGAAGCTGCAAAGCATAAGGGAGCAACGAACCGTAAGATTGTCGGTGATGCAGATATCTTACTGTTCCCGGACATTCACGCAGGTAATATCACATACAAGACACTGGTTCACACAGCAAAGGTTAAGAATGGCTGTATCTTAACAGGTACAAAGGCACCGGTTATCCTGACATCCCGTTCCGATACATTTGAGACAAAGGTAAATTCCATTGCCCTTGCAGCAATCGTAGCTGAGAACTTAAAGAAAAACAAATAAATTATAAGCATAAATAAGCAGGAGGATAATAAAATGAGTTATAAGTCATTGATCATCAATCCAGGTTCTACATCTACAAAGATTGGTGTATTTGAAGATGAGACATTGTTGTTCGAGGAGACACTGCGTCATTCGACTGAGGAGATTGCACAGTACGATTCGATCGTTGCACAGAAGGATTTCCGTAAGGATGTCATCGCTAAGGTTTTAGCTGAGAATAATTTCGATATTAAGACACTGGATGTTGTTGTAGGCCGTGGTGGTCTGCTTAAGCCAATTCCGGGTGGTACATACACAGTTACCGATGAGCTGGTAAAGGACTTAGTAGAGGCAAAGCGTGGTGAGCATGCATCAAACCTCGGTGGTATCCTGGCAAAGGATTTCGCTGATGAGCTTGGAATCCCTGCTTATATCGTAGACCCGGTTGTTGTTGACGAGTTACAGGATGTTGCAAGACTTTCCGGACATCCGGAGCTTCCTAGAACAAGTATCTTCCATGCATTAAATCAGAAGGCAGTTGCAAAGCGTTATGCAAAGGAAGTTGGTAAGAAGTACGAGGATTTGAACCTCATCGTTGTTCATATGGGTGGCGGTGTTTCCGTAGGTGCCCATACAGGCGGTAAGGTTGTAGATGTATTCAATGCATTGGATGGCGATGGTGCATTCTCTCCGGAGCGTGCCGGTGGTGTTCCAAACGGCGAGCTGGTTCGTCTGTGCTATTCAGGAAAGTACACAGAGAAGGAAATGATCAAGCAGCTCGTCGGTAAAGCAGGCTTCAATGCATACTGCGGTTCCAACGATGCAAGAGATATCGAGGCTATGGCAAAGAATGGTGACAAGCATGCACAGCTTGTATTTGATGCATTCTTATATCAGGTATCGAAGGATATCGGAGCACAGGCAGCGGTTCTTTCTGGTAAGGTTGATCAGATCATCCTGACAGGTGGTATCGCATATGGCAAGTATGCAACCGAAGAGATCACAAAGAGAGTACAGTTCATCGCACCTGTTACCGTATACGGTGGCGAGGACGAGCTTCTTGCTCTGGCACAGGGCGCACTTCGTGTATTAAATGGCGAGGAAGAAGCAAAGGTTTACTAAGCGTAGACATATAGTTGGAGGGATAGAATGGACGAAAATAACACACAGCAGCCGGGGGGATTCCCGGATACGACTGGATATGTGAATCCACAGCAGCCGGATACGACCGGATATATGAATCCACCACAGTCAGACATGACTGGATATGCAAATCCGCAACAGCCGGATATGACTGGATATTACGGACAACAGCCGGAACAGCCGGACATGACTGGATACTACGGACAGCAGCCGGGACAGCCGGACATGACTGGATATTACGGGCAGCAGCCGGGACAGCCGGACATGACTGGATATTACGGACAGCAGTCGATGCAACCACAGACAGGCGGTAAGAAACCGAAGAAGCCAATGACAAAGGGCAAGCTGGGCGCATTGATCGGTGCTGGCGTTGCAATCGTTGCACTGGTTGTATGTGGCGTCATTTTCCTTCCAAAGCTTTTTAAGTCGGACAAGGAAGTCGTATTAGATGCGATGGAAGAGACATTTTCTTCCTACAGCACTGGCGGAGAGAGAAACGATGTAGTCGGATTCGATGAGGTGATGAAGGCGTATAATGAGAAAGGTGGAGATAGCAGTCTCAACCTGACATTTAACGCTGGTGAAGGTGAAAATGCTTACGCAATCGGTTGGAATCAGAATAACGCAGTGGATCAGAAAAATAAGAAGCTTTCTGCAGATGGCGCGATAACGATCGGTGGCGATGATCTTCTGTCGTATGAGGTTTTTGGCGATGAAGATACGATGACAGTCGGTATACCGGAGTTGCTTGCAGGTTATCTTGTATACCCGGCGGACGATCCGATGGGCGCGCTTGCGAATTCACCAGCCGGACAGTCACTTGGTCTGGACGCATCGGCACTTACCGGATACAGTTTAAACGCATTTGCATCTGGTTCTGATGGATCAGGTCTTACAAGTGGATATGTGAGTGCGCTGGAGACAATCTGGGATGCTGCAGAATTTAAGAAGCAGGGAAGTGCCAAGATCACAGTCAATGGCGAGAATGTAACAGCCAAGGAATATTATGTGACATGGGCAAAGGAAGATCTGCAGGATGCGTGTGTATCTGCGATCGATGGTTTGACAGAAGCGGTAACAGGTTCGCAGGATACGCTTGATCAGCTTGGTATGAGTGCAGACGACTATACATATTATATGGATCAGTTGAAAGCGGCTGTGCCAAGTGTCATTAAGCATGATCTGTGTGTGAAAGTATATGTGAAGGGCAAGAGAGCTGTTAAGATCACATGTAGCGATAAGATCAACATCTTGAATATGGTGAAGATCGATTATGATTTTTGGCTGGATGCTGGTAAGGATGATCTGTCAGGAAACTTAAGTTTTGACGTGTCAGACACTTCCGTTGGCGTGAAGTTCGAGGCACATGATATCAGCGGAAATACATATGGAAATGTAAAGGCATTTGCCGGTGACAAGGAGATTGGACTGGATTTCACAAAGGATGTTGTAGAGTCTGGTGATACAGTTACGACAAAGGTAAAGATCTCCGCTTCTTCGTACCTGTCTGTTGACTGGGAGAAGACATTTAACAAGGCGGACAATACATTTGAGAATACGGTTAATGCCAATATTGTAGGCGCAGATACCTATGTGTTTAATTACAAGGGTGCTTACAAAGACATCAACAAGGGTGTCGGCTATACTGTGGCGATTGATTCGTTCGAGCTGAAGGCAGCCAACCAGACGCTCTGCAATGGAAGTATTGATACAACGATCGATACATCGAAGATTTCTGTACAGGAGATGGATGCAAGCAAAAAGGTGTATGATCTTGCAACCATGACAGAGGACGATCTGCAGACATTTGGTGAAGAAAGCCAGAAGTTGATGGATGCTTGGGTAGAGCGTTTATCTGACAATACAGCATTTGTAAATCTGATAAATGCATTGAACAGTCTGTTTGGAACAAATTCCGATCTGCTTAATCAGGTGGAAGAGGATATCGACGAAGACACAGCTACCTATAGCGATGCAGATTTCAGCGACGATAATACAGATGAGATTACCCTCGATAATGCATCAGTTATGACCTATGATGGAAGTGCGAAATACAAGATCAAGGGATGTATCGATGGATTTAACTTCGAGTATGCGAATGAGTATGGTGTTATGTTTGAGACAGAGCAGGTATCTACGATACAGTATGGGTTATATACTGCAGAATCTGCATCCGACGCATTGGATTCTGTCTATTATGATATGTCCAACATCGACAGCTACGAGATTCTGGATACACAGTTAAACCAGACAGCAAAAGTAGAAGACAAGGATGTGCTTTATAACGTACAGACTTATAACGCATTCCAGATGAAATGTATGGATGTTACAGCCGTGATCGAAGTAGAACCGGGTGTGTTCCTGAGTATGGAAGCAAGCATCTATCTGGATGACGATGACTATACTGTGGAGCAGCTGTTGCAGGCACTGGAATCCAAGTACTATGAGAAGATACAGTAAAAATAGAGGAAAATTATATGATTCGTTATTGTAAGATCAAACATTGTATCATCGGCTTTGACCGGCCGAAGATCTGTGTGCCGCTGGTCGGACGGTCGGCGGAGGAGATCATAGCGCAGGCGGATCAGATAAGACAGTCACAGAGAAGCTCTGCCATTGATATGGTGGAGCTTCGTGGCGATTATCTGGATATTTTGCCTGACTATGAAGTGTTAGATAGATTGCTTGCGAAGGTAGCAGAGATTCTGCCAGAAAAAGTGTTGTTATTTACGATCCGGAGTGAAGCGGAGGGCGGCGAGAAGCTTGCCTTTACCACGCCGACGATCTACGAGATCAACCGGCACGTGATTGAAAAAGCAACGGCAGATATGGTGGATATCGAGTTATTCTCCGGGGCAGAGCAGGCAGAGGAAATGATCGGGATTGCAAAGGAAAAAGGGGTAAAGATCATCATGTCAAATCATGATTTCCAGACCACACCGGATGCATCCACGATCGTGAACCGGCTGCGCAGTATGCAGGATCTTGGCGCGGATGTTGCAAAGATTGCTGTGATGCCGGAGAATAAAATGCATGTGGTGAATCTGCTTGCTGCAACGGCTATGATGCAGGAAGCGTATGCAGAGGTACCGGTTGTCACGATGTCGATGGGGAAGATGGGGGCAATCAGCCGGATCAGCGGTCAGGTGTTCGGCAGTGCAATCACATTTGCAAGCTTTGCGGAGGCATCGGCACCCGGACAGATTCCGGTTGACAAGATGGACGAAGCACTTACATTGATAGAGAAATATTGTAACTAGGGGACAAGAAAGCAGAAAGACAGGAGGAGGTTTTTCTGCTTTTTATTTACGAGGGGGAGAATGTGTTGAGGGAAAGAAAAATTGTGTTGTTTGTCATGGGGGATGAAGAGATATTAGAACGTAGTCGTATGGTTGTAAGTCAGTTAGCGCTGGAATATTCTGTGAAGATTGCCAGAAATTATAGTGCGGCCTATAAGATTATTGTAGAGCATCAGGTTGATGTAATGGTGTGCGGGCCAGCGGAGGAGCAGTTTCACCAGAATATTGTAGATGCATACCGGTTTATGGAGTCCGCGCGCAGGTTGAAGCGTTATCGGGATACGCCTATGATATTGATATCTGACGTGGAAGATCCGAATGGTTATTGTGATAGGGAGCTGTGTTGTTTTGCGGTAATTGATACTTTGTCGCTCGAACATCGGTTGTGTGAAACACTTGTACAGGCTCTGGAGGAACTCTGGTGCACGAGTCCGCACACATGTCCGATGCTGCGGCAGGATAAAATAGAGGCACGAATGCTGTATATCCAGAACCAGAATGTGATATACCCGATCCAATGTGCCAAGGTCAGTCATATACTGGCATCTAACCGGTCGATGGAGGTCTGTCTGAATAATGGTGGGAAATATCCTGTGAGATATGTTACCCTGCAACAGCTTCTGGAGGCTGCCGATGTATGGTATTTCCTGCAATGTTCCCGCAGTGGAATCATTAATGCAAACTATGTACGCAATATTGATTATACAAACCGCGTTATTACGATGTGCAATTCGGATCAGATTGCAATTGGATCGACGTATGTGAGGTCGCTGCATGAACAGTTTCCGACGATGCAGGAGTTATGGCAGCGGAGACAGAATCGTTGTATGTTTTTTGAATGAACCGGCAAACATATATATGAATGGAAATTAAAACACCGGACAAGGAGAAGCGTTCTCTCTGTCCGGTGTTTGTTAAATGTGCGCCTGGCAGCGTGCGTTACTAACGGAAATGATTATTCCATCGGATATTTGATCTGCCATGTATTTCTCAGTGAGTCGCAGATCTGCATGATGCGGAGTGTCTCTGCATGCGGCATCTCCGGGCATTCGGTCTGACCAACGATGATGGCATCTCTGGCAGCGATAAACTCGAATTCATAACCGGTTGTCTGCTTGTCCGGTTTCTTTGTCTCAAGCACAAGCTTGTGATCCTGATTGTAAATACGGAATGTCTCCGGACAGTTGATGTTGTCAATCTCGATATATCCGCGGTCACCATAGATTTTTGCATTGTTGTCAGGCTGGTACATCATTGTGACAAATGCGTTTGCACATCTGCCACCTTTGTATGAAATCTGCAATGCTTCCTGCGCATCCACGCCTGTGTCAAGCTTGGCACAGGTAGAACCGATCATCGGAGGTTCGCTGCCATAGATCATGGAGATCAGATTGAGCGGATATACACCAAGATCAAGCAGTGCACCACCGGCAAGCTCCGGCTTGGTCAGCCGTTCTTCTCTCAAAAGGGAATAACCGAGGGAACAGGTAATGTTGTTCACACGTCCAATCGCACCCTTCTGGATGTACTCTGCCATCAGGCGGTACATTGGCATGAAACGAATCCACATTGCTTCGCCGCAGAACAGGTTCTTCTCTTTTGCAAGGTTCAGAACTTCCTCGGTTGTAGCGGCATTGTAAGAAAATGCTTTCTCGACAAGCACTGGTTTTCCTGCATTCAGACAAAGTTTTGCGTGCTCTGCATGATGGGAATGAGGGGTTGCGATGTAGATGAGTTCGACATCCGGATCCGCCACAAGTTCCTCATAAGAACCATAGTATTTTGTAACGCCATGTTCTTTGGCAAATGCTGCTGCTTTTTCTGTATCGCGGGAAGCAATCGCGTATGCTTCGAATGCATCCAAATCCTTTAATGTATCTGCAATAACACCGGCAATCTTTCCGGCACCCATAATTCCAACTTTAAAATTGATCATATGAAACTCCTTCCGTGTCAGCTTTTGACGATCTGCGTTTATTATACCAAAATTACAGTCGTATGTCATTTCCTTTTTACAAAAATGAAGGAGCAAGTTTTCACGGAATGGATAACAAAATATATTTATAACTGGCGGAAGTGACATGGCAGGGTTTTATTGACATTTTCGTGGGTTATGCGTTATACTGAAAACTTGGATAGGTCTGTGAATCAGACGGAAATCTATTTTTATGACAGATACAGATATGCATGAAAATCAAACATAATAAGAAAGGAAATATAGAAGTATGTACGAAAAGGTTTCTACAAAGCTGGACTTCACCAGCCGGGAAGAAAAAGTACTCAAGTTCTGGAAAGAGAACGAGATCTTCGAGAAGAGTATCGAAGAGAAGAAAGACCTGCCGACTTATACATTTTATGACGGCCCTCCAACTGCAAACGGCAAGCCGCATATCGGCCATGTGCTGACACGTGTGATCAAGGATATGATTCCGCGTTATCAGACAATGAAGGGTCATAAGATTATCCGTAAGGCCGGATGGGATACACATGGTCTTCCGGTTGAGCTTGAAATCGAGAAGGAGCTTGGTATCGATGGCAAGGAGCAGATCGAGGCGTATGGCTTAGATCCGTTTATCCGCAAATGTAAAGAGTCCGTATGGAAATACAAAGGTATGTGGGAAGAATTCTCCAACAAGGTAGGATTCTGGGCAGATATGGATAATCCGTATGTCACATATCACAATACATTTATCGAGTCCGAATGGTGGGCATTGAAGAAGATCTGGGACGACGGACTTCTCTACAAGGGATTCAAGATCGTACCTTATTGTCCACGTTGTGGAACACCGCTTTCGTCACATGAGGTAGCACAGGGGTATAAGACAGTCAAGGAACGTTCCGCTGTGGTACGTTTCAAGGTGATCGGTGAGGATGCGTATTTCCTTGCATGGACGACAACACCTTGGACACTTCCAAGTAATGTGGCACTCTGTGTGAATCCGGATGAGAACTACTGCAAGGTAAAGGCAGCAGACGGCTATACTTACTACATGGCAGAGGCTCTGCTTGACAAGGTACTTGGCGGCATGGCAGAGAAGCTTGTCAAAGAAGAGAAGATTGCAGAGGGAACACCTGCATATGAAATCCTCGAGACCTATAAGGGTAAGGAATTAGAGGGCAAGGAATACGAGCCGCTTTTTGAGTGCACAAAGGCGTATGTGGCAAAGCTTCCACAGAAGGGACATTACATTACATGCGATTCCTATGTAACGATGTCCGATGGTACCGGTATCGTTCATATCGCACCGGCATTTGGTGAGGACGATGCAAACGTCGGAAGAAAATACGACCTTCCATTCGTTCAGTTTGTCGATGGCAAGGGTGATATGACAAAGGAAACACCTTACGCAGGATTATTCGTAAAGGATGCAGATAAGCCGGTACTCGTTGATCTGGAGAAGGCAGGACTTCTGTTCGACGCTCCGAAGTTTGAGCATGAGTATCCACACTGCTGGAGATGTGACACACCGCTTATCTACTATGCGAGAGATACATGGTTCATCAAGATGTCCGCAGTGAAGGACAGACTGGTGAAGAACAACAACACTGTAAACTGGATTCCGGAAGGTATCGGTAAGGGACGTTTCGGCGCATGGCTGGAAAATGTTCAGGACTGGGGGCTGTCCCGTAACCGTTACTGGGGAACTCCACTGAATATCTGGGAGTGCTCTTGTGGTAAGCGTCATGCAATCGGTTCCATCGAGGAACTGAAATCCATGAGCGACAACTGCCCGGATGATATCGAGCTGCACCGTCCATACATTGATGCAGTGACGATCAAGTGTCCGGACTGTGGCGGCGAGATGAAGCGTGTGCCGGAGGTTATCGACTGCTGGTTCGATTCCGGTGCGATGCCATTTGCACAGTGGCATTATCCGTTTGAGAATCAGGATATCTTCGAGGACAACTTCCCGGCTGACTTCATCAGTGAGGCGGTTGACCAGACAAGAGGATGGTTCTATTCCCTGATGGCAATCTCCACATTGCTCTTTGACAAGGCGCCTTACAAGAATGTTATCGTGCTTGGTCACGTACAGGATAAGGACGGACAGAAGATGAGTAAGTCCAAGGGTAACGCGGTTGATCCGATGGATGCACTGAACAAATACGGCGCAGATGCAATCCGCTGGTACTTCTACAGCAACTCCGCACCTTGGCTTCCAAACCGCTTCCATGAGGATGCAGTGGTCGAAGGCCAGAGAAAGTTCATGGGTACACTCTGGAACACGTATGCATTCTATGTACTGTATGCAAATATTGACGAATTTGATCCAACGAAGTATACATTGGAGTATGACAAGCTGTCCGTGATGGACAAGTGGCTGTTGTCAAAGCTTAATTCTATGGTGAAGTCCGTAGATGATAATCTGGGCAACTACCGTATTCCGGAGGCAACTAAGGCACTCGCGGAGTTTGTCGATGATATGAGTAACTGGTATGTCAGACGTTGTCGTGAGCGTTACTGGGCAAAGGATATGCCACAGGATAAGATCAATGCGTACATGACACTTTATACGGCACTTGTGACACTCTGCAAGACCGCAGCACCGATGATTCCGTTTTTGACAGAGGATATCTACCAGAACTTAGTTCGTACGGTAGATAAGAATGCACCGGAATCTATCCACCTGTGTGATTTCCCAGAGGTGAACGAGTCCATGATCGATCCGGAGCTTGAAGCAAGCATGGATGAAGTACTGAAGGTCGTTGTATTTGGACGTGCCGCAAGAAATACTGCGAACATCAAGTCCCGTCAGCCGATTGCAAATATGTACATCAAGGCTGCCAAGACACTGGATGATTATTTCGTAGATATCCTGCGTGACGAGCTGAATGTGAAGAATGTAGAGTTCAAGGAAGACTTGTCTGCATTTACCGCATACTCGTTCAAGCCACAGCTTCGTACCGTCGGACCAAAGTATGGCAAGCATCTGAACGCAATCAAGGAATACCTTGCAAATGTCGATGGCAACAAAGCGATGAGCGAGCTCAAGGCAGACGGTGTGATCAAGTTCACAGCAGATGACACAGAGATTGCACTCGCTGAGGAAGATCTGCTGATCGATGTAGCGAAGATGGAAGGCTATGTGACAGAGGGCGATAACTATGTAACGGTTGTCATCGACACAACTTTGACACCGGAGCTGATAGAGGAAGGCTATGTGCGTGAGGTGATCTCCAAGATCCAGACGATGCGTAAGGATTCTGACTTCCAGGTAACAGACCGCATCAAGGTCTATGTAACCGGCAATGCGAAGATCGCAGACGTGATGGAGAAGAACGCAGACGAGATCAAGCGTGTCGTACTTGCCGATGCATTTGTGATGGATGCAGCCTGTGACAACTCAAAAGAGTGGAACATCAACGGCGAGAAGGTTACGATCGGCGTGGAAGTAAGTAAATAATAAGTAAAGTTCTGCAAATCAAACAGAGGATTTGCAAGCAAATTGTATAAAATTTTTTGTTAATTCACACATTCATGGGCAGATGTAACGAAAAATACATTTTTCATTGTATCGTGTAATTATGTCTGCTACACTGAATGTGTTGGAATGGGGCTGGGATGCCCTGAAATGACATGTCTGCGACGGGAGAGTATCGCGTAGAGAATTAGGATTGTATGCCGGATGATGGTGTGCTGCCGGATAAGCTACGATAACGGTAATGAGAGGATTAGCAACGGGGATGATATGGACATGTTACGTAAGATAAGTGTGGGCATTTTCGGATGCACATACGCACATAAACAAGGAGGATTAATTCTATGAAGAAGATGGCTGATTTCGATAAGGAAAGCTTCAAGAAGGACGTCATTAACAACGTCAAAAACCTTTTCCGTAAGACTATCGATGAAGCAACACAGGAACAGGTATTTCAGGCAGTGTCCTACGCAGTGAAGGATCATATCATTGATCGCTGGATCGCTACGCAGAAGGCATACGAGGAGAAGAATGCAAAGACTGTTTACTACCTGTCTATGGAGTTCCTTATGGGCCGTGCACTTGGTAATAATATGATCAACCTCACATGCTATGAGCAGGTGAAGGAAGCATTGGCAGAGCTTGGCTTTGACTTGAATGTGATCGAGGATCAGGAGCCGGATGCAGCACTTGGTAATGGTGGTCTTGGCAGACTGGCTGCATGTTTCCTGGATTCCCTTGCTACATTGAACTACCCTGCATATGGTTGTGGTATCCGTTATCGTTACGGTATGTTCAAGCAGGCAATCGAGAATGGTTACCAGATCGAGAAGCCGGATAACTGGTTGAAGAACGGCAACCCATTTGAAGTAAAGCGTCCGGAGTATGAAGTAGAGGTTAAGTTCGGTGGCTATGTAGCGACAGAATGCAGAGAGGGAAAGAATTACTTCGTACACAAGGATTATCAGGCAGTTCGTGCGATTCCATATGATCTTCCAATCATTGGATATGGCAATAATGTTGTAAATACACTCCGTATCTGGGATGCAGAGCCGGTACAGGAGTTCAATCTTAATTCATTTGATAAGGGTGAGTATCAGAACGCAGTGGAGCAGGCAAACCTTGCCCGTAACATCGTTGAGGTACTTTATCCAAACGATAACCATTATTCAGGTAAGGAGCTTCGCTTAAAGCAGCAGTACTTCTTCGTATCCGCTTCTGTACAGAGAGCAATCCTGAAGTTCAAGGAGAACAACGCAGATATCCATGATCTTCCAAACAAGGTTACATTCCAGCTGAACGATACACATCCAACTGTAACAGTAGCAGAGCTTATGAGAATCCTTGTTGATGAGGAGAATCTTGAGTGGGATGATGCTTGGGATATCACTTGCAGAACATGCGCATATACAAACCATACAATCATGGCTGAGGCACTTGAGAAGTGGCCAATCGACCTCTTCCAGAAGCTTCTTCCTAGAGTATATCAGATCGTAGATGAGATCAACCGTAGATTCGTTCTTAAGATTGAAGATATGTATCCGGGCAACCAGGATAAGGTTCGCAGCATGGCTATCCTCTATGATGGTCAGGTTAAGATGGCTCACCTTGCTATCGCCGGATCTTACTCCGTAAACGGTGTTGCTAAACTTCATACAGAAATCTTGAAGAAGCGTGAGCTTCGTGATTTCTACGAGATGCGTCCGGAGCAGTTCAACAACAAGACAAACGGTATTACACAGAGAAGATTCCTTCTCCATGCAAACCCATTGCTTGCTGACTGGGCTACAAAGAAGGTCGGCGACGGCTGGATCACAGATCTTCCGGTACTTGAAGGTCTGAAGAAGTACGCAACAGACAAGAAGGCTCAGAAGGAGTTCATGGACATTAAGTACAAGAACAAGGTTCGTCTGGCTGAGTACATCAAGGAACACAATGGTATCGATGTAGATCCGAACTCTATCTTCGATGTTCAGGTTAAGAGACTTCATGAGTACAAGAGACAGCAGCTTAACATCCTTCATGTTATGCATCTGTACAATGAGTTGAAGGCAAATCCGGATATGGATTTTGAGCCGACAACATTTATCTTCGGTGCAAAGGCAGCAGCTGGTTACAAGACAGCAAAGCTTACAATTAAGCTGATTAACTCTGTAGCAGACGTGATCAACAATGATAAGTCTATCAAGGGCAAGATCAAGGTTGTATTCATCGAGAACTACCGTGTATCAAACGCAGAGATCATCTTCGCAGCAGCAGATGTATCGGAGCAGATCTCAACAGCTTCCCGTGAGGCTTCCGGTACAGGTAACATGAAGTTCATGTTGAATGGTGCTGTTACACTTGGTACGATGGATGGTGCAAACGTAGAGATCGTAGAGGAAGTTGGTAAGGAGAACGCATTTATCTTTGGACTTTCAGCTGAGGAAGTAATGAAGTACGAGAAGGATGGCGGTTACTATCCAATGGACATCTACAATTCAAATCCAAAGGTTAAGAAGGTTCTTGACCAGCTGGTAGATGGCACTTACTCAAATGGTGATAAGGAATTGTTCCGTGACTTATATGATTCTCTTGTAATGAAGGACGTATACTTCACATTGAAGGATTTCGATTCTTATGCAGATGCACAGAAGCGTGTAAATAAGGCATACAAGGATAAGGCTAACTGGGCTAAGATGGTTATGCTCAACACTGCTTGTGCAGGTAAGTTCTCTTCTGATAGAACAATCGAAGAGTATGCACAGGAGATCTGGAAGCTTGAGAAAGTAGAAGTTACATTGTAATTTTATAGATAGGAATAGAAGCACGCGGATGCGTGTGTAGGTCATCACGTTGACGCGTGGTGATGGATATGAGCGGCTGTGCGTGCACATGCCGGTTATATGGGAGAAGGCTGTCACCGATGGTGACAGCCTTTTTTGGAGTAAAGCAAGCTGGATTAGGTAGAAAATAGTAGAATGGAGGGAATTCCCCCATTTATGCGGTGCATTTGACGACCGCTAATCAGAGCAAGATGCGCAGAGCGCATCTTGTCTCTGTGGATATTGGGGCGGATTGGGTAGAAAGTGGCAGAGCGGGAGAAAATCCCCAACCGGAAGGTAAAGAGAAGCAAGCAGGTTGGGTAGAAAGTGGCAGAGCGGGAGAAAATCCCCAACCGGAAGGTAAAGAGAAG
>ENA-ORNP01002325-ORNP01002325.1-human-gut-metagenome-genome-assembly--contig:-NODE-2325-length-16187-cov-6.345338_pt1 | contig 16187 bp, 10 predicted proteins | sample MGYA00242119_ERZ509030 | MGnify/ENA primary metagenome ERZ509030 (study PRJEB26280, sample SAMEA2338708) | human gut metagenome | biome: human gut; feature: human-associated habitat; material: faeces... | reverse complement strand
CCATTTTCTCCGTTGTATAATACTTCTCATCGAACCAGTTTCAGGAAAACTTTAGTCTACAAACAGGATGCGTTGAAAATTATGGATTTGAAAGTTGTTCCCTCCAGAATCCGCGGTTCGATCGCGGTCATCGGGTCGAAGTCGCACACCATTCGCGGCATCACCGCCGCCCTGCTGGCCGAAGACCCACTCCTCACCGCACCAGACCACGCACTTCTGGCCGCGCAGGTCGAGCAGATGTTCGAAAAAGCCGGTGCGATGAACTGAACCAGCAGCAAGGGGCAGGCCAAAAGCGGCCTGCCCCTCGTTTTCTATATTCTATTATTTCATGGGAATGATCTCGCAGAAAACGCACCGGCTCTTGGTGGAAAGCGCCACATCCTTGTGGTAGCAGCCAAAGAACCATTTTTCGTAGTGCAGCTTCAGCAGGATCTTATCGAGGAAGAGGTGCAGCCGGTTCGACTCGCCCAGCGCCAGCGCAGTAAAATCCAGGAACCTGCTTGGGGCGTCGTGGGTCAGCACATAATCTACCTGCCAGCCGTTTTCTTCCAGCGTCTTTTCACAGCGGGCATATTCCTCATCCGAGGGCATCTCCTGCGGCCACCAGTTGACCCCAGGCTCCCGTTCCTCTTTGTCCTGACTTTCGGCCCCGCCGAAGCAGAGATATTTTTTGCCCTCCAGCGTCAGCACACTGCCCCGGCAGACATGGTAGACATTGCCGCCCAGCGCCTGGACCGTTCCGCCGAACCGCTCCTCGGTCGGGTACTGGGCCAGCAGGTCGTAGTTCTCATGGCAGCCATCCAGAAACAGCAGCGTGTAGGGGCGTTTGCGCAGCCAATCCAGCTTTTTCCGTTCCTCTTTGCTGCCGTCCCACACGAACCCGAAATCGCCCAGCACCACCACGGTATCCCGCCTGCTCAGCCAGCGGAGCCTGCCGTGCCTGAATCGGTCGATGTCGCCGTGGGTGTCTCCCGTCAGATATACCATTCGTTTCCTCCCGCCCTGTGTGAAAGCTGTAAAAGCCCTTGTCTCCGCAGGGCAAACCTGTTATTATAAAAGAATGAAGCTCCGGCTTCTTCCTGTTGTCCTATCCGGCCGCATCCTGCGCCCCGGTCTTTCTATTTTATCGCTTTTTGAAGGAATTGTCCACATGAAACGTATTTTTGCACTGGTTCTCTCGCTTGTATTTCTGCTCAGCTGCCTTGTGCTGCCCGCCGGGGCCATGTTCGACCCCAGCCCGGTGTATCAGGTGCAGGCTGCAAGCGCCTATATCGTGAACACCGATACCAACATCATCGTCTACGATAAAGACAGCACAAAGCAGGTGTCTGCCGGCGGTCTGACCAAATATATGACTCTTGCCGTACTGCTGACCAACTACGCCGACCAACTGGACAACACCTTCCAGATGCCCTTTGCCATCTCGGACTATGTTTATAATACCAATAACGCAGATATGCGCTCCAACGAGACTTTCACCTACCGCGAAGCCATGTACGCCATGCTTACCCGCAACGCCAACGAGGCCGCCATGGGTGTGGCATACACCCTTTCTGGCGGCGATCTGGACGGCTGGGTGGCGCAGATGAACACCCTGTCCCAGCGCATCGGCACCACCGCCAGCAGTTGGACGGACGCCTGCGGCATCGACAGCGGAAACACCACCTGCGCGGTGGATATGTACCTGATCCTGCGCTACCTGATGAGCTTTGACGCCTTTGTAGAGGTGTCCGGTGCACCCAGCTTTACCATGCCCGCCAAGGAGAAGCACCGCTCCTCCTCGGTGCTGGTCAGCCAGAACGCCGCGCTGAGCAAAGCCAGCGGCGGCAGCTACTACCGCAGCGCCATGCAGGGCGGTATGTGCAATGTGACTGCCTTTAAAAACGATACCGGCACCCAGAGCTATGTTTCATGGGGCAATAAGGACGGTGCCACCTATATCTTCTGCGTGATGGACAGCCCCGACAGCTGCGATACCCTTGGCTACGCCAACCGCCGTCCCGCCCTGTTTGAGACAGTCAAACTGATGGACTGGGTGTTCGACAGCTTTTCCATTCAGGCTGCGCTGGACACCGACCTGACCATTGCAGAGATCCCGGTAAAGTATTCTTCCGACACCGACACTTTGCAGCTGTACCCCAACGACAGCATGATGACCCTGCTGCCCTCCACCAGCGACGGCACCGTCACCCAGAAATACTTCCACCTGCCGGACTACGTCTGCGCGCCCATCCAGCAGGGCGATGTGGTAGGCACAGTGGAGCTGAAGCTGGCAGGCGAGACCATCGGCGTGGTGGATCTGATCGCCGGGCAGGACGTAGCCCGCAACCCGCTGCTGTTCGGGGTGGACAAGGTGAAGGAGTTCTTCACCAGCCTGTACCTGAAGGTGGTTCTGGTGCTCAGCCTGATCGCCGCCCTGATCTACGGGCTATGGCTGCTGTGTGCCAACTGGAACCGCCGCAAACCCACTAAAAAGATCCACCGCCGCTATTGAACAGACGCAAAAATGCCCCGGCAGCCGCAAAGGCCGCCGGGGCATTCTGGTTGCGCCAGCAGGAGTCGAACCTACGATGGGGGAGTCAAAGTCCCCTGCCTTACCGCTTGGCGATGGCGCATCGTGCAGCTAAGTATAGCATATTTTCTGCCGTTCCACAAGAGGGACGCTGCATTTTTGCAGCCTTTTCCCCGCAGCACTTAGAGCGTTTGCGGCGTTTTTTGTCGTTTTTTGGGCTTTTAGACGCTGTTTTTATGCTTTCCATTTCCTGCCATGTTTTTACGAAAGACAAGTTTTAAAGGATGCAATTTTCAAAAAATGCGGTCTATCAGAGCATAAAATTCATCTTGCAAGGGTAAAAATCGTTTTTTCATAATTTTTATTATTTTTTCAGCCAAAAGCTGTATTTTTTGTTGCGGTTCTGGTACACTGGATGTGATAAATATAGATTGAAGAAACTTCTCCGCTGTCCGGGCTGCGCCCGGGTGGGGCAGGGTCTCCATCTTTGTGAAGGAAAGCGAGGGATCTCATGAAAAAATTCCTGAAAACGCTGGTGGTCGGGCTTTGCCTGTTCACGCTGCTGAGCTGCGCACTGCCGGCTGCATTTGCTGCCGACAAAACTTCAGGGAGCAAAAAGGAAGAGAACGTGTACGCCATTGGTATGGATGCCCAAGGCGGCATCTGCTCTACTGTGGTAACCTACACGAACCTGTCCGGCAAACTGGAGAGCACGCCCGAGCAGCCTACCATGACGGGCTACACCTTTGACGGCTGGTACACCGAGCCGGTAGGCGGCAGCAAGGTGACCACTTCCACCGTGTTCACCTCCGACGCTACCATCTACGCACACTGGATCGCCAAGGCCGGTGCTTCCACCGTGCCGCAGCCCGCCACCCAGCCCGCCGCGATTCAGTGGCAGAAGTATGTAGGGCCAGCACTGGTAGCCGGTGCCCTGCTTACCACCCTGCTGGTCTCCACCATGTTCTGAACAACGCTGTAAAACGCATTGATACCAATGAAGAAAGGGATCTTACCATGACTACTTCTACCATGAAACTGCCCGCCAGCTACGCCGTGATCGACGCCGAGGAGATGACCTATCTGGACGGCGGTGCAAGCAGCGCCTACCAGTCCTTCCTGGACGTTGGCAAGGTGTTCAACTACATCGCCCGCATCTTCTCCGGTGCAAGCTCCATCATCAACAACGTCAACGTCATCTACCAGTCCTTTGTCTCGCTGAACAGCCTGCTGACCAGCTTTGGCAAGTAAAAGGCTGACCCCAAAGTCTGCATACGGGAGCCGCGCTTTTTTTCGAAAAAGTGCGGCTCCCGTTTTTTCGTGCGCGCAGCAGTTCAGCACAGTAGTGTGTAAAACTTCACATCTCAAAATTATGAACAAACTTTTTAAGTTTTTGGGGTCTTGCAGTCGTTTTTGGGGAAAAATACACACAAAATATAAAAAAATGCGATATTTTTTCGGCGTTATCTCTTGATTTTGTGTCTGTTTTGTTATATTGTTGTTACATGGGGTGTGGTAAAATAAGGTGGCTTGTAAAGGAGCGCTTCCGCACCCCTTACACCCCGCAAATCCTGTGGCGGCAAGCGCATTTTAAGCCGTTTTTGTTAAGTATTTTCGTAGTTTACGAAAACCTTTTCGCTGGCTTGTACTTTATAGTTTGGGAGTTTGGACATACATGGCAGATCGTGAACTGCGGCGGATGCACCGCGCTGAACTGATAGAGATTATTTATGCATTGAAGCAGAGCGAGGATCAGCTCAAGGCGCAGAACGCCGCGCTTACCGCGCAGCTGCAGGACCGGCAGCTCCGGCTGGAAAAGGCCGGCTCCATCGCGCAGGCTGCGCTGGAGCTGAACAACGTGTTCGCCGCCGCGCAGGCCGCCGCCGATGACTATCTGCACTCGGTGCAGGCCAACCTTGCAGACACCGACGCCGCCGCTGCCAACACCCTTTCGCAGGCGCGCAGCGAGGCCAAACGCATTCTGGAGCAGGCACAGGCAGACGCCGACAGCCTGAAGGCGCAGACCCGGCAGGAATGCAGCGCCATGGTAGAGCAGGCCGAGCAGGAGGTGCAGCAGCGCTGGCAGACATTTGACCGCAAGGCCAACGCGCTGCTGGACCAGTACCGCAGCGCCGACAGCCAGCCTTCGGAGGAAACATGAAAAAACGCGATATCCGGTTTGCTTCCATCCCCTCCACCGAGGAAGTAGCCGCAGAACGTGAACGTCTTGCGTACCAGAACCGCTACCAGCGGGTGCTGCGCAGTACGGTCTATATATTGGTGGTGGTGGCCGCAGCGGCCGTGCTGCTGGCTACGCTGTTTTTACCGGTGCTTCAGGTCTCCGGCGACAGCATGAACCCTACGTTGAACGACAAGGACATTATTCTGCTGGTAAAATCCAACCACATTGAAAACGGTGAGTTATGCGGGTTTTACTGGCAGAACAAGCTTTTGCTCAAGCGCATCATCGGGCAGCCCGGTGATGTGATCGATATGGACGTGAACGGCGTGGTCTCGGTAAACGGCGAGGTGCTGGACGAGCCCTATGTGGACGCGCTGACCGTGGGCGAATGCGACATCCGGTTCCCCTATCAGGTGCCGGAAAACCGCTACTTCGTGCTGGGCGACCACCGCTCCACATCCATCGACAGCCGCAGCAGCGTGATAGGCTGCGTGGAAAAAAGTCAGATCATTGGCAGGGTGTTTTTAAGGGTATGGCCCCTGTCCAGTTTCTCGTTGATTCATTGAGCCCGGGAGGAGGTACTCTAAGTTATGAACGACATCCTTAAAACCTACAAGGAGCAGTTCCGCGAAAACCGGCACACGCTGCGGCGCTACACCGCATTTGTGCTGGCGCTTGCCATGATCACCACCCTGTTCGTCAACTGGCAGCTGCACGGCGTTGGCATCTCTATGACCGCGCAGTACCAGTGCGGCGAGGTGGAGCACGCCCACACGGCGGATTGCTACGACAAGGTGCTGATCTGCGGCTACACGGAAGGCCAGCTTGAAAATGCGGACGAAGTTGCCGCTGCCGAAGCTGCCGCCGCCAGTGCTGCCCAGAGCAGCGCCGAGGAAGAGATCATGCCGCTGGAGCTGGAGCCGCAGATCGAGTTTGTGCCCCACGAGCACACCGATGACTGCTACACCGAAGTGCAGACCCTGACCTGCATGGAGGAAGAGCACGTCCACGATGATGACTGCTACGACCCCGAGGACGGCACCCTGATCTGTGAAAAATTTGAGCATACCCACGATGAAAGCTGCTACACCACCGAGTACGAGCTGACCTGCGGCCTGGAAGAGGGCGAGCTTGTGGAGCAGGTGGTAGAGCCCACCCAGACCGCCGAGCTGGTGGCCATGGCGGTGGCAGAGCCTGTGGCGCTGGAGCCGGTGGTGGACACTGTGGAGCCTATCTACCACCACCACACCGACGCCTGCTACGAGGAAGTGCTGGTGTGCCCCCTGCCGGAGCATCACCACACCGTAAGCTGCCTGAGCGATACCTCTGCCGACCTTGAGACCCCCGAGGAGTGGCAGGCCGCCAACGCCGAAGCCGTGATCACCGGCGAGTGGAACAAGGATCTGCTCAGCGTGGCAAAGACCCAGTTGGGCTACGAGCAGAGCGAGAAAAACTTCGAGATCGACCCGGCGGACGGCGTGACCCTGCGCTACTACTCCCGCTACGGTCAGTCCTATGGCAATGCCTACGGCGAGTGGGACGTGATGTTCCTTGCCTACTGCCTGAAGTACGCCGAGATTCCCCAAAGCGCCATCCCGCAGGAGGCCAGCGTGCTTGCCCTGCGCAGCTCCATGAGCGGCATGGACTGGCTGCTGGAAGAGGACGGCAGCGCCGCCCAGCCCGGCGACATCGTTATTTATAATAAGTACGTCACCCGCACCGTGGCTGTGGACAGCAGCGCCGACAGTGCAGAGCCGGATCTGGACGACCTGTTCAGCGTGGATACAGAGTTTGAAAACAGCGCAGAGCTTGAGGGCTCCGGCGTTTCTGCGCTGGATGCAGCCCCCAGTGCTGACGACAGCACCGGCGCACAGGATACCGCAGCCACCTCCGGCACGCAGGACACTGTGCTTACCCCCGAGCCCGTTGACCCGCAGACGGAGCAACCCGCCGAAAAGCCGGTGGACAGCGCTGACACCGCTGCACCCAGCGTGGTATCCCCCGCTGCTGAGCCGCAGACCACCACCGTGACCGACGCTTTGCCCGTGGAGACCGTGGGCATCGTGAGTAGTGTGGACGAGGATGCCGACACGCTGACCGTTATTTCCGGCGACGTGGACGGCAAGGTGGCTGAGGTAACACTGTTCAACACTGAGGTGGAAAACGTTATTTCTGTGGCGTATGCGCAGATAGAGCTGAGCGAAGGCGATTCCGATTCGGACGATGACACCGCTTCTGATATTATTGAAACCGACCCGGTGTTCTCCTGCTCCGTTACTACCGTATACGAAACTGCATCCGCATCTGCGGTGCGTCCTTCCCGTTCCCGCGCTGCAAGGTACGCTGCACCCTCCACCTATGCCGTAACTGCCGTGTCTGCTACTCCTGTTGATATGGGCACTCATATCACGAACGTTTCTGTTCAGGTTCCCAACTCCACGGATGGCAGCGGCGTTGTGACCTCTTGGAAAGATGCAAACGGCATCGTGCGTCCCGGTCAGACCGTTAAGGTGCAGTTGAATTACAGCTTTAATGAGAATGAAATCACCGCAGACAACCGCGTCGCAACCTACAAGCTCCCCAACGGTATTACGCTGTTGGACAGTGTTTCAGACTCCGGCAATATCACTTGGCGTGACAGTACTGGTAAAGACGTTGTCGTTGGCACCTACAATATTGTTGGTGACACCGTCACGTTTACTTACAACGAAACATTTGCCGACGGCAAAGCCTTTGACGGTGACTTTGAGTTTAAGGCTTCTGCTTCCTCTGATTCCTCCATGGAAAACCAAAAAATCAATTTTGGTGGTACGACCGGTTCTGTTACCATCAAAAAAGAGGATCTGATCTCCGACCTGTCTCTTTCCAAGAATGTGCAGAAGGATGCAAGCGGTAAAGAGCTGATCAAATACGATTCGACGGCGAAAACGCTTGATATCGCCTATGAAGTGGTTGCAAAAACCACAAACGGCACCGGTGATACCGTAAATCTTACCGATTTCTTTGATACCGTAAATTCTTCTCTTCCCAGCAACGCTACCTATCGGCAAGATACGATCAAACTGATAAAGATTGCTGCGGATGGCACCGAAAAGGATGTCACAACGGACTATCAAAGCAAACTTACCGTAGGCACTGAGCTCAAATACGATGCTCTGCCCGAACTGAAAGCCGGTGAGCAATACGTTCTGCGGTATCACGCCACCATTCCTGTTAATGATGATTACACCTATAAAGCCATCAATAAGGTAAAGGCTGAGTTCGACGGCAAAGACAGTTCCACGAGCACGGAGGTCAAAAACACCGAGCCGCGCCTTACCAAGAGCGGCAATTATGACGCCAGCAGCCGTATCATCACTTGGACAGTCAAGATCAACAACCCCTATGGAGAGGATCTCCGCGGCAAAACCTTTAAAGATTTTCTGCCTGCCGAACTGGAGGTCGTAGGTGAAGTTAAAATTCAGCGCGGCTACTATAGCGACGACATTAAGCCCGTCTCTGCTGCGGATTTCAAGAAAGATAACTACACCTACACCTTCCCGACAGATTTGGCGCATGGTCCGGAAACTGAATCGTTCTACACGATTGAAATCAAGACGAAAGTTCCTGACAACACCACAGTCGGTACTACCTATACAAATACGGCTGATTTTGATGGCAGCGGCGCTTCCGGTGATGTTACTGTGACCGACCGCAGCTCCTATCTTAACAAGAGCCTGTCTAAGGCAGAGGACTTGGAAACCGGCAAGAAAAAGCTGACTTGGAAAACCTCGGTCTCCATCCCCACCGGTTGGAACGAGATCACCCTTACGGATACGATCCATGATGCCGAGGTAAATGGCACAGAGCAGGACGACACACATTATGCGGTCTTGTCCGAGCTGAAGGATGAGATCAAAGCGAACTTGTACCTGACCCTGTTCAATTCCTCCGAAACCGTCACAATGGCTAATGCGTCTGAGCATCATGTCACGTTTACCGTCACCTATTATGACGAACATGGTAATACGATTACTAACAATGATGCCCATGTAGCCAAGTTTACCATCACCGCCAATCTGGCCGATGGCCAAACGCTGGATGCCACCAGCATGGTGCTGAGCAGCTACCATACCGTTGCCGATATCAGTAATGCAGGCATAGAAGAGCCGTGGCTGTTTGTAAACAATGCTGCCTCCGGTGATAAGACCTCCGATGCCAGCTACACCTATAAAAAGCCCAAGGAAGCAAAGCTTGAAAAGCTGGTCTATGAATACGGCAATTTCAATAACGCTGGCAGCAAGATCAGTGAGCTGGATTATACCAGCAACGGTGGTAAAATCTACTATGAGCTCACCATTCCCACATCACTTACTTGTAAAGATCCGCTGACCACAAAAGATTTGGTCATTACCGATACCCTGCCGGCTGGTGTTACCTTTGACATAAGTAGTGTCACGGTTGGAGCCAACGAGTACAAAGCTGACGGTTCTGTGAATCATCAAGCTTGGTTTGCTAACACAATTTATGGTTCTGGCGGCAGGTCAAACTATGATATTTCGGCAACCAAAAACTTTAGTGCATCAAAAACTCATATTGGCGCAACCGACACCGACCGTACGATCACGTTTACGATCAATAGCGGCTACAACGTTTCTGATAAACCGCAGGTTTTCTATATCCGCTACTCGGTCAGCGTTGCGGAGGACGCCTCTTGGGACGATCTTCGTACGGAAAACAAGTACCGCAACAGCGCAGAATGGAACGGCGATAAGGCAGAAACGGAAACCACCGTCAAGCGCAGCTACGAAAAGCTTTATAAGACCGGCACTGTCGTCACCGAGGATCCCGATGCCAGCGGCAAGCCAACTGCTACCAAGAAGATCAACTACAGCGTTGTTATCAACCCCACCGGCGATAAGCTGCTGACCACCAGCAATACCCTGACCCTGACGGATACGCTTAGCTTTGAGCCCTCTGACAACACCTCCGCTGATCTGGATCTAAGTTCGATCCATCTGTATGGTGTGACCCTTGATACTACCACCGGCAACCTTGTTGCAGACCATACAAATGAGATCGGTCATGACCGGTTTACGGCAACCTACGACAGCCCCAACCACACCATGACCGTCACCGTCCCGGATGAACTGGCTTGTGTGCTGGAATACACCTATCAGATCTCTTATCCTTCCTCTACGGAGGTAACAGTTAAAAACCATGCAAACCTCTCCGGTCTGGTGGAGAAATGGGTCGATACTCATGTTGTGAATTATGATTCTTCGGCTACCGTCCGGTTCAGCAAGTTTGACCTGAACAAGGTGGATTCCAACGATTATCTGGTCACACTTCCCGGTGCAACCTTCCAGCTTGCAAAGTGGAATAGCACAACGAAGAAGTTTGAAGAGGTTCGTAAGCTGACAACAGACGCCGCCGGTCAGATCAATTTCGGTCTGCAGGATTCTTCTGCAACAGCGGAGAGCTTCACTGAGAGCAGCGCCCAGCTGCTTTGCAGTACGCTCTACCGTATTGTAGAGACGGATGCCCCAACCGGCTATGCGCTTAGCAAGAGCCCGATCTACCTGCTGTGGGGTGCATTTTCCAACACAAAGCAAGATGACGCGTTTAAAACTGCTACCGGTGAAACTTGTGTCAATGATTCGGAGTACAACCAGGGAATTGATAGTAGCAAAGTGACCTACCTTGCCCGTGGTGATATCAGTGCTGTATATGTGCCCAACACCGCTAACAGCATTACGGTTGCCAAGCATTGGCTGGATACGGACGGCAAGACAGAGCTTGCTCTGGACAAGGTCAACTCCACCTACACCGCAACCGTAGAGCTGTGGCGCAAGGGTTACCAGTATAGTGGTGAAAAGTCTGATACAAAAGTTGAAAGCGTCACCTTGGATAGTTCCAACAACTGGAGCTATAGCTGGAACAATCTTCCTTTGACAGATTCCGCTGACAGCAGTATCACCTACAAGTACTACGTTAAGGAAACAGCTTGTTCCGGTACGTTTAAATACGACCTGAACAACACCGGCATCACCGGCGGCACCATCCTGCTTTACAATCAGGTGCCCGAGGATGCTAACTACGAGCTTCCCTCTACCGGCGGGTCCGGTACACTCCCGTACACAGCCGTGGGCGGCACAATGATGCTGTCTGCGCTGGCATACAGCTTTATCCACCGCAAGCGCAGACGCGAAGGGAGGGCAGATGATTAAACTGTACTTCCCTGCTGGCTGCCCGGAGCTTAAACCCCGCCCGCCCAGCGCAAAGTTTACGCGATAGACCGAGCAAAAACGACACCCCTACCCCCCTGTGCAAAACGCAGGGGGCGGCAAGGGGCAGAAAAGAAAGGGGCTTTTTCCATGAAAAAAGCAATGAAGAAACTCATGGCTGCGCTGCTGGCAGTTGCTATGGTTTGCGCCATGGCGATCCCGGCGTTTGCAGATGGCAGCAGCTCTACCAGCACTGCTGCTGTTACCAAGTACACGATCACCGCACCTAAAAACGGTCACACCTACGAGATCTACCAGATCTTTACCGGTGATTATGATGCACTCCAACCGTCCATGCTCACCAACATCAAGTGGGGCAAAAACGGCACTGGTACGGCTGGTGATGCTGTTGAGCAGACTGTTCTGGACGCACTTTCCGCCGTTGCTTCCAGTGCAAGCGACAAAGCTAAGCTTGACGTTATCGAAAATTATGTCAAGCTTGACACTACTCCTGTAGCTATCGTTACAAACGGCAGTTCTGTTGAAGTTGTTGGCGGTTACTACCTGATCAAGGACAAGGATGGCTCTCTGTCTGGCTCTGAGCCTTATACCACTTACCTCGTTTCCGTTGTTGGCCATGTTATCATCAACCCGAAGAGCAATGATGTTCCCGAATTTAAGAAAAAGCTGAAGGACACCAACGATTCTACCGGCGATGTTTCTGACTGGCAGGATTCTGCCGACTATGATATCGGCGATGACATCCCCTTCCGCCTGCAGGGCACTGTTCCCGAAGACTATGATTCCTATAAGACGTATTACTACGCTTTCCACGATGTGGAAGAAAAGGGTCTGACCTTTGACCCCAGTTCTGTGGAAGTCCATCTCGGCGATGAAAACGGTGCGATAATCCCTAATACCGATTATAAGGTCCTTACCAAAAAAGACGGTACTACGTCTGACACTGAATGCACCTTTGAGATCGTATTTGATGATCTGAAAAAAGTTTCCGGTGTTACTGCTGATTCTACCATTACCGTTACCTACAAGTCTCAGCTGAACGATAGCGCTGTTCTGGGCGCACAGGGCAACGTCAACAAGGCAAAGCTGGAGTACTCCAACAACCCGCGCGGTAATGGCACGGGCACAACCCCTTGGGATAACGTCATCGTCTTTACCTACAAGGTGGTCGTGAACAAGGTCGATCAGAACCGTCAACCTCTGGAAGGTGCAGAGTTCACTCTGACCAAAAAGCTCAAGGACGGCACGGAAAATGTCATTCCTATGAAAATTGACACGTCCAACAAGGCTCTGTTTACGCTGTCCGGTCTGGATGACGGCGTGTACACACTGACCGAGACTGTAACCCCCGCCCACTACAACACCATCAGCCCCATCACCTTTACTGTCAACGCTGATCATACTATCACTTGGGAAGCCGATCCTCGTAATACTGTTCTGACCTCTTTGAGCGGCAACACGGCGAGCGGTGAGATCACCTTTACTCATAACGAAACCGATGGCTCTCTGACTACGGATGTCGTCAATAATATCGGCACTACCCTGCCCGGCACCGGCGGCATCGGCACCACCATCTTCTATGTGATCGGCGGCGGCCTGATGGTTGCAGCAGCCATCCTGCTCATTACCAAAAAGCGCATGGAGAACCGCTAACTTCTCCTTTTCCCCAGCACAGAGCGGGGCTGCAAAGCCCCCTGCTCTGGTCCTGAAACTATAACGTTAGGGAGTAGCCCATGAAAAAGAACAAAAGCACCATTATACTGATCCTCGTCTTTTTCGTGGGTCTATCCGTGATGTTATACCCCACCATCAGCGATTATGTCAACCAGCGCAACCAGTCCCGCGCGGTGGCAAGCTACGCGCAGGACGTGGACAACATGACCGATGCGGATTACAGCGGATACTTTGACGCCGCCGATGCCTTTAACGCACAGGTAGCCGCCAACGAGTACGCGCTCTACCGCCCGGATCAGCTTACCGGCTACGCCGACACGCTAGATATTACCGGCACGGGCATTATGGGTTACATCACCATCGCCAAAATAGGCGTGGAGCTGCCCATCTACCACGGCACCAGCGACAGCGTATTGCAGATCGCCGCAGGCCATTTGGAGGGCACCAGCCTGCCGGTGGGCGGCGCGTCCACCCACGCGGTCATCTCGGCGCACCGCGGCCTGCCCAGCGCAAAGCTGTTTACCAACCTTGACCAGCTGGAAGTGGGCGATACCTTTACCATCACCGTGCTGGATCGGGTGCTCACCTACGAGGTGGACAAAATTTCCATCGTGCTGCCCACCGAGACCGACGAGCTGAAGATCGCCGAAGGCAAGGATTACGTCACCCTGATGACCTGCACCCCCTACGGCATCAACACCCACCGCCTGCTGGTACGCGGCCACCGCGTGGAGACCCCGGATCAGTACAAGCACATCCGTGTTACTGCCGAAGCGCTCAAGATAGAGCCTATCATCGTTGCGCCCGTCATGGCGCTGCCCATGCTGCTGATCCTGCTGATCGGTATGCTGCTTTCCACACGCAAACGCAAGAAAACAAGAGGTGAAGAACATGAAAAGCATTGATCTGCGTCATCGTCTGGCGGCTGTGCTGCTGGCTGTGTGCCTTGTGGTATGCTGCGCCCTGCCGGCGTTTGCCACCAGTGCCAGCCTTGTGTCCGGGCGGCTGGGCTCGCTCCACGTCCGTCTGTACGACACCCACAACGATGTGCCCCTGCGCGGCGGCGAGCTGACCTTGTATCAGGTTGCCGCCGTCAAGCGCACCGGCGGCAACCTGTCCTACGCCTATACCGGCGATTTTACGGGCTGCGGCGTTCCGCTGGGCGATCTTTCCGACAGCACGCTGGCTGACCAGCTGGCAAAGTATCTGCCCACTGTGCCCGCCGTTGCCGCCCAGCAGAACGTTGACGAGGAAGGCTACGCCGACTTTACCAAGCTGCCGCAGGGGCTGTATCTGGTCATGCAGACCGAGGCTTCCCACGGCTACGAAGCCATCAAGCCCTTCCTTGTGTCCATTCCCCTGCCGGATGGCGACAGCTGGATCTACGATGTGGACGCCACCCCCAAGGTAGGCGCTACCATCCCGGATACGCCGGAGACCCCGCCGGACACCCCCGAAACGCCCCCAGACACCCCTGACACTCCCCCGGATACGCCGGACACGCCGCCGGACACCCCCGATCTTCCGGAGCAGCCGGACACCCCGGATACGCCGGTGAGCCCCGGCACACCGGATAACCCGGTAAGTCCCGGCAACCCGGACAATCCCGTAAGCCCCGAGAACCCGGATAACCCGGTCTCCCCTTCCAACCCGGATAAGCCTGTTCTGCCCCAGACCGGTCAGTTGAACTGGCCCGTGCCGGTGCTGGCCTGCAGTGGTGTGCTGCTGTTTGCCGTCGGCTGGGTTCTGAACCGTCAGGGCAAAAAGGAACACTGAACCCTACTCCCTTCCAGCACGGCGCGCCGTGCCCTCTCCCCCGCAAGGGGGAGTTTTTTTGTACCCTCTTCCCTGCCGGGCACAGTACCCCTTCCGTCAAAGCCTACGGCTTTGCCACCTTCCCCAAGGGGACGGCTTTTGGCGGTGAAGAGAAAGTTTGCGGCAGTGCCTAAGGCGTCCCCTTGGGGGAGCTGGCACGGCGCAAGTCGTGACTGAGGGGGTACACGCAAAAAAGCCGCTGTACGTTCTGTACAGCGGCTCTTGATTTATGCAGTCCGTATTATGTTTTACTGCTGCTGGGCAGCCTTTTTGGCTTCCAGTGCCAGAATGGCATCGCGGCGGCTCAGGTTGATGCGGCCCTGCTGGTCGATGTCGGTCACCTTGACCACGATGGCATCGCCCACGGCAACCACGTCCTCTACCCGCTCCACGCGCTTGGTGTCCAGCTTGGAGATATGCACAAGGCCTTCCTTGCCCGGAGCAATCTCCACAAAGGCACCAAAGTTCATCAGGCGGGTCACCTTGCCCTTGTAGATGGCACCGATCTCGGGGTCCTCCACAATGGTCTTGATGGTAAAGATGGCGCGCTTTGCGTCCTCCTGATCCACGGCGGAGACGAACACATGGCCGTCCTCCTGCACGTCGATCTTGCAGTTGCAGGTGGCGCAGATGTCCTGAATGACCTTGCCGCCCTTGCCGATGACGTCCTTGATCTTATCGGTGGGGATCATCATGCTGAACATCTTGGGTGCCCAGCGGCTCAGCTCGTGGCGCGGCTCAGCGATGACGGGCTTGATGATCTCGTCCAGGATGTACAGACGGCCCTTGCGGCACTTCTCGAAGGCCTCGGCAATGATGTCGTAGGTCAGGCCGTCGATCTTGATGTCCATCTGGATGGCGGTAATGCCCTTGCGGGTGCCGCCGACCTTAAAGTCCATATCGCCGTGGAAGTCCTCCACGCCCTGAATGTCCAGCATGGTCATCCAGCGCTCGCCCTCGGTGATCAGGCCGCAGGAAATGCCCGCAACCGGAGCCTTGATGGGCACGCCTGCGTCCATCAGTGCCAGCGTAGAGCCGCAGATGGAAGCCTGAGAGGTGGAGCCGTTGGAGCTCAGGACCTCAGACACGCAGCGGATGGTGTAGGGGAACTCCTCCAGAGAGGGCAGCACCGGCACCAGAGCACGCTCGGCCAGTGCACCGTGACCGATCTCGCGGCGGCCGGGGCTGCGCGGTGCGCGTGCCTCGCCCACGGAATACGGCGGGAAGTTATAGTGGTGGATATAGCGCTTGGTCTGCTCGTCGGTCAGGTCATCCATGAGCTGGTTGTCCTTGGTGCCGCCCAGGGTGCAGGTGGTCAGCACCTGGGTCTGGCCGCGGGTGAACATACCGGAGCCGTGCACGCGGGGCAGGATGCCAACCTCTGCGGCCAGCGGGCGGATCTCGTTGATGCCGCGGCCGTCCACGCGCTTGCCCTCGTCCAGCAGCCAGCGGCGCACCACGAACTTCTGCATCTTGTAGCTCACCAGATCCAGATCTGCGGCGGACAGGTCGGGGTATTCCTCGGCGATCTTGTCCATAATGGGCAGCAGAGCAGCGTCACGCACGTTCTTGTCGTCGGTGTCCATCGCGGCCTTGAAGTCGTCCAGATACTTGTTCTGGATGGCATGGAACACCTCCATGTCCAGACCCACGACCTGGAAGTCGATCTTCTTCTTGCCGCGCTCGGCCACGATGCGGTTGATGAACTCGATGATCTTCTTGATCTCCACATGCGCTGCCTTGATGGCATTCAGCATGGTGTCCTCGTCCACTTCGT
>ENA-ORNP01002323-ORNP01002323.1-human-gut-metagenome-genome-assembly--contig:-NODE-2323-length-16197-cov-53.799096_pt1 | contig 16197 bp, 15 predicted proteins | sample MGYA00242119_ERZ509030 | MGnify/ENA primary metagenome ERZ509030 (study PRJEB26280, sample SAMEA2338708) | human gut metagenome | biome: human gut; feature: human-associated habitat; material: faeces... | reverse complement strand
AGGGCGAACTTTAAACATCGAATTTATTGATTGGCAACTTGCGGACATTCATATTTTATTATTCTGTCATGCCTGTTGGCCCAGAATGCTTTTTCTGCAGTGGACGGAGCCAAGGATGATGTTGGCGTTTTGTTGCCGCAAGTTGAAAAACCGGTAGTGTCTGTCTTGTCCGACAGTTATCCCATAACCCGTGCCGACAATCAGCCTGCATACAGTTATCCTGACGGACTGAGCCGTCTTGGCACATATTCTTCTGAGAATCAGCCTGTGTGCAATTATCTTTCGCCCAACCGCCTTACCAACGGCAACTACTTCTTATGGGCACCTACAGGCAAGCCTGTTACATATATAAGTAATGTGAGCGGCGCATCTGCCTATAATTGGTCTTTGCCTGGAACATCAGAAGAAACTTCCGCAACAGAAAGCGCAACTGCAACATACACTAAATTAGGTCATTACGTATTTCCTTCACTTGAAGTTACCGACGCGTCTGGCAAAAAGAGCACGTATCAGGCCGAAGGCGAGCTGCTTGTGAGCGGTAAAGCCGAAATAAGCACGGCAAACTGCCGTAAATGGAACGAGACATATCAGCTTGGCTATCTGCCTTTAAACGGTGGTTCGGCTGGCTATCTCGGCGGAACCAACAGTGCCGGACTGAAGGGCTATGGCAACTTGTTCATGACGGCTCACGGTAATGCCCATATTACAGGCGTAAACGTATATTTCGCCTTTAAGCCTACAAAATATCCTGCCGATGCAACGCTGATGCTTCGTGTATGGTACCCTATGGAGAGCGAGGGCAACATGGAGTTCACAGGTCTGCCGTTAGAGGTGGTTGAGTTGCCGGTGAGCGAAATTCGTGATGCTTATGAGGGCGAGTTTCCTATAAAGAATGTGGCAGTTGGCGAGTTCCGTTTTGAACAGCCCCTGCAGATATGGGACAAGCCTTTGTTCTTTGTTACCGTTGAAGGTTTTGGCGACGATCCGTCAGAGTCTGATATCGTTATGCTGACTGAAGTAATGGGGCAGGATATACCCGAGGAGCAGATGACCAGCATGCTTGCTCACAATTCTTTTGTAAACTATAACGACATGGGCTATAACATGCCGGTTAATTATTTCGGCGCTGCGCTGGGCGCTTCGTTTATGATCTGTCCTATTGTCGACAATAAGGACGGCGACGCCACAGACATAACTCCGGGTCTTGTCAGCGGCAGCGAAACAAGGCTGCAGGTCAGCTCGCTCAATCTTACAATAGGCAACGACGATGCAACATCTGTAAGCGTGGTAAATGCCGCCGGCATGAAGGTGTGTGAGCGTAATATGGTCAAGGGACAGGATGTTAGCCTTACACTGCCAGGGGCAGGACTTTATCTTGTGCAGGTGTTCCGCGACGGAAAGCAGATTGACGTCAAGAAAGTTCTGGTAAATAAATGACAAAAATAAGAAGGGAACATTTGTTCCAAATTTTGAATTAAATAATAATGCTTATGAAAAAGATTACACGTTCATTTGTAGTTGCGGGGCTATTGGCTCTGGCTACATCGGTTAATGCACAGGAGCATGTATGGAAATACGTTGCAACAGGAGACGCCTCTACCTATGCTATTCGTGACGACGGCACTCTGTGGAGCTGCGGTTGGAACGAGAAAGGACAGCTGGGTGCGCCGGCTGTGTCGGAAAGAACAGCTGAGTGGCAGTGTGTAGGAACTGATACAGACTGGAAGAAAGTGATAGGTGGCAAGGCTTACGCCTTCTTCATAAAGGAAGACGGCTCTCTATGGGCAGCAGGTACATCAGAGAGCGGTGTGCAGGGAACCGGTGACGGAATGGACCATAAAGAACTTGTACGTGTAGGAACTGATAATGACTGGGCTGACGTTACGGCAAGTCATTTCTGGGGATACAGCGCTATCGGACTCAAGACAGACGGCACAATATGGGGCTGGGGCGAAAACACCAGTTCGCAGCTGGGTCTCGGTGACAGAAATACACGCACTACTCCGGTACAGATTGGAACTGATACAGACTGGAAACAAGTGTCTTTAGGAAGTTCTCACTGTGTAGCCTTGAAGACTGACGGCACAATATGGGGCTGGGGACAGAATAATTCAGGACAGTTAGGACTTGGCAATGCCACGAGTCAGTCTTCTCCGGTACAGATCGGAACTGCTAACGACTGGGTTTACGTCAAGGCTATCGACAACCGCACTTATGCGATAAAGGCTGATGGTACATTGTGGGCAACAGGTGACAACTATTCAAACCTGCTCGGCTTTAATCAGTCTGACGAGGAGCTTGTGTCGCTTTACTATGAGTTCACAAAGGTAACGACCGTTCCTGATGGTGTGCTTTCTGTATCAGGATGCGAGAACACTACGACCATTGCCATAGGAAAAGACGGTGTCATCACGGAGATTTATGCTATTGGCAGCAACAGTGACGGAGCTCTCGGCGACGGCAACGGCAAACTGCTTACAGCTACATCATCTTCAGACGAAATGCCGTTCTCGGCAAAACCTGTTAAGCCACTTCTGCCAGAAGGCGCAACTTACTCAATGCTGGCATCAGGACAGAGCTACTCATTCGTGCTTACTACAGACGGAAAATTCTATGCATGGGGACGAAACAAGGGTGGACAGCTTGGCGACGGCTCAGAGTTGGAACAGCTGCAGACCAGCTATCAGAAGAAACCTATTGAGATTGCATGTCCTGGCGGTGCTACTCCCGGCGGCGGTGACGAAGACGTTGTTACTGTACCTTCTGACGATATTCCAAGCGACCTTAAGAAGGCAACTGAAATCAAACTGACTGGAACATGGAACACAAGCAAATTTACTGAACTGGCTCAGGCTATAGGTACTACTGCTTTCGGAGCATCTAACACCACGCTCGTTTCTGTTGATATGTCAGAGGCTCTTATTGAAGAAGGTACAGACCTCTACGTTCAGGGCGGACTGGCAAAGAATGGTGCTTTTGTAAATTGCAAGGCTCTTGAGAAGGTGGCTATGCCGGCTGCTGCCGAGGCTGCAAACTTCAAGGACTTTACTAATGCGTTTATGAACTGCGAGAAACTCTCTGACATCGACTTGCAGAACTGTGCAGGCCTTACGAGTCTTAACAGCGCCTTCATGGGCTGTACATCTCTGACAAAGGTTAATCTGCTCAGCTCTAAGTCTCTCACCGGCGTTAGCAGCATGGCCAGCACATTCAAGAGCTGTACGGCTCTTACAGATGTCGTATTGCCCGAAGAGATAGCTTTCGCTTCAGCTACATTCAGTGACTGTACAGCTTTGGCAAACATCGACTGGACAAGCTATACAAAAGACAGCGCACCTATATTCTATTCAGGAATGTTCGACGGCATATCTGATCTTAAGGCCATCACTCTTACTGTAAATGAGGATGTTTATGATATCTTTGCAGCAGATGCTAACTGGAGCAAGCTTAATCTGGTGGCTAAGGGCTCAACCGGTATTAACGGTGTTGACAACGAAGCTTCTGTTCGTTTCGACGGCAACACTCTCTATACATCACAGCCGGTTAATGACGTATGTGTATATACCGTTTCTGGTTCACTCGTACGCAAGTGCGGTGTTGTGGCAGGCAGTCTTAATTTGTCTGATGTTGCCAACGGCGCTTACATCCTTGTCTACACTCAGAACGGACAGAAACATGCTGTTAAAGTTGTAAAGAGATAATTCAATATTCTGGGTTTATTACAAAGAGGCTTTCTGCTGTATGCGGGAAGCCTCTTCCTTTTTTTATGTATATGTCTGTGCAGCCGTTGATGTTAATGGCTGGTAATAAAAAAATCTTTGACAGTGCTGATTTGTACGACTCTGTTTGAAGTCGACCTAAATTAGGAAAGGACAATCCGTAAATCAACAGTAAATAATTTTCTTTAAAACTCGTCACTCATCACATTCGTGCGTAACGTGTTGATATACATAGCGTTATGGTGTGATGAGTTTAATTTGCAACTCGTCACACCATGGCTTTTGTGGCCTTTCCTGATTTTGGTAGACCTCGATGTGATGAGTTGCAAAATCAACTCGTCACACTATAACATCTTGATTATTAGTGAATTAAGCGGCTTTGTGATGAGTGACGAGTTTTTAACAAAACTTTTTTACGGTATTACGCATTAACAGAATAACTTATTCAGCCGAAAAGCTGTGCTTTGGTCTTGCAAAAGGCCGTGTTTCAGGATACAAAAGCATACCTTTTGCAATGCAGTTTGCCGTCTTTTGTATTTTATTTATGGAATATTCTTATTTGCTTCAGCCGTAATCTCTTTCAGATTAGATGTTATAATCCGTCATCTTTTCAACTCATGTCAGTTGGGGATGACTTTCAATCGAAAATGCAAATAATAATAGGCTTGGGCCGGACGGCGGTTATTCATCTTCGCCTTCCGGCTCTCTGTTAGAGAAGATGCTGAAGTTCACGCTGCCGTATGCCCTGTGCTCAATGAATCCGGGCACATCCTCAAAGCTGTTGTTTTTGCCGTGTTCGAATACGAAGATGCCGTTGGGCTTCAGCAGTCCGCGCTCAAGTATCAGCTTGGGCAGGGTGGGCAGTTCGGGCAGGGCGTAGGGTGGATCGGCAAAGATGAAGTCGAACTGCTGATGGCAGCTCTTTATGAAGCGGAACACATCGCCTCGCAGGGCGATGCATCTGTCGGTGCCGAGCTTCTTCAGGCATTGCTTTATGAAGGCATGATGGTCGCGGTCGGCCTCCACGCTTATCACGCTCTGGCATCCTCTCGACACCAGTTCGAGCGATATGCTGCCCGTGCCCGAGAAGAGGTCGAGCGCAATGGCGTCTTCAAGGTCGATGTATCCGTTAAGCACATTGAATATGTTTTCCTTGGCAAAGTCCGTTGTCGGTCTTGCCTTGAACGTGCGCGGTATGTCAAAGTGGCGTCCTTTATATATTCCTGTAATTATTCTCATTTCAGTTTATTCCTAATGTTGTTGTGGCTTTCTGTTGAGGCCTGCTGCCTGTCCGTGCTCCGTCTGGGGACTTGTAGTGAGCTGCCTGCAGTTTTGCCTCATGCTGTTTCTGCGGCGTAGGCTTTCAGGCGTTACCGCTGTCCGTGTGCAGCCTGCGGCTCAGCTCTTCACGAAATATGTTATCAGGTCGTAAGGAATGTTCTTTATTGCCGTAATCGGAGCGCGGTTGAACTCGGCCTTCGGGTTTATCACGTATACGTTCTGTATGAAAGTGTGCAGCTCCTGTGTCAGCTCCTCCCTGGCGGGCAGTTCGCCTACGAGGTGCAGCTCGTCGCGCTTGTTGTCGAAGGTAAGCTGCTTCCATACGTTCAGTATGAAGTATACGGCGTCGGGTGCCAGGTCGGTGTCAAAGCTGTTTGTAAACTTAAATCTGTTCTGCTGAAAGCTGAACACGTCTATCCTCTTGTCGTGGAAATACGCATACAGCTTCATCCTTATGCCGGTGAAGCTGCGGCGGTAGAGATGATTCCACACCGGCTCGCACACGTGTGCAAACCTTACGTCGCCGAAGTGGTCGTCGATGACCAGCTTCAGGTCTTTGTTTATAGAGTATACGGCTACGGCGTTTAGCGAAGGCAGCACGCTCGACATCACCACTTCGCCCTCATGTCCGGTAACGGCATAGTGGTAGAGCATTTCCTTCTGGCTGTCTTTAAACTCGTCTATGGGTATCATTATCACGGGCGAGTCGATCATCACCATTGCTCTCTGCCATCCGTTGTTCAGCAGGTCAATCTCCCTGAACGCCTCTCTGAGGTTAGCCGCCATGGATATGCCGCTCCTCACGGTATAAGGCTCAAAGGTTATACCCTCGGGATTTTCTGCGCTCAGGGCAGAGAACGACAGCGAGTGCCTGCCTATGCGTATGGTAAGCCTCGGCTTCTTTGTTATTATGTTATTCCCAGTTTCCTGCATTATCGTTAGGTGTGGTTATGTCTCCAATTTTCAGTCCGGGGTATCTCCCCGCGTTGTTAGCCTCTTCGATGAGGTTGGCTATGCTGTTCTCGTCGAGCCCCGACAGGTAGTCGTTATACATGGCTCCGCATTCCATCAGCGGTATCTGCCTGCCCGACTTGCTTATCTGCGTCGTTGCCGTAAGGTCGAATTTCTTTTTTCCGGCGAAGGGTATGTATTGCAGCGAGTCGGCCAGATAGCCTTCTCTGACCAGTATGTCGAAGCTTCCGCTGTAAGTGCCGTTGGCCCTGCGGTATTTCTCTTCGGCATATCTTATCTTCACCAGCCGCTCCTTCACCGCCTGCTCGCGTCCGGCCTGCTGCCGCTCAAATCTTATGGGCGAGCACACACTCATGACGCATGTTATTGCCAGCATGGCGGCTATGAGTGCCAGAATGTGATTGTTGCTGATTTTTATCATTGCCTTATTGACCTGCTATTTATGGCCGGCTGTGGTTAAGAACAATATTTTCTTAGTTCACATGGCATAAAATATCAATTATTTTATGTAAGTTTGCATTATGCTTTCGCATTCTGTGCATTTGCAAAATTACACTAAATAATTCGTAAAATCAAACCTTTGGCATAAAAACTGATGATTGTTGAAGAACTGGCAACTCAGATAATGCAGACTTTCGGCTTTGTGCCCACTGCCGACCAGGCTAAGGCCACAGCCGTGTTCAGCCGTTTTCTGCTCGACCGCGACGGCAGCTCGGTGATGATTATGCGCGGTTCGGCAGGTACGGGCAAGACTTCTCTTGCCGCTGCCATCGTAAAGACGCTCGTAAAGTTGCGCCATAAAGTCATACTGCTTGCCCCTACGGGGCGTGCCGCCAAAGTGTTTTCGGTCAACGCCGGGCGTCCTGCCTTCACCATTCATAGGCGCATATATCGTCAGAAGACATTTGCGGGCGAGTCGACAGGCTTCAGTCTTAACGACAATATGTATCACGACACGCTCTTCATTGTGGATGAGGCCTCGATGATAGCCAACGGCGGGGGAGGCGAGGGCGCTGTCTTCGGCACGGGCTGTCTGCTCGACGACATGGTGAGCTTCGTGTATGGAGGCCACAACTGCCGCATGATGATTATCGGCGACATGGCACAGTTGCCTCCGGTGGGCGAGGAAGAGTCGCCTGCGCTTATGCCCGACTTTATGGCGGGCTATGGTCTTAAGGTTTATCATTGCGACCTTAACGAGATTTTGCGACAGGCTTCGGGCTCTGGCATACTTTATAATGCCACGATAATACGAAGTATGATAACCCATGATGAGGTTACGCGTCTTCCTAAAATAACTTTTTCGGGCTTTTCTGACATCCGTATGGTGCCGGGCGGTGAACTCATTGAGCAGCTTAACAGCAGCTACTCTGAGGTTGGCATAGACGAGACCATAGTAATAACGCGCAGCAACAAACGCGCTAATGCATACAACGCCGGCATACGCGGCATGGTGTTGGGCCGTGAGGAAGAGCTGACAACGGGCGATATGCTTATGGTGGTGAGAAACAACTACTATTGGACAGAGAAGGTTGCCGCTGAGGAAAAGGCTCTCGAAGAAAACAACAAGGATAATGCTTCTGCCGCTAAGGCTGAGAACCGTGCGCTGCCGTTTATTGCCAACGGCGACAGGGCCATGGTGGTAAGGGTTAGAAACCTGCGCGAGTTTTACGGACTTCATTTTGCCGACGTGTGGCTTCAGTTCCCCGATTATGACAATTATGAAATAATGGTAACCGCCGTAACCGACAGTCTTATGGCTGAGGCTCCGGCTCTTACGCACGACCAGAGCGAACGGCTATTTAACGGAGTTATGGAAGACTATCAGGATGTGCCGCTTAAAGCCGACCGCCTGAAAAAGGTAAGGCAAGACCCTTGTTACAATGCCTTGCAGATAAAGTATGCCTATGCCGTTACATGTCATAAGGCACAGGGCGGACAATGGGCGCACATATATGTTGACCAGGGCTACATGACCGACGACATGCTTTCGCCCGACTATATCCATTGGCTCTACACAGCCTTCACGCGTGCCACAGAGAAACTCTATCTCGTTAACTGGCCCAAGACGCAGACGGAAGGATGACATTAGAGTCTTAATATGTAGTCATGACATTTAAATCGTGTAGGTAACTTTTTGTTTAAGTAAAAAATAAATAATCATAATGACATCATTCTTATTTTTTATATTAGGATTTTTCATTGCCGTTGTTGCAATGATGATTGTTTTGCAGCGCAAGGTTGCTGCGCAAAAGGAGAACTGCTCACGCCTGGCTGGTGATGCCGCCGCAAGCCGTCGCGAGGCCGACATGTTGCGCTCGCAGTTGAGCGATGTGCGTGACGAGGCGGAGCGGCGTATTGCCGACTTGCGCCGTCAGTACGACCGGCTTACGGCCGATGCCGAGCGCAAGCACGCTGAAGAAAGGGCGGAGCGAGAGCAGCTTATGGAGAAACAGTTTAATGAGAGATTGCAGCTCTTGCAGGAACAGCTGCGCACAACAACAGAGAAACTTCTGAAGCAGCGGGCTGATGAACTGGACAAGAGCAACCGCAGTCAGATGGACTCGATAATAGCTCCGCTGAAAGCCGTAATGACAGAGATGAAAAAGTCGATGGACGACAATCGCGAGTCGTTCACACGCAGCACGGCTTCGCTCGGTGAACAGATAAGACAGATGCATGCCACAACGGCATCGCTCGGCGCTGAGGCCGAAAAGCTGTCGCGTGCGCTTCAGACAGGCCCAAAGATTCAGGGAGATTTCGGAGAGATGAAGCTCAACGACCTTCTCGACAAGTTCGGATTTACAAAGGGTGTTGAGTATGACGTGCAGTACACCATGCGCGACGCCAAAGGCAACGTGATACGCAACGACGACTCTAACGACATGATGCGCCCCGACGTGGTGCTGCATTATCCCGACCATAAAGACGTGATAATCGACTCTAAGGCGTCGCTTACGGCATTTATCAATTATGTTAACGCCGAAACCGACGACGAGCGCCGCAAGGCTCTCGATGAACACGTTAAGAGCGTGCGCCGCCATGTAGACGAGTTGTCTGCCAAGAACTACGCCAAATATTCCATGGAAGGCGGCACCACTCTCGACTTTGTCATCATGTTCGTTCCGCAGGAGGCAGCCATGCAGTTGGCGGTGTCTGCCGATCCGTCGCTCTGGAACTATGCCTTTGAGCGCAAGGTTGTCATTACCGGTGAGCAGAATCTCTTTTCGTTGCTGCGCCTTCTGCAGATTGCGTGGACACAGCAGCGTCAGGCCGACAACCAGGAACTCGTGTTCGGACTTGCCGATACGCTCATTGAGCGCGTCGGATTGTTTTTTGAACGTTTCGAGAAGATTGGCAAGAACATCGAAACCGTGCAGAAATCGTTTGATGATGCGCGCAAGGCTATAAAGGGCAACCAGAGCTTTATCGTGTCGGCGCGCAAGCTCGTTGAGATGGGCGCAAAGGAAAATCCGCGCCGCCCGCTGCCAGACATATCTTCCGACGACGATACACAAGCCTGATAATGCTCATTGAGCCGTGGCATGCCCATCGTCGGCAGACTGCCGTTGCGTTGTAACGGCATTGTAATACGTCTGTAACAAATATGAATATACTTATCGCTACTTTTGCACCGGTTATTATAAAAAACAGAATGACTTATGGATAATAATTATCGAATACTGGTAGTTGACGACGAACAAGACCTTTGTGAGATTTTGAAGTTTAACCTTGAGACCGACGGATATACCGTTGAGACGGCAAGCTCGGCCGAAGAGGCTCTCGAGATGAACATCGAGAGTTTTAATCTGTTGCTGCTCGACGTGATGATGGGCGGCATGTCGGGCTTTGCACTGGCAAAGAAACTCAAGGCTGAACCTGCCACAAAAGACATACCTATAATATTCCTTACGGCCCGTGATACTGAAAACGACACCGTTACCGGCTTTAATCTCGGTGCCGACGATTATATCTCGAAGCCATTCTCAATACGTGAGGTGCTTGTAAGGGTGCGCGCTGTGCTGCGCCGCACGGCAGAGCACAACGGAGTGCCGCAGTCGAACGTGATAAGTTATCAGGGACTTGAGCTTAATCTCGACAAAAAGACCGTAAGCATTGACGGCGAGGACATACCGTTCACCAAGACAGAGTTTGAGATTCTTCACCTGCTGCTCGACGAGAAGGGCCGCGTGTTCTCACGTCAGGAGCTTATCGACCGCATCTGGCCTAAGGATGTGCTTGTGCTCGACCGCACTGTCGACGTAAACATAACGCGCCTCCGCAAGAAGATAGGGCGCTTCTCAAAGTGCATCGTAACGCGTCTCGGCTTCGGATATTATTTCGATGCCTGATGCGTCTTCACTAATAACATAAATAAACCAACCTAAATGAAAATGTGCAGAACGTCAGTGGGCACGCGCCTTTATGTCAGCGTGCTGTCCGTATTTGTGGTCTTCGCGGTGGCCTTCATCATCTTTCAGCACGCCCGTGAGCGTGAGTATAAAATCAGCACGCTCAACACGCGCCTTCAGGATTATAACGAGCGCATGATAGAGTCGATGGGCTATCTTGACAGCAAGTCGGACAAGGCACTCGACCGCTATGTGGCAAACCATTATATCCACGGTCTGCGCGTTACGCTTATCAACCGCAACGGCAAGGTAATCTACGACAACGTTTATAAAAACTACAATAAGATGGGCAACCATCTTTCGCGCATGGAAGTCAGAGAGGCGCTCAAAGACGGCAGCGGCTACGACTTCAGCCGTATTAGCAGCACTCTGAATCAGGATTATTTCTATTCTGCCACTTATTCACCTCAGTGTTCTCTCATCGTGCGCAGCGCATTGCCTTATGACAACAGTCTTGCCAAGACGCTTCATGCCGACCAGCATTATCTGTGGTTCTCGCTTGTTGCCATGCTTGTGCTTGTGCTTATTCTCTACCGCTTTGTGAGTCGTCTGGGCGACAACATCACCAAACTGCGCCTATTTGCCAGTCGTGCCGACCACAACGAGAGTCTTGACACTGAAGACCTTGTGGAGTTTCCGGGCGACGAGCTTGGCGAGATAGCCGAGAGAATAATCAAGATTTACAAGCGGCTGCAGAAAACCAAAGAGGAGCAGAACGTGCTGAAGCGCCAGCTCACACAGAACATAGCTCACGAACTGAAAACTCCCGTGGCAAGCATTCAGGGCTATCTTGAAACAATACTCGACAATCCTAATATCAACGATGCCACCAAGGAGCAGTTTCTTCAGCGCTGCTATGCTCAGTCGCAGCGTCTTACTTCGCTGCTTCAGGACATATCAACGCTCAACAGGCTCGATGACGCCTCAGACATGGTAGACTTTGATGTTGTGGATGTAAGCACGATGGTGGCAAACATAACCAAGGAAACTGCACTGCAGCTGGCTGAACGCAAGATGACATTCAACAACATGCTGCCCGACGGCATAAAGGTTAAGGGCAACCACTCGCTGCTTTACAGCGTGTTCCGCAATCTCACCGACAACGCTATTGCCTATGCCGGCGAAGGAACCACGATAACTCTCACGGCTGTCAGCGACGGCGACTTCTGGCGCTTTGCTTTCAGCGACAATGGTGTAGGTGTTCCTCACGAGCATCTCGCCCGTCTGTTTGAGCGCTTTTATCGTGTTGACAAGGGCCGCAGCCGCAAGATGGGCGGTACAGGTCTAGGTCTTGCCATCGTAAAGAACGCCGTACTGCTGCATGGCGGATCAATAAGGGTAAGCAACAACATTACAGGCGGCCTTCGTTTCGACTTTACGCTGAAGAAGTAAGTTTGGTTGAGTAACGACGAGCAACGAGTTAAAAATTTAATTCGCTTCCATATTATCAGGTCTGACTATTCATTGCTGTCTGAATATTGGTGAAAACTTTGGATAAGTATCTGTTGAATGATAATGCTTTAACTGCGACATTATAAATGCAGTTTACTCTGATTGAGATAATTGCGAATAAATTATATTGCTTAAATTCATGATGTAGAATTCAACATTCATTTTTATCCATCATTATTATTAATATGTGCCGTAGGATAATGTTTCCTGCGGCACATTTGTTTTATTGTAAATATTTCAGACTATATCTGTCTGTTTAACGCTCCCAGAACATTGATGCCCGTCAGGTATTCGTGATTTTACTCGAAAAATGATAAAAAACGAGCTGTTTTATTAAATCATTGTCAGTCAGCGCGTTATACAATATTCAAATAGAAACGGCAACAGTTAAAAAATATTACTCGGCCGTTTACGATGCGAAAGTGGCCGAGTTACGCTGTCAAACATGTCCTTAAATCACTCGAAAACCATGCTTTTACACCTCAAAATCAATGCTTTTTGCCTCGTTAAGCACCCTTATAAGCAAACAAATGTTAATTATATTGCATTAATATCACAAATAATTAACACTTGTTGTCTTTCGGTTTTCCAGATTGAAAAAATATTTTGTCCTAAGTTTTTACCGAGGAAATGCTTCTCATTATTATATAAAATTTCAAGTTTTTTATATCTCATTGGGTTGTTCACCTTTTCAATGATTGACTGAGACACAAACTGCTTCTTTGTAATATGCTTTTATATTTTCTTCTTGCCCGCCATAATCGTATCCACTCTTAATCTTTATGGAATCACCATTTTCTTTCTTAAAAGTAAATGATGGAAATGGCTCTTTGTCAAACGTTCCCCAAGGCTCATACTTTACATTCTGCAAAAAACAAAGCCATAAAGTTTTACCAGAAGAAGAAGGTCCAAAAACGATCAACTCTTTTGCTTTTTTTGACATGGCATAAAAGGTATTGTACCTCTAACCATTTTACTTATTTCGTTTGAATAATTGTTTAATCTTGTTCTTTCTGGAATCATAAATCATCATGCAGACCATTAATAGAAAAAATCCTACAACCGCTCCCAAGATTACCATGTATATCCAGAATATAGGAGCAAACCACCAGCTGTCATCAGCCCAATGATGGTATGCTTTTGTTACACTTCCGTACTTATCTGCTTGCCAGATGATAACTCCAAGTAATATGATGCCGTTGAATATGGTTTCCCAAAGAAGGCATCCCCAGTTGAATCCGCATCCCTTATTTTCTGCCATATTTTAATCATTAAAGGTTATCCAGACATATAATAGCCATAGACATCCACGTTTTTTATTCATAGTAACTCACTCAATAATGTTAGTAAAATAAATTCCTTTTCCCCTATTGTTACGTAGACAGGACGTAAGGATTTGATTGGAAACATCTCATTTAAGGGTGTATGGCTCATCAGTATGATTGAAATACCACTCTGTTTTGCCAGCGTAGCAAGTTCTTTGACAAACACTTCTGCAACCGCCTTGTCAACACCCTGATTAAGCCCTATACCCCTAATAGCAGTTAGGTCGTCAATGATGATAAATTTATACCGGGTTCTTGGATTATCCACATTTTCAAGTAACTGTTTTGCGTTCTCTACCAATTCTGAAGCAGCCATCTCCTTATCATATATAAATAAAGGAGTCTTCTCCAGAGCCTTGACAGCATCTGTCATGCGTTTACAGTCTTTTGAAAAGCGTAAATCCGTTTTCAGCAGGTCTTCAACTTCACCAAGCTGCTCCATAAGCTTCTTAATAACCGCCACGCTGTCTTCCGTCAAGCTATAAAGCACAGTCTTCATCCGTCCGAATACTGCTATCTCGTTGATAATGGCAGCCCCAATATCCTCTGGTAGATCTTTTGGAGTGTGAATGACCAACACTCTGTTCTCCTTTTCAAGAATATTCAAAGGATTGGTCATCCAACACGGCATACAGATTGGACTATGCGCGTATTTGAGGCATTGTGGTGTGTAACTAATGTGCATATCAGATTGTCATTTAGATTGCTGCCTTGTTGCCTATTGCATCAATACCATACTTGCACAAAGTTCCGATTGCTGTTATGCCTGCAAGGATGATGGCTACGATGGCGCCATTGTTGTTGTCCTTAAATTTGTCATAATCGACATCAAATTTGAGATTTTCCATATTTCTTATTCGTTTTTGTTTATTTTTATGCTGCAAATTTGCTACATTTGCAAATAATGACAAAGCCATTCTCTAGATAGAAAGAGGTAATCAAACCAACGTGTAATATAATACACGATACGATGGTGTTTTTCGTATGATTCGGCAGCATTGATATCCATCTCTACAAAATCACAATAAAAACTCTCTTTTACGTTTATCAAGGTATACTATATGACAGATAAAGAAAGACTAAATACTATTCTACGTCTCCGCTTGTTCTACTCTACGGAGAAGGAACTTGGCGATAAAGTTGGCTTGTCATTGAAGGGAAATCACTTTAGTCGACAGAAGCCCTTTGCTTGTGAAGCATTCTTCAGCAAGTTCTCGGAAGAATGCAAGGAATACACCCAAGGAAAGGTGAATCTTGCATGGCTACTTTGTCAATATGAGACCACATCCAAATTCTTCAAGAAATACATTGAGAATACTAGCCATGAAACCAACAAACGCTTCATACCATATCTGCTGAACTACCTTTACAAAGGTGAGACTCCTAACGATGGAGCTCAACACCTAAAGGACATCATCCTATGTGAGCGATATGACGCTTATAACAAGGATTATGAAATGAACATTGGCATTATAATCCTTATGACTTATGGTTTGATACCAACATTCAAAAACAAGAGCAGTCAGGATGTAACCGATATTATCGATGATTTCAAGAAGGCGTATGACATATTGTTGGAGATTGCACAGTCACACCAATCTAGTGCTAGCACCAAGTATAAGGAGATACTATGTCTTAAAGAAATGCGCAAGCTCATAGAGGAAGAGCAGGAGGGGGATAACTATCTTAATAGACTACTTCTAATTTATATCACCAATGATGTGCTAAATAGAATATTCGCATTGGAAATTCCTGCAAAGCTCAGACAATACAGCAAAGAGATTGTACCTATGAACTTTGAACTGCCAAGATTATGGCGATGTGAAGATGAGGCTGACAACATTGTGTGGGAGTTCGTACCACTCAATATAGATGCTTATTACCTCTATCGAAATGAAATAGATTACAATGAGAAGAAAATACGCTTCACAAAGTATCAACTTACGTTCAAGGATATTGGCTATAAGGATTTCTGTTATACAGTCATCATGCGTCCATCAGCCAACTGGCACAATATGCTCAAACGAGAACAACCAGAAGATTCCATCTCTTTTGACTGTACTGATATCGAATATGAGAATGATAGGCATACAGTGAAGGAACTGACGTTCACAAGTGAGTCGCCTGTTAGCGAAAAACCACTTGTCATCAAGGCTGTCAAGAAACAAGATGCATTGAACTACTACACCATTTATCTTGATCACGAAGGTGCTGCCAGTGATTTTGAAGACGAAGACTGTCAAGCACAATATGCAATAGCTTTTGATGTTATAGATGTTGCAGTAACCAATACTGCAATACTCTTCAAAGGCGACAATGCTATCTTCAAGTTGGACAAGTATGATGAGAATGGCAACGAAACGATTCCCGGTATCAGTGCGCTGACTCATACCGACAACTTCGTTTATGCAGAGCTGGATGAAGATGGTAAGAAACGGCAGTTCTTATGCCTTGACTCAATAAATCAGAACCTCGACTTTGAAGAGTTGTTCAAGAAACCATACTTCCATGAAATTGAACAAGTGTCAGACATATTCTGACAGCAAATAGGACTAACAGATAACCTCTGCCGGTCCTATTTCCTTTTCCCTTTTGTTTATCGTCACTATGCTATTGCATCGTGCATCATATTCATATATTTCACGAGCATATTTGTCTTGTCGCCAAACAAGCGAAAAACATTGATACCTACAAATGGTTGCTGGTTGGCGAGAATCTCTTTCCTGATGTCACCATTTTGGCATATGAACGGTTTGTCGCACGTCCTACTTTGTATATTGATTTTTTATTTGTAACAATATAGCAATGAAGGTACTTCAATTATAGCAGCATTCAAGGAAAAATGTTCCGTACCCTTTAAAGAAGATGGAGTGGTATTTGACATTGAGCACATCACTGCCTAAAATATCACTGAGTTCAAAGACTATCATAGAATATGCCTAAGCATACCGGTAATGATGAATACAATTGTGCAAGTACTGAAGTCAGGAAACAACAATAAGAATCAAAATGCAAAGTAAGTTGATTATACCCACA
>ENA-ORNP01002317-ORNP01002317.1-human-gut-metagenome-genome-assembly--contig:-NODE-2317-length-16225-cov-7.239023_pt1 | contig 16225 bp, 11 predicted proteins | sample MGYA00242119_ERZ509030 | MGnify/ENA primary metagenome ERZ509030 (study PRJEB26280, sample SAMEA2338708) | human gut metagenome | biome: human gut; feature: human-associated habitat; material: faeces... | reverse complement strand
CCACCAGCTGCTGATAGCCGGGGAAGCGCTCTGCCAGCACATTTCTCCTTGTATAGACATATGGAATCCTGTCCGGGAAATACAAATACATCCGGACACCGTAAAATACCAGCATGACAGTGATCAGCAATCCAAGCGCCAATGAAAAATGCTTTACTGTGGTCAGACGGATATATCGGTAATATCCGCAGTACAGGGCAAAGACAATGACAAGCAGAGCCATGGGATTCATATACATGGCTCTTTCAAGCTGGCCGCTTCCAAGATATAGAAAGGCTCTTGTCAGTCCACAGCCTGCACAGGGAAATCCTGTGGTCACCAGCATAGGACAGAATGCCCCATAAAAATAATGTACGATTTCATAATAAACGAAAAAGACAATTCCCGTAAGAAATGCCCATTTCGCATCCTCTCTGATTCTTCTGCCTGTCTTCTTCCAGTTCATTTTCCTGTCATTCCCTATCACTGTGTCTACCTTCTATTCCCGTTGATCATATTCCAGATCCTTTTCCCTGTTTTCATTGTACATGAATTTATTTTTGAAATCTATATGGAAAATGCTTCACAATAGTGTATAATGAAAAAGACGGTTTCCTGCCGTACACAGAAGAAACGAGGAACAAAATTATGTCAAAAATCATACTGACCGGTGACAGACCTACCGGAAGACTTCATGTGGGTCACTATGTCGGTTCCCTCCGCAGAAGAGTGGAGCTTCAGAATTCCGGTGAATTCGATAAAATCTTTATTATGATCGCAGATGCACAGGCACTGACAGACAACGCAGAAAATCCGGAGAAAGTCCGCCAGAATATCATTGAGGTGGCTCTTGACTACCTTTCCTGTGGTCTTGATCCTGAGAAATCCACGCTTCTGATCCAGTCACAGATCCCAGAACTGACTGAACTTACTTTTTACTATATGAATCTGGTTACTGTTTCCAGACTGCAGCGTAACCCTACCGTTAAAGCTGAAATTCAGATGCGTAACTTCGAAGCAAGCATCCCTGTAGGCTTTTTCACTTATCCTATCAGCCAGGCTGCGGACATTACTGCTTTCCGTGCCACTACTGTTCCGGTAGGTGAAGACCAGGAACCGATGCTGGAACAGGCGCGCGAAATCGTTCGTCGCTTCAACTATATTTATGGTGAAACGCTGGTAGAACCGGAAATCCTGTTGCCGGACAATGCCGCCTGCCTTCGTCTGCCGGGGACTGACGGAAAGGCTAAAATGAGTAAATCACTCGGAAACTGCATCTATCTGTCCGAAGAACCGGAAGAAATCCAGAAAAAGATCATGAGTATGTACACCGATCCGGGACACCTCCGCGTACAGGATCCGGGTAAGATAGAGGGTAATACCGTATTTACTTATCTGGACGCTTTCTGCCGTCCGGAACATTTCGAACGTTACTTGCCGGATTATCCGAATCTGGAAGAACTGAAAGCTCACTATCAGCGTGGCGGACTGGGCGACGTAAAAGTAAAACGCTTCCTGAACGCTATTATGCAGGAAACATTGGAACCGATCCGCAACCGTCGCAAAGAATTCAGTAAAGATATTCCTGCTATTTACAAAATGTTGCAGGAAGGATGCGAAGTAGCCAGAGCTGCCGCTGCCGAAACATTGGCAGATGTAAAGAAAGCGATGAAGATCAACTACTTCGATGATAAAGAACTGATTGAAGAACAAGTGAAACGCTTTGCCTCTTCGCAGGAATAAACAGAATAAAAAATAGGGTGTACGACACATCCTTTATAAATAAGAAAGCACCTGCGCCACAGACAACTGTAACGCGGGTGCTTTCTTATTTGTATTTATATAAAGAGAGTTTTATTGCATGACCGGCTCAATCCGTTTCATCTTCATCATTTTTGAAGAGCACTCCTTTCAGCTTCTGGTAAAGGAAAGAAAGTACCAGCAATATCAAGCCCAAAATGATAAACACAATGATCTTACCGATAGTAGGCATTGCCCATAAGTCCTTCAGAATCAGTTTCAGCAGAACGATTCCAAAAGTTGAAAGACTAATGATACGTAACACTTTCTGGTGCAGACGCATCCCCAATGCCATCTGGACAAATCCCGCAATGCTCAATGAAACGGAGAAACCGGCGTCGAAATCTTCGACTCCCGCCTGCCAGAGGAAAGAACGCGCCATCGTCAGCCAAAGGAGAAGTGCCAGCACATTCAAATAGACAGTGAAGTGAATTTTCAGTCCTATAATAGTATAGTATTGACGGGCAACGTAGTATAGGTTAACTATAATAAATGCTGCCGCCAGCCATCGGAGTAAAACAGGAGGCAGACTCATGTGCGCCCATTGGTCTCCCCATATATTGATCGCATATATCAAGACATTAACTCCAAGACCTGCCAGATAAGGAATCGTACATTGCTCTATCGGGAAACGCTTCTTGAAAGCATAGCTGAGGATAAGGATGGCAGCGGAAGTGAATACCAGCATCATCCCGCTCCTTGTAGCTCCTGCCAGATGCAAGGAAAACTCTGCCATGAATGTATAATAGAGTATAGCAGCAGATGTAAGAAGCATGACCGGATTCCAAGGAACATATCTCAGGCAGCGGGCTTCAGAGAAAAGAGAGCGGTAATGTCCCATCATCAAAGCAAATGCGCCCGCAGCCAAACCGACAAACAGGGAAGTCGCAAAAGAACTGTTCAGGAAAATTGTATCGGAGGAAGGAGAGGATAATATCACGGCAGATACATCCATCAGATATGAAATAAGTGTCAGCCCCATCAATACCAAGGTAGCACGTTCATATATCCAGATCTTCGATTTGACATAAAGCCATAACAGCAGTACCATTTCCGCTGCCCAGAATAAGGTTATATAGTTTCCGTCCAGTTGAATAGGTATGGTGATGGAAACAAATGTCAGTACAAGTCCCAACATGGCATAAATAAGGAACTTATAATCTTTCTTACTCATTCGCAGCCAGATAACCAAAACTAAATTGATGATTGCAATGAACAAGCTCAGCAAACCTTCGGACTTAAATGCCAGTTCCATATTTCGCAGGAACAGGATTCCCAATAACAGATAAATGAAGTTATTGGTTATGATAACCAGTAATAATCCCCTGTTCTTCTTTATGGCTTCTATCCGGAGTATCGATAAGATCGGCAATAGGAATATAAAATAGAACAAGGTGGCAAATGCGAACAGATGTACGGAAATGATTGCCGTTCCGGTAGAATAGCCGGTCAGCAGGAATAGTCCCATCACTAGGTAGGTAAAGACAAAGGCTATCACCGGAAGTTCTCCCCATTTCTTATAGATAGAAAGTCCGAACATCCCAAGATTCAATATACTTATATAAGTGAACAGTACCATATAGTTACCATCGCCACTGCTGACGATAAAAGGTGCCAGGAATCCTCCGACCAATGAAATGATGGCCAGTTCGCGCCTGTCGTACAGGACAGACAGAATCGACATGAACAGCGTTATAACTATCAGAATAATAAAGGCGACAGTCTGAGGGAAGAGATGATAAAAATGAAAGGCAATAGCTACCGTAAGATAAAAGACAGCGAAAGCTCCACCCGCAAGCAAGGAACTGAATGTACGGTACTTCTTTTGCAGACGTTCGGCAACAACCAGCAATGCAGAGCCGGTCAGGAAACCGAGTACAGTACGTAATGTCTCGTTAATCCAGTCTTTATCAATGGCATATTTCACAAAGAAGCCAACACCAATTACGAATACAAGAATACCAATCTTGCCAAACAGATTTTCACCGATAAACTTCTCATAGTTAACTTTCTTCTGTTTCCGTACAGACGGTGTGACGACAGGTATTTCAGAAGTTACATTATTCTCTGCCATCATACCCTGAGGAGCTTCAAGCTGTTCTTCTTTCCGCAACAGTTCTTTTTTCGGAACAGGGATTTCATTTGCCGCATGAGGCGGGATGCATGTGTCTTCCACGGCTTCAGCCGATACATTTTCCTTCGATTGTACATGATCGGAAGCTATTCTCTCCTGAGCTTTGAGAAAAGCATCCATTCGTTTCTTTATTTCGTCCAGTTCTTTCTCTACCTTCCCAAACTTCTTATCAAACTTTTGTATCAAGACGAAGAACATCAGTGCAGCAAGTAATGCACATACGCCATAAAAATCACCCATAATGTCTTAGATTTGAGTTATGTATTACAAATATACAAAACTTTATTACATAGAATGGATGTTTGTCTGAGAATGATGCTGTAAAAGAGTTAATTTATAAAATCGGCTGATTCATATAATATATTAGAACGATAAAGAAGAAGTTTTATGTATTCAAAAAAGTCTCCTTATTTTCCCGCCTTATCCATAAAATAAGGAAGCAAGAAAATAAGGAGACTATGTTTTATTAAACTAATCCAGCCTATACAAAATATATACCGAGCTAGATGAGCGTATTACTGAGCTGATTCTACCAATACAACACGGTTCAAAATCGGTTGACCGAACTTATCGACACCACCACCTGCTGCAACGGTTAATCTGTCTGCAGAGATGCCGTACTTCTTAACCAACAAGTCTTTAACAGCCTGTGCACGTTCCATACTCAACTTCTGGTTGATAGACGGAGTACCGGTTGCAGAGTCTGCATATCCGTTGATTGTATATGTCATGTTCGGGAATTCTTTCATCTTGCTGGCAAGATAAGATAAGTTCATTTCTTCTTGTGGAGACAACTTGTCTGAACCAATCTTGAAGAATACTGTACGCGGTGCGATGTTAGCATCTGTTACAACAACTTCTTCAGCTTCTTCCACTACAGGTTGCTGTGCATTAGCCAACTGTTGCTGCAACTGCATATTAGCGGCTGCCATAGCATTCATCTGATCACGCATCTGTCTCAATTCCAGTTCAGAGATAATCTGTGGAACAGGGCGTTGGAATCCACGGGTCGGGAAGTAATAAGTTACACCGAGAGTAGCACCTAAAATACCGTCATAATCGGGTTTACCACCATGTTCACCGTCAAACTTACCTTCCAGACCAGTTGCACTCAATTCAAGATTCAAATCAACAGCATTTGACAAACGGAAACGATTGATAATACCTGCATTGAAAGTAGCAGCATTGGTATGAGGTTTGGAATATGAATGAGCCCAGCCGGCACCGATATACGGGATAATTTCATATACGCGATCCGGGTTGTATCCACCGAAAAGCGCATTCAGGTTGATCATCAAATCACCATGCAAGTTCATATAGTCCCATCTCTGCTTGTAAGAGCCATCTTCTCTCGGACCACCGACTACATAATTTGCAGATTCGTTAGTAGTGAATCCTTTAGATTGTAGTCCACTGTATTGCATACGCACTCCAAAACCGGGTGTTACCCATTTACCAACTGATACATTCAATGTGGGGGCAATACGGTCTCTGAATTTTCCGATATGGTCATTATTACCAAATAATACCTGTGCACCACCTCCTACTGAGAAGAACCAGTTACTCCAGAATGGGTTAGTTATTACCTGATATTTATCTTGTACCTGAACAACCTCGTATTCAGTTACAGTCACGGTTTGCTGCGCAGAAGCGGCAGACGCAACGCCGGCAAAAGCCAGCAACATTAGAATCTTTTTCATATACCTAATAGTTAAGTGGTTATTATAATCTTTTCTTTGTTGAACTATTTAAATAACACGAACTGAACTAAAAGGTTTTATAAAATGATGATTTTATTTGTTTTATTTGAATAATTTTTCGATGTCCTCTTCCTTTATTGTAGTCAAGACTGTTTTGCCATCCGGAGTGTAATTAGGTGAAGGACAGGCAAAAAGACTGTCTACAAGACTTACCATTTCCTCATTACTCAACACCTGACCATATACAATCGCTGCAGCACGCGCCAATGTTAAAGCTAAGATATGCTGGATCTCCTCCTTTACATCATTTCCTTTTTCCATAGCTGTATGTAGCATATTCCGTACCAACTCAACCGGATTCAGTCCTTCTATCCCCGAAGGAATACCGTTGATAGCATAGCTACCGCCACCCAAATCACTCAAATCAAAACCAACTGCCGATAAATCATCCATGATTCCTTGCAAGACAGCAGCTTCTGAAGCAGGCAACTGCAATATTTCGGGAAAAAGCACTCCCTGTGAAACGCCTTGCTTTTGTTTTATCTGCACCATATAGCGATCAAAAAGTACGCGGATATGCGCACGATGCTGGTCAATCAGCATCAATCCGGATTTCACTGAAGTCAGAATAAAGCGGCCTTTAAACTGCAGATGCAGATTTCCCTTTTCAATCACAGGCTCATTAGCATATAATGTAGATGAAGCGGATGAAAAAGTGGATGAAGCGGCAGATACAGCCGAAATAGTTTTCTCTTCAGCAACCACCGATTCTTCTTCGAAAGGAGAATTCTCCCAGTCCATTTCCGGCTCTTGCTGAGGTTCATTTATCTTACTTGCCTTAGTCAATCCACCATACAATCCTTCCCATTCCACTTTCGGACGAGTATATGACCCACCGCCACTTCCTCCGGAGGATACTTTGAACGGATTAAAATCTGAGTTATAGTTAACTTTCGGAGGTGCAGGAGGAAGATTCTGCTCAAATGCAGGAATCTCCGGCATGTCTTCCGTGTCGAAATCAATGGAAGGAATGGCACTGAACTTACCCAATGACTCTTTTACTGATGCCGAAAGTATTTGCCAAATGGCCTGTTCATTCTCAAACTTGATTTCCGTCTTTGTAGGATGGATATTCACATCAATATTAGCCGGGTCTACTTCAAAGTAAATAAAATAGGAAACTTGCTCGCCAACAGGGATCAACTGTTCATAAGCTTCCATCACTGCCCTATGAAAATAAGGATGGCGCATATAGCGTCCGTTGACAAAGAAGTATTGATGTGCACCTTTCTTACGGGCCGTTTCCGGCTTTGCTATGTAGCCCGAGATTTTCACCATCGTAGTATTCACCTCGATATTCAACAACTGTTGATTCAGTTTCTTGCCAAAGATAGCAAGAATACGTTGCCGCAAAGGAGATACAGGCAGATTGAACAATTCGGAATCATTGCTGTAAAGTGAAAAGGATACCTCAGGATGAACCAGAGCAATGCGTTCAAATTCAGCCAGAATATTACTTAGTTCTGTTGAATTAGCTTTTAGGAACTTACGACGGGCAGGCACATTAAAGAATAAATTCTTCACAGAAAAGTTACTTCCCTTTGAGCAGGAAACAGCTTCCTGGCTTTCTACTTTAGAACCTGCAATCACCAATCTGGTTCCCAATTCTTCGGATTCCAGCCGTGTTTTCAATTCAACCTGCGCCACAGCTGCGATGGAAGCCAGTGCTTCCCCACGAAATCCCATCGTACGCAGAGCAAACAAATCCGATGCCTCGCGAATTTTAGAAGTCGCATGACGTTCGAAAGCAAGTCGTGCATCCGTTTCGGACATTCCTTTTCCATCGTCTATAATCTGGATGCAGGTCTTACCAGCATCCGTGACGAGTACATGTATATTTTGAGCATCTGCATCGATTGCATTTTCCACTAGCTCTTTAATAACAGATGCCGGACGTTGTATCACTTCACCGGCAGCAATCTGATTAGCTACCGAATCAGGCAACAAATGAATAATATCGCTCATAGTTTACTTAAGTAGTTAAAATGACCAGCTTCCCGTCGCCAAATAATGCCACAAATATAAAAGGAAAGCTATGATTATCAATATGATTCCAAAGGATACAGGTTTACGTCCGCTTGCCTTTCTGCGCTTCAGATGCGTAGTTCCTTCGACAAACTTACCGCGAATATCTTCGGGACTGAACTCTTTCTCAGGAAGCATTCCCAATTCACGCTTCGCTTTCTCCTCCATCTTATCGAGCTTCTCTTTCCGCTCGTTCACATAAATGTATTGATGATTAAAGCCCCGAGGTTTCCTCATCGAATTAAAAAACATTCCCATACGCTATTTCAAATCAGGAAAATCCATATTAATTAACTTTCGCCTATCAGTCTTTGGCCGCCGGTCGGTGGTAGGTTTCAGTGTCTCCCCTTCCTTCTTGCCTCTCCAATTGAAAATATCCTCTTTATTTAAAGGACGGACATAGTCAAACCAGGCAAATGTAGACAGCCTCAGCTTATCAGGAGGTATCTGATCCATTGGATATAATGTTCCGTTGGACTTACCAACAAACATACCCTTTTCCATCTTCTTTTCTTTCAGATAAAGATGAAGTACACTTCCTTCCATGTTATTAAAACCGGTCATTGTACTGTCTTTTTCTTCCGGATAGAAAGCAGTCATCACATTACCTATCACTTCAATATGCCGCATATCACCGTTTTCGAAATAGGCTTTCATTTCTTTACCGGACACCTGGTTATAGTGAATGGAATCTTTCATCTCTACCGTCAGTGCCTGGTTGATAATGTGCGCCCAGTTAATGGTACTGTCATTCATATAAATCTTGATCTCCTCACCGAGCAGTTGCTGACCTTCATTCCAAAGAATCGGGTCCGTATACATGGTCAGGCAAGAATCTTTTGAATTATAGACCAGTGAGTCGCAAACACCTTGCACATCAGTACGATACATACGGACCTTATGATAAGCTTTCATCAGGCGGAATACTGAGTCCGTATTCAGATTATAGGAAACAAGCTGCAACGTATCTCCATGCATAAAGAGGCTGTCACCTTGTGAATAGTCAATAGCAACGGCACGTTTAGTGGCAAAAGCAGAATCGGTCAATTCATTATAGAAACAATAATTGCCCGTCAGCATATTTTTATTGATGGTATCTGTCATTCGTATATTATCGAACGCTTCACCATATCCCACTTTCCGGTCATAAAACAAGCTGTCACCAATCAACTTCTTTCCGTCATTCGTCAGAATAGAACGATCCAACAATTCTGCCTGTTCACTCAATGTATTATAAAAGCCTCGTTCTGAATAGATATGATTATTATCACTCACAATATTCGAAGGACCGAGAATGGTAGCAATCTTAGAGAAGGTATTATATTTCAATGTATCCGATGTCAATACAAACTTAGGATTCACCAATTTCACATCATGATTGAACACCGATTGTTTGGTAGCCGGACTGTATTCTCCCCAGTCTGAGGTTAATACATTCTCTTCATCCATCAAAGTCCCTCCCTCAAAATAATAACCGAGATCATAAAGACGGTCATAATTCAGACTGTCAGTCAGCAGTGTCGTGTTCCGGTTGATCATTTTTACGTTCTCACGAATCTGCGCAATCTGCGTCATTCCATCATAGTAAAGATAATCACCATAGATGAACAGAGTGTCTCCCTGCTCCATACGTACATTACTGAATGCTTCTACCGAATTGGTTTTCTCGTAAATCAAAGCACTGTCACAAAACATATACATACTGTCATGACGCAGCTTTACATTTCCGATCAACACTTGAACATCCGGTCGGGCAAGCTTGTCAGCCTGTCCTTGGTTTGCATGCAGCAAATACACTTTCGTCTTTTTATTTTCCGGTTCTTTCTTTGTACCTTTGGCAGTTTGCTTTGTTCCATCCTCAGGTTTTGCAGCCGGGGTCTCCGTCTTTTTATTCTGTCCGGTGGGCTTCACCTGCGCCACAAGGCATACGGCAAACAGGCATAGAAAGCCTATAAGAAGCCATCTATGCCCGTCTTGCTGTTTATCTTTCTTGTTTTGTTTCAGCATATAAAGTCAAGCTGTTTAAACATCAATCATTCCTTACCCAACCCGGATACTTGAAGTCACACTTCTGCCAGTTCGGATCAATACGTACATACGTATGTTTCTGTTTGTTCAAAATCCATTTCTGCAACATCTCTTCCCGACGCTTATCCATCACTATTTCCTTCAAATCCTGATAGTCTTCCGCAATGGTAGCTTTATGACCGTTGATCTTTGCTTTCAGTTTTACAATGGCACAAACTTCTTTTCCATCTTTCTCGTTGATCATCGTAAAGGCTTTGGATATTTCACCCACATTCATCTTATCCACTACTTTCGCAACATCCTGCGGCAAATCCTGCATCTGGAATTTAGAAGTAGTGATGCCAGTACGCTCATTCGTATTCACCATAATACCATGATTATTACGAGTATCTTTATCTTGTGAAATCACAGAAGCAGCATCATCAAACGTAAACTTATTCTGACGAATATCATCACCGATAGAGTCCAGACGGGCACAAGCCTCTGTCAATTCCTTTTCAGAAACTTTCGGGCGCAACAGAATGTGACGGGTATTCACACGGTCACCGCGCTTCTCGATCAGCTGAATAATATGATAACCAAATTCCGATTCTACAATCTTGGAAACCTTCTTCGGGTCTTGAAGACTAAATGCTACATTGGCATAAGCCGGGTCAAGCATACCACGTCCCATAAAATCAAGTTCACCACCCTTGATAGCAGAAGCCTTATCTTCAGAATACAGACGTGCCAGCGTAGAGAAATCAATCTCCCCTTTTGTCACACGATCCGTATAATCACGTAAACGTCTCTTTACGTCTTCTATTTCCGCAATAGGAATTTTAGGTTGCAGGGTGATAATCTGCACTTCTACCTGAGTGGGAATATAAGGGATGCTGTCCTGAGGAAGATCTTTAAAATAGCGGCGTACTTCTGCCGGAGTCACCTTGATTTCTCCTACCAGCTTCTGCTGCATTTTCTGTACCGTCAATCCATCCCGGGCATTTTCGCGCAACGTTTCACGAATTTGAGTGGCAGTCTTATTGAAGTATTCCTCCATCTTCTCTTTAGAACCAATCTGCTGAATATACATATTGGTCATCATATCTACGCGCTGAATGATTTCCGCTTCGGAAACTTCGATACTGTCCAGCTTTGCCTGATGCAGGAATAATTTCTGCACAGCGATTTCTTCGGGTATTACACAATAAGGATCGCCTTCAAATCTGCGTCCATTATACAGGGCATCCATGCGTGCCTCTTCCACATCTGATTTCAAAATAGCTTCGTCACCTACTACCCAAACTACCTCATCAATTACATTGTCCTGTGCATAAGTTACCACGTTGGCAAATACTGCCAGGACAAGGGTAACAATAAATCTAAAGTTCACAAACTTCTTCATTCTTTGTATTTAATAATTATATATAATCTTCTTTTTGTTCACAGCCTGCTGATACAGGTCGTTCTTCACTTGTTCCATAAAGTTCACCCGTTTCTGATTGACCAGTAAATCCTTCACTTCCGACCGTGCAAACTCATACGGTTTTTCTTCGCCTGCTCCGCGATAATCGCTCACATTGAGGAAATAACAAAATGCCGTATCTTTCAGCTCCACTTGCCGATGCTTGTTTATGTATTCTTCCGGTGCCGCCTCTTTCAATGGAATCAGATCCAGCACATCCGTTACCGGAACCCATTTATTGTAAAAGTATTCATACTTCACCGCATTCTGCAAACTATATTTTTCCAGGCTCTCCACAGCGTCCTGTTTCTCAGTCTTATACCATCTGCGAACATTGTTCAACTGAGGTGCTGTCAACGGAACTTTAATAAACAGTCCCTTAATCAGCGGAGATTCCAGTTTAAACAAATCCTTGTTTTTCTCATAATAATCCGCAATCTCCTGCTCCGAAATATCACTCGTCAGTTTCTGGTTTATCAGTTCCTGCTGATAAGTATGCATGATCAAAGCTTTCCGGTAATTCTCCACCAGCTTATCTACATCCACATTATCCGGGATATTATTCGCTGCTTTTTCATACAACAAAATCTCCTCCGCCCAGCTACGAATGTAATGCTCGGCGAAAAGAATACTATCATCTTTTGACAATCCGACCGGTAGCACAGACATCAAATCTTCTTTATATAAAAAGTTACCATCTACCTCCACTAATGCAGTCTTGCCTTTGTGGTCGTACTGCTCTTTGCACGCTCCACAACAAAGAAGGGTAATTAGTAAGAGGACTAATATTCGCATCGTCAATTCAAATCTACTTATTTAAGGTACGAAGATAGTGAATAATCGGTTACATCAGTTATTATTAACTGTTTTTAAAACCTCTTGGTTTATTTCAACCTTACCTGACTCCTCCAATTCCCGCTCCCAATATGCGTTAAGATAGTTTCTATAATCTTTTCTCACCTGCTCAATTACCTCTCTGTAATCATCCGGACCCTTCTGTTTTTTGCCAGCAACAATAGTAAAAGGATACGACATTACAGACTCAAAACCACCCTTCTTAAAGACCAATTTATCTATATATTTATTATCTCCGTCGGCAAAAATCCCCTGTTCGATTTTAATTTTTTCGTCACCGGATGTATTAAAAGTTTTGCGAAGTATGTCTTCCCATTCCTTCTCCGGTACTTTCTTCAGCAGCTTTTTAGCCTGTTTGGCAGTCTTTTTATCCACACAATGCAATACCACTCCTTTATACCGAGGATGTTCCCAGCGGTAATCCGATGAATGAAACTTAAAATAAGTAGCCAATCCTGCCCGATCGTTAACAGCCGGTAAATCTACTTTCTGACGCGTGATCTCCGCAACCAGACATTTTTCAGCATACTCCTGCAAAGTATAACGAAGTTCCGGATGCTTTTTTTCCACATGCCGATTCTCGTAATCCAGCAAAGATTTGGCTATAAAACCATTCAGCTGACGTTTTACAGCCTGGGGATGGGATGAAGCAAACCACTTAAACATCTCTCCCGTATATGTCTGCCCATTGACAGTAAACAAAGTTCTATCTGTTTCACCTTTCTGCAGCAATTCCTCCAAAGCCTCCGTATTCGGAACATGTTGGTATTCTTTTTTCAATTGCTCCACTATTGCTTCCGTTCCTTTATCCAGTGGCTGACGCCGTAAACGATTCAAAAGGCTATCACTAACTATCTCATACGCAGATACTTCTTTCCGGTCAGCAACTTGCAGAATATGAAGCCCCTCCGGTGTAAAGAAAGGTTTCGATATTTCACCCTTCGCCAAAGAAAAAGCGACATCCTCAAACTCGGAAGTTGTCTGTAAGTTTTCGATCCACACACAACGTTTATCATCTGAAAACCGGTCCACCAAACTGGTAAAATCAATACTTGGCTGATTCTGTATCACCTGATAAATAGAATCCATACGTGCTTGCTCCTCTTGCAAATGCCTGGAAGTAATGGTTTGAGGCAGATATTTGAAAATCTGCTGTACCTGTACTTGTCCGTTACGTACATTTCCTTTCATCTTCTGATATAGAATACGGGCATTGCCATCCATTTCCTGGCTGCCCGGCAGATAAGACCTCAACAACTTTGTCCGATAAGCTTCCTGTTGCTTACGAAAAGCCGAAGTAGTATCGAGCCCTGCCGCTCTGGACGCTTCCACTTTCAACTTAGCCTGAATGAAAAGCTCCGCATATTCTTTAGGAGACAATTTCTCACCCTCACCATCCACATGACGGCGATAGGAATATTCAAACTCCGAACGAGGTATTTCCTTTCCGTTAATCCGCATTACTACGGGATCTTCCTGAGCGGAAACCCATATTCCGAAGAGACTTATCCATCCTAAAAGCAGACTTCTTTTCATCATTGATTCTTTGTTTAAAACGACAAACGGTGAACAACGAACATGTGCCATACAGCCTGTTCACCGTTCACCGCTAATCGTTTACCGTTTATATAAATTATTCCGGACGGCTATAGTTAGGCGATTCACTGGTAATCGTCACGTCATGCGGATGACTTTCCATCACTCCGGCATTTGTGATACGAGTAAACTTCGCATCATGCAGTTTTTCAATATTAGCAGCACCGCAATATCCCATACCTGCACGCAAACCGCCGGACAGCTGATAAACTACTTCATAAAGCGTACCTTTATAAGGAACACGTGCAGCAATACCTTCCGGTACCAACTTCTTCACATCGGCAGTTCCGCTCTGGAAGTAACGGTCCTTCGAACCATTTTCCATCGCTTCCAATGAGCCCATACCACGATATGACTTGAACTTACGTCCGTTAAAGATAATAGTATCACCCGGAGACTCTTCAGTTCCGGCAACCAATGATCCGATCATCACACAATATCCACCGGCAGCCAATGCTTTTACCACATCACCGGAGTAACGTAATCCACCATCAGCAATCAAAGGAACACCTGTACCTTTCAGTGCTTTGGCTACATCATATACAGCCGATAACTGAGGAACACCCACACCTGCAACAACACGAGTCGTACAGATAGAACCCGGACCGATACCTACTTTCACTGCATCAGCACCAGCTTCCGCCAAAGCCTTCGCAGCTTCGCCGGTAGCAATATTACCTACTACAATATCAATATTCGGGAAGCGTTTCTTTGCTTCTTTCAGTTTTTCAATAACGAACATAGAATGTCCGTGAGCTGTATCGATCACGATAGCATCCGCACCGGCATCTACCAATGCCTGCATGCGATCCAGCGTATCGGCAGTAACGCCCACACCTGCAGCTACACGCAGACGACCTTTGGCATCCTTACAAGCCATCGGTTTATCTTTTGCCTTTGTTATATCTTTATAAGTAACAAGACCGATCAATTTCCCATCCATTCCGACAATCGGCAATTTCTCGATCTTATGTTTCTGAAGAATCTGTGCTGCAGACTCCAAATCTGTAGACTGATTGGTAGTCACCAATCTTTCTTTGGGAGTCATAACCAGATCAATATGTTTGGTCATGTCTCTTTCGAAACGCAAATCTCTGTTGGTAACGATACCTACCAGATAACCTTCATCATCCACCACAGGAATACCGCCGATTTTATATTCAGCCATAATTCCCAAAGCATCGCTAACAGTAGAACCTCTCTTAATAGTAACAGGATCGTAAATCATACCATTTTCAGCACGCTTTACAATGGCAACTTGTCTTGCCTGCTCCTCAATAGACATATTCTTGTGAATCACACCGATACCACCTTCACGGGCAATGGCAATAGCCATTTTCGCTTCGGTAACCGTATCCATGGCAGCCGTCACAAAAGGAATTTTTAACTCAATGTTTCTTGAAAACTTTGTCGAGAGATCGACAGTGCGCGGTAAAACTTCAGAATAAGCGGGGATCAACAATACGTCGTCGTAAGTTAACCCATCCATTACAATCTTATCAGCAATAAATGACATAGGGCTATGCGTTTAAAAATTATTGCGTGCAAATATACGGTTTTTATTCAAAACCGCATACCTGCACGCCTATTTTTTTCGCTTTTTTTAGTTTGCCATTTCAGAGATGAACTTAATACGTACCAAACGAACTTCTTCTTCAGTGAAGTCATCCCCCAGTTCATCAAGTGCATCATCAATCTTGTCTGTCGTAGACTCCTTAAAATAATCGTAGATGTCAAGCAAATGATCTTCATCCATGATCTCTTCCAAGAAGTAATCAATATTCAGTTTGGTTCCGGAATAGACAATTGCTTCTACTTCATCCAACAGTTCTCCAAATTCAATACCTTTGGATAGAGCAATATCATCTAAGGCTACCTTACGGTCAATAGCCTGAATGATAGACACTTTCATTTTCGACTTATTAGCAACCGTACGTACACGCAAGTCTTCGGGACGTTCTATTTCATTCTCTTCACAGTGACGTTTAATCAGTTTACAGAATTCTTCACCGTAGCGTTTCGCCTTTCCGGCACCTACACCGGGAATATTCTGTAGCTCTTCCAGTGTTACCGGGTAGATAGTAGCCATTGCTTCCAAAGACGGGTCCTGGAAAATTACATAAGGAGGAACTTCCAGTTTCTTAGAGAGCTTCTTCCTCAAGTCTTTCAACATTGAATAAAGAGCAGGGTCTACTGCACAAGAGCCACCGCCGCGTGCCGGTACTTCCTCCTCCACTTCTTCAAAGTCATTATCCTCCGTTATCTTGAATGATTTAGGTTTCTTCAAGAACTTGTGTCCTTCTTCCGTCACTTTCAAAAGACCGTAATGTTCTACATCTTTGCTCAAATAGCCTGCTATCAGAGCCTGACGGATTACTGCATTCCATGTTTTGTCTTCTTCGCCCATACCTGAGCCAAATACTTCGAGGTCCTCATGCAAATGAGCCTGTACCTCCGAAGTCTCTCTACCTTGTAATATGTCAATGATATAATCTGCCTTAAAGTTTTCTTTCACCGCGATAATCGCTTCAATCACGGCACACAATAATTCTTGAGCCTCCACTTGTTTTTTAGGGTTTAAACAGTTGTCACAATTTCCACAAT
>ENA-ORNP01002315-ORNP01002315.1-human-gut-metagenome-genome-assembly--contig:-NODE-2315-length-16226-cov-52.973657_pt1 | contig 16226 bp, 14 predicted proteins | sample MGYA00242119_ERZ509030 | MGnify/ENA primary metagenome ERZ509030 (study PRJEB26280, sample SAMEA2338708) | human gut metagenome | biome: human gut; feature: human-associated habitat; material: faeces... | reverse complement strand
GATTTTTCAATCCGCTTGCTTCCTATTGCTAATTTATAGGTATGTTTTTCGGATCGCAGATCCTGATATTCGATACAGCCGGATAGCATATCCGGCAAAACATTAGCCTTGCTGTTTCTCTGCAATTCGGTATGTAGCAACAAAGCTATTGTGCCTTGCTTGCTGCCGCATCTCATTAATCCGACTGATTAATGTTCGGAAATTTTATCATGACGGCACGGTTGCGACAGAAAACTTTTTTGTTTTGACGCTCTCAGACTTGCCGTCCTCATCTCATTTCCGGCTTTTCATACGAAAAATGCTCAAAAATGAATGTTTTTGTTAAGTTGCTGATATATTGTGAAATATGTGCTTTTGTGAATGAATGCGCAAATGTTAAAAAACATAACTCGGCCACTTACGGTCGGTTAACCATAGGTTTGTCTCTTGAAAGTGGTGGGTTTTAAGGCGGAAAAGTGCTGTTTTGTGCCACGAAAACGATGATTTTAGATGATTGGGATGTGGTAAATGTAAACCAAAGTTAATTATTCTGCGGTCTATTCATTCTTTCTTAACATAAATTATACTGCAATTTTCTATTTCACAGAAAACTCTGTACACGGATAATGTAAATAGTTTTCCTTTTGCCGTGCCTTTAGCTCCTTTGCTTTGGCTGCAGCTCCTTGTTGATTGCAGCCGTATGCTGATGCGTAGGCGTCCGTGCCTACGGATATGTAGTAACAAAGCTATCATGCTGGCAGATTTGCAATTTGCCAAATTTGAATATTAGAATTTATGATTCGAAATGCATACATGATTATTTATACTATGAAAGCAAAGATACAAATTTTTATTAAAATAAGGTGACTTATCTCAGAAATTCATTACTTTTGTATTTGGCTTGAGATAACTCTTGCCAAGACATACGAAAATTTGAAGAAGCGTTATGCTTATCTCTAAGTCGGGAACGTAGGAAATTCAAGACTTATTCAGAGAGACGGCATAGTGGTTCTCACGCTATAGCGTGGGGTGCTATTACCATATCCTGAATAAAGGTTTTCCTACGACCTCCGACTTAAGACATGGTAGTATTGCAGTTCCACGCTTCTGTGTATAATAACATGAGATCTTCAGGGGCTGGGAGACACTATATTATAATTATGGCTAGAATAGAGTCACCAATTAATAAATACATAAATACCTACATTAATAATTATGTAAAGCCATTTCGTGATTTCATAACACATAGGTATATTGTTAATATTGGTGGACTTGCAAATTTTGTTACTACAGATGATCACGATGTTTCTTTCCTTATTTGCAAGTTACAAGCATATGGTTTTGACGTAACAATATCAAAAGGACAAGATACAATAGATGAGGTACAAGTAAAATATTCCATTAATGGAAATGAAACGAGCGAAATTTTTGAATATAGAATAGAGAGCTTGATTTCAACTATATATCTGTCTAGTAAAACAGGTATTTCCATCATCGGAATACTGGTTATGCAAATAATTTCACGGATTATATATAAATCCAAGACGATGTATAAGGCAATTATCCTTGACCTTGATGATACTATTTGGAAAGGTTCTCTCGCTGAAGACGGTATAGAAGCTATTAAACAAAATCTCCGCTCAAATGATGCCGTACCATTCATTAAATTTATGAATTTCATACAAGTAATGGCAAAAGAACTAGGATTGTATGTCGCAATATGTTCACGCAATGATAAGGAAAAAGTTCTATTGGCTATTGATAAACTTAATGAAAAAGAATTTCCTCTTAAAGGCCAAATAGACTGCATTATTGCCAATTATAACGATAAAAGCAAAAACATAAAGGCTATAGCACGACAATTATCAATATTGACAAATGCTTGCGTGTTTATTGATGATAATGTATTGGTTCGTGACGAAGTCAGACAAAATCTGCCTGAAGTATTTGTACCTGACTGGGATAATCATGATGAACTAATAACTTTGCTTGTGACATGTTGTGTCTTTGATAGATTTGAACTTTCTTCAAAGTCAAGAAATCGTAAACGATTATATGCTGTTTTACAACAGGAACGTGAAAAAAATAATCTTCCTAAACTCTTCGTCAGAGCTTGTGATGACATAAACAATGTGGAAGCTATTCGACTCTATGCAAAATCTAATCAATTCAATTTTGCCGATAAAAAAGAATTTTCCAACAGATGCAAATCTATAATTTTTGAAATATATAGGGATAATGGTGAAAACTTAGGAATATGTTCCGCTGTAACTTATATTGAAGACGAAAAAAATATCCGTGTCTTAAACTGGGCTATAAGTTGCAGATATTTTGAAATAGGACTTGAAGAATATATTTTGATGCATATCATTACATTAGCAAATAAGCGAAGTATAAATTTCACATTTAATAATAATGGCTTTAATGGGAAGACTGTTGCATTTATAGAAAAATATATAAACAATTTCACAAAAGACAAAAATGGAATTCTAATATTCCATATAACCGCACAGTTGATAAACGACATACAACTTAATACCAATCTAAGAGAATATTGTAATCATGAATAAAAAATATATTTATACAGTTGGTTACACCTTATTTCAAAAATGTAATACCATAGATTTAAATCATTTGTTTGACACATTAAAAGAGCTAGGTGTAAATTTTTTGATAGACGTTCGTTCAGTGCCATTCTCCAAACAATATCCACAATGTAATGCAGACAACATGAAGATTGCGGGAAAGGAATTTGGTATACCATACATGAGTATGCCGGAAATAGGTGCTAAAGCTAATAGTCAACAAGAGGTATTCTCTAAAGCATCGGACATTTTCTTTGAACAAGAGATTTTTCCTATAGCAAAAAGCTATCGTCCGGAAAAAACAGAATTGCTTAGTTCTGATGAGATTGTAGATTTTCGTAAATTCAGACATGATGAATATTTTGTAAGCGGATTAAAACGCATTGAAGACGCCTATGAAAAGAATTATACTTTGTGCTTGATGTGCAGCGAAAAGAAACCGATGGATTGTCACAGATATTTCTTGGTGAGTAAAGCACTAGAGCAAAGATATGGGGATTGGCTTGAAGTAAGGCATATCGTTGAAAGACCTGAAGGCGAAATATACTTTATCTCAAATTCTGATCTAGATAAACAACTTGAGGAGTTCGTTTGTGAAAAAAAACATGTATTAAGTCCGATGTTCAAAGATGAAATCCTTGATAATTATTTCGGGAAAACAGAGCAGGAGAAACTCGATGACTTCTGCGATAGATATTGGAATCTATTACATGGATGGAAAAGGTTTAACTATAATAATGAAAACTATGATTAATTTATTTAACATTGGCTTCACAAGAAAAACAGCAAAAGAGTTTTTTGGAATTATCAAAGCAAACAAAATTGATTGCCTTGTAGATGTACGTCTTAATCCAAATGGACAGTTATCACGTTTTGCATTTGAACAAGACTTGCCTTATTTCCTTTCAGAGTTGGCAAATGGTTGCAAATATAAACACCGTGTAGACTTGGCACCAACAAAAGAACTACTGAAAGAGGTTAGGGATAAATCTTGTCCTATGAGCAAAGATTACAAATTATTTGAGGTTGCATACAGGACACAGCTTGAAAACAAATCAAACATCTCCAATTTTGTTAAAGAGTTTGGAGATTATAAAAATGTTGTACTATTGTGTTCTGAACCAACAAATGAAAAGTGCCATAGAAGAGTACTTAGCGAAATGCTTCTTGAAAAGTTTAAAAATGATATAAAATTCGGAGGAAACCTATAATGAAAAAGCGAGTATTTCTTCTTGCTGTCAGTTGTAAGAACGGAGGATTATGTCCAGGTGGTATTGATTTGGACAATCCTAAAGAATGGATTCGTATAGTACGCGATGACGGTCAAGCAGGTGCGGTACAAGGATATGAAATTGATTTTGCTAAACCGCTTGATGTAATTGAATTTGATGGACGCCCTATGCCACAGGGTAAACAAAAAGAAAATTGGGTGATTGACAACCATTCTTGCAAAAAAATTGGCACTGAGTCAACGAGAAGGGTTGTGCAAGCTTTTAAGGAATATGGTTATCATGGATTTTGGAATAATGGCTATTCGTATTTGAGAGAGGATGAATTTGAGAATATAACTCAACCATCAGAATCCATATTGCTTGTTACAGATGTCAGACTTTATAAAAATGATTATGGCAAAGCTAAGATTGATTTTACATGGAGAGAACTATGTTATCCAATGAAAGGCGTGTCGCTGACCGACCAAGATTTTTATGATATATTGGATAATGAAGAAGTCAATTATAAATTTGCAATCATTGTAATATCTATTCCCAAGGATGCAGATTGGGTACATCCTGAAACAGGTGAAAAGAGGGCATATAAATTTGTCAGCAAAGTTTTTGGTGGTAATTAATAATTATTGTTAATATTGGAATTCTAATATCATTTATTCTATAAATCGCCGTGCTATGGGATATGTAGCAACAAAAGTAATGTTCCGGCAGATTTGCAATTGTAGTACAAGCGAGAGCATAAGCAAATTATATATGGTTATGTCGAGCGCAGTCGACAATTGCAAATCTGCCGGAATTAAGTACCTGCGCATAAACATTTGTGCTTAAACAAATAAGCAGACTTAAAATGATTAATAATTTCATTCGTCTCATAAAGCAGTATTTACTTTGATTTTGTTCGCATGTCAATAATTTATGTGCAAATTTGTAAAATATACGTGTCCTGCAAAAAGATATAATTATTTTATTTGGTAGCAGCTTCTTGTTGCTTGCAGCCGTATGCTGATGCGTAGGCGTAAATATTATTTATGACAGATTTGTGGCCGTGTTTGTTTCAAAATCATTATATTTGCATAATGGTCATCCTGGTGTGTGTCATACGTTAGGGCACATATACGGCAGGATGAATTTATGGTGAGAAGTGCGTGCAGGCGTTTGACTAAGACCAAAAAAGTGAAGTTATGAGCGAAGAGCAGTTTGTTCCGTTTATTGGTGTGTCGCGCCACAGGATGGCGACCGACGGCAACGGCGTTACCACGCTTGCCGCCTTTCATGGCTGCCGGCTCGGTTGTAGCTATTGTCTCAATCCGCAGTGCCGCGCAGACGATAGTCCGTGTTTGTGGCATACGCCCGAAACGCTGTATGAAGAAGTCAGGGCAGACGAGCTTTATTTCCTCGCCACAGGCGGCGGAATAACTTTCGGCGGCGGCGAACCGCTGCTGTATCCTGATTTTATCGTAAGGTTCAGAGAACTTTGCGGACCGCAGTGGAAAATCAATATTGAGACTTCGCTCAATGTGGCAGCCGCCAATGTTGAGGCCATAGCCGATGTTGTAGACACATGGTTTATCGACGTGAAGGACCTTGATGCCGACATCTACCGCCGCTACACGGGGCACGACAATGCGCAGGTAATAGATAATCTCTCGCTTATAGCCGGTGGCGGCAGGGCTGGGCGGTGCGTGATACGGCTTCCGCTCATACCCGGATATAACACCGATGCCGACCGCGCAAGTTCAGAAGCCAGGTTAAGGGATATGGGCTTTGAACATTTTGACAAATTTAATTATGAAATACCATGACACGGGGAAAGGAAATTTGCGGAATACTGAAAGACATACGCCGCCGTATAGCCGAGGCGAACGGTATAGAATATGTTGCAGCTGAATGCCGTTATGAAGGCGACTGCAGCGGCACTTGTCCGCGATGCGAGGCCGAGGCGGCTGCTCTATGGCGTCAGCTCGACATGCGCCGTGCCGCAGGCAGGGCGGTTGTACTCGCAGGACTTTCAGCCGGACTGCTTACGGCGTCGGCACAGAGCAGCGGCGGAGCAGGGCAAGGCTGCGGCTCATGCCACTCAGGTTGTCAGCCGGCGGAAGTGTCAAGCCGTAATCCGGCTGCGGAAAATGTAGACACAATCAAGGTTATGCACAACAGCGGCAAGGCAGAGCCGCGTTTGTCTGCCGATAAAGACGACCGGCAATTGTTTGGCGCGATAAACGAAGTGATGCCCCAGTTTAAGGGAGGCGTAAAGGCCATGGCAGATTATGTCAAGTCGTCGGTAGACTCTATTATGGTTAAGCGCAACCTGACGGTAGACTCCCGGTCGGCAGGCCGTTGCGTAGTTTCGTTTACAGTCAGGAAAGACGGCAGCATAGCCGATGTTAAGGTAGTTAAGAAACTTAACGATGCTTTCGACAGCGTAGCCGTTGACGTGGTGAAAGGCATGCCGCGCTGGAATCCCGGTAAGCGTAACGGAAAATGCATAGATGCAAGATACACCATACCGATAATATTCCGTGTTTATCCGGATGATGTACAACCGGACAAGATGCAGCAATAAATTGGTTTGCAGATAGATTAATAAAAGGCAAACATGTAATCAGAAGCAGTGCCTGCAGCAGATGTCTTTATTGTGCCGGAACAATTTATGGGCTTTGTTTTTGTGAGGCAAGATTTTTTCTATATTGCGGTCTGCCGGAAAAAATACAGCCTTGCGGCATATCCTTTGTCAAGTTTCCGCAAGGCTGTATGTGTTGTTATGGTTTTACAAGCTCCATCTTTCCTTTGGCGTTCTTCCTGAAGTCGAGTTCATAGAACACCGTTGAGGTCTGTCCCGCATTGCTTACGGTCTCCTTACCTTTCTCGATGACGTTGAGTTTTATTGAAACTTTTGGGTCGTCGTATGTGTTCATCGTGTAGCTGTCCATCGACTTAAACTCAAATTCGGCCGGTATCAGTGCCTTTGCAGCCTCAATGTCCTTCATCACCTCGGCAGGGTTAAGGTTGGCCATGTCTATGGCAGGCACGTCTTTGGCGTTGAGATTTTTGTGCCATTTCTCCCATCCTGCGTCAGTAAGCTCTGTTGCCTTCCAGCCCAGGTCAGACATGAACGACTGGTTCCACACGCGTCCGTCTTTGTCAACCATCTCATAGGTAAAAATAGAAACGTTGTTAGAAAGTTCGTCGCGCCCCATGCCTTCGGTCCACGACACGCTGATTATCTTCCACTGGTCGGGCTTGATGTTGTCGGCTGCTATCGATTTGGCTTTCTCAACAGCACTCTCCGTGTCCATTTTCACCCCTGTCAGATCTTTCAGCCCCGACTTGCTGCACGCCGTAATCATTATGGCTGCGAGGGCCAGCATAAGCACTCTCTGTAAGTTTTTCATAATAACTCAATTTTTTTAATTAAACAATAAATATTCTTTGTCTTTCTCTAAAGTGTTTTTACCGTGTTGACCATATGCGGCAAATAAAACCGAACGGTCGTTCATATTTGTCTGCAAATATATGAATTTAAACCGTTCGCATTGCAATTTCAACAAATTGTTAACACTTTATAACTTATCGCCGGGCGTTGCTTTGCGTCTGAAAGAAGCTTACATTTAGCCGGTGCCCAGCCGATGCGTGCAAAGCAGTTGCCGGCAACAATAGTATGAAAGGCATGCCGGCATTATGATTAAACAGCCAAAACCATTAAAAATCAATGAATTTATTTTGTCTTGCCCCCGATTTGCATTATCTTTGCACAAGAAAAGCTGCATCTCGGCATAACGTTCAAGCAAGCTTGGCGATTCTGCTCTCGATTTGCATTGTCTTTGCACAAGAAAAGCTGCATCTCGAAATATTTTATGCCGGACGGCCAAGGAGAGCAGCTGAATATCTTTCAAGAACAAACAATTATATACCGTAAATATGATTCTTTTTTTCAGAACTCCATCACAAAGCGTTATTGCTACCGAAGCTGACCATCAGCTCAATAACGAGGAAATAAAGGAACTGTGCTGGCTTTATGGCGATGCCACACTCGTAGAAGACAACTGCCTCAGCGGATATTTCGTAGGCCCGCGCCGCGAGATGATTACCCCCTGGAGCACAAATGCCGTTGAGATTACACAAAACATGAATCTGAACGGCATTTCGCGTATAGAGGAATACTTCCCCGTAAGCAGCAAGGATGCCGACCACGACCCAATGCTGCAGCGCATGTACGACGGACTCGACCAGAGCATCTTCACTGTTGACCACAAGCCGGAGCCTATCAAGCACGTTGACAACCTTGAGGAATACAACGAGCAGGAAGGTCTGGCGCTGTCGCCTGAAGAAATTGAGTATCTGCACAAGATTGAGAAAGAGCTCGGCCGCCCGCTGACCGACTCAGAGATTTTCGGTTTCGCACAGATCAACTCTGAGCACTGCCGCCACAAGATTTTCGGTGGTGTGTTCATCATCGACGGCAAGGAGATGGAGTCGTCGCTCTTCAACATGATCAAGAAGACGACAAAGGAGAATCCTCACAAGATTCTGAGTGCATACAAGGATAACGTGGCTTTCTCTCAGGGCCCTGTCATCGAGCAGTTTGCCCCGGAAGACCAGTCGACATCTGACTATTTCCGTGTTAAGGATATCGAGAGCGTTATCTCTCTGAAGGCCGAGACACACAACTTCCCTACAACCGTAGAGCCGTTTAACGGTGCCGCTACAGGTACAGGCGGTGAGATCCGCGACCGTATGGGCGGTGGCGTAGGTTCATGGCCTATCGCCGGAACAGCCGTTTACATGACTTCTTATCCGCGCATCAACGGCGGACGCGACTGGGAGGACATCCTGCCCGTGCGCAAATGGCTGTATCAGACACCTGAGCAGATTCTTATCAAGGCTTCTAACGGTGCGTCAGACTTCGGCAACAAGTTCGGTCAGCCGCTTATCACAGGTTCTGTGCTTACGTTCGAGCATAAGGAAGGCGACGAGAAATATGCTTACGACAAGGTAATCATGCTTGCCGGAGGCGTAGGCTACGGCACAAAGCGCGACTGCCTGAAGAAGGAGCCGCAGAAGGGCAACAAGGTTGTCGTTGTAGGTGGCGACAACTATCGCATCGGTCTCGGCGGCGGAAGCGTTTCTTCTGTAGACACAGGCCGCTACAGCAACGGCATTGAGCTTAACGCCGTTCAGCGTGCCAACCCCGAGATGCAGAAGCGTGCTTACAACCTTGTACGTGCATTGTGCGAGGAAGATGTAAACCCGGTTGTCAGCATCCACGACCACGGTTCGGCAGGACACGTCAACTGTCTGTCAGAGCTCGTTGAGGAGTGCGGCGGTCAGATAGACATGACCAAGCTGCCTATAGGCGACAAGACCTTGTCGAGCAAGGAGATTATAGCAAACGAAAGTCAGGAGCGCATGGGTCTGCTCATTGACGAAAAACATATTGAACATGTGCGCAAGATTGCTGAGCGCGAGCGTGCTCCGCTGTATGTGGTAGGCGAGACCACAGGCGACGCTCACTTCTCGTTCGTTCAGGGCGACGGCGTTAAGCCTTTCGACCTCGACGTTGCTCAGATGTTCGGTCATTCACCAAAGACATATATGGTGGACAAGACCGTAGAGCGCCACTATGAAGACGTAACTTACAGCCAGGACAAGCTCGACGAGTATCTCAGCCGCGTGCTGCAGCTTGAGGCCGTTGCCTGCAAAGACTGGCTCACAAATAAGGTTGACCGCAGCGTTACAGGTAAGATTGCGCGCCAGCAGTGCCAGGGCGAAATACAGTTGCCTCTGTCTGACTGCGGCGTCGTAGCTCTCGACTATCGCGGACGCAAGGGTATAGCCACAGCCCTCGGACACGCTCCTCAGGCAGGTCTGGCTTCGCCCGAGGCAGGCAGCGTGCTGTCAGTGGCCGAGTCGCTCACCAACATCGTATGGGCTCCGCTCGAGGACGGTCTCGACAGCGTAAGCCTCTCTGCCAACTGGATGTGGCCCTGCCGCTCACAGGAAGGTGAGGATGCACGTCTTTACAGCGCAGTCAAGGCTCTGTCAGACTTCTGCTGCGACATCAAGGTGAACGTTCCTACAGGTAAAGACTCTCTCTCAATGAGTCAGCAGTATCCCGACGGAACAAAGATTATCAGCCCGGGAACAGTTATCGTCAGCAGCGGCGGTGAGGTTTCAGACATACGCAAGGTGGTTTCTCCCGTTGTTGTCAACGATGCAAACTCAAGCATCTATCACATCGACTTCTCGTTCGATGAGCAGCGCCTGGGCGGAAGTGCCTTTGCACAGAGTCTCGGCAAGGTAGGCGACGACGTTCCTACTGTGAAGAATCCCGAATACTTCCGCGACGCGTTCAACACCGTTCAGGAGCTTATCAAGAAAGACCTCGTAATGGCAGGTCACGACATCAGCGCCGGCGGTATGATAACCACTCTTCTCGAAATGTGCTTCGCCAACACCAAGGGCGGAATGGACATCGACCTGAAGGAGATTGGCGGCGACGACATGGTTAAGATTCTTATGGCTGAGAACCCCGGCGTTATCGTTCAGATTGCCGACAAGGATGCTGAAGAGTTCAAGACCATAATGGACAACAACAGCATAAGCTACGCCATGATAGGTAAGCCGGCTGTAGGCACACGCACGCTGAAGGTTGCCAAGGGTGCGTTCAACCACGAATTTGACATCGACGCTCTGCGTGACGTATGGTACAAGACTTCATATCTGCTCGACCGCGACCAGAGCATGAACGGATGTGCCGACGCACGTCATGAAAATTATAAGAAACAGCCGCTGGAGATGAAGTTCAACGACTCGTTCACAGGCAAGCTCGAGCAGTATGGCATTTCAGCCGACCGCCGCGAGCGCACAGGCATCAAGGCTGCCATAATACGTGAGAAGGGAACCAACGGCGAGCGCGAGATGGCTTACTCGCTCTATCTTGCAGGCTTCGACGTTAAGGACGTGATGATGACCGACCTTATCAGCGGCCGCGAGACTCTTGAGGACATCAACATGATTGTGTTCTGCGGCGGTTTCGCCAACTCTGACGTGTTAGGCTCTGCCAAGGGATGGGCAGGAGCGTTCCTCTTCAACCCGAAGGCTAAGGAGGCTCTCGACAAGTTCTATGCCCGCAAGGACACCCTGTCGCTCGGCATCTGCAACGGCTGCCAGCTGATGGTTGAGCTCAATCTCATCAATCCTGAGCACGAGAAGAAGACTAAGATGCTGCATAATATTTCTCACAAGTTTGAGAGCACATTCCTCAGCCTTGACATACAGCAGAACAACAGCGTAATGTTCGGCTCGCTGAGCGGCAACAAACTGGGCATCTGGGTGGCTCACGGAGAAGGCAAGTTCTATCTGCCCGAAGGCGAAGACAAATATAACGTTGTTGCAAAATACAACTATGCCGAATATCCGGGCAACCCCAACGGCTCTGACTATGCCGTTGCCGGTATCTGCTCAGCCGACGGACGCCATCTGGCAATGATGCCTCACCTTGAGCGCGCCATCTTCCCGTGGCAGAACGCATGGTATCCGGCCGACCGCCGCAACGACGACGTTACGCCGTGGATTGAGGCCTTTGTCAATGCGCGCAAGTGGATTGAAGAGAACAAATAATAAACAAGCAAGCTGAAAAGTAAAAAGACAAGAGTCCTGTCATGACGGCCGTCAGCACAGCCCGTGGCGCCTTTACTGTAAGGCGGTGCGGCAAAGGCCGGACAAGGCGGAGCGCGTGTCTTTTTACTTTTCGTTTTTAAACAACTAAAACAAGGATGAGCAACTTTTATTTAGAGAGCTTCAAGACTTTTTTCAAGATAGGCCTGTTCACCCTGGGAGGCGGCTACGCCATGATTCCTATAATAGAGTCGGAGGTGGTCGACAAGAAGAAGTGGGTGAGCAAGGAAGACTTTCTCGACATCATAGCCATAGCCCAGAGCTGTCCGGGCGTGCTCGCCATCAACGTGAGCGTGTTTATAGGCTACAAGATGAAGAAGGTGAAGGGCGCCGTGTGTACCAGTCTGGGCACAGCCTTGCCCTCGTTTCTTATCATTCTGGCCATAGCCATGTTCTTCCATCAGTTTGAGGACAACAAGGTGGTTGCGGCCATCTTCCGCGGCATACGTCCGGCTGTTGTGGCTCTCATAGCCGTGCCTACGTTCAAGCTGGGACAGAGTGCCAAGATCACTCTTACTAACTGCTGGATACCCATTGCCGGTGCGCTGGCTATATGGCTGCTCGGCGTCTCGCCCATACTTGTTATCCTCATTGCCGGCATCGGCGGCTATGTCTACGGCAAGTATATAAAGCCTACGGAGTGACATTAATCTAAAAAAATGACGAACCAAATAAAGAGCATATTCTTATGATTTACCTGTATTTGTTCATAACGTTCTTTCAGATAGGTCTGTTCGGCTTCGGCGGCGGCTACGGCATGCTCTCGCTCATTCAGGGCGAGGTGGTGCACAATCACGGATGGCTCACCACGGGCGAGTTTACCGACATCGTGGCCATAAGTCAGATGACGCCGGGCCCTATCGGCATCAACTCGGCTACCTACTGCGGCTATACTGCCGTTCACAATGCCGGCTACGGCTACTGGATGTCTATCCTCGGCAGCGTAACAGCCACCTTTGCGCTGGTGCTGCCGTCGCTAATACTAATGATTCTGATATCGCGCCTGTTCATGAAATATATGAACACGCCCACAGTTCAGAGCGTATTCTCTGGTCTTCGTCCTGCCGTTGTCGGACTGCTCGGCGCTGCCACTCTGCTGCTTATGACTCCCGAGAACTTCAGTGCCCCGTCTGTCAATCCCTGGCAGTTCTGGATTAGCTGTTTCCTCTTTGTGGCAACCATGGTGGGCACGTGGCATTTCAAGATCAATCCCATACGCATGATATGCTACAGCGGCTTTGCCGGACTGATTCTGTTATACTGATAAACATAGTTTGAGATAATATCCCCTTGGCTCTTCGGTTGTTGTGAGTTGAGGGGATTTTTTATTGCATAATTTCCGTAAATACAGATTCCGCTTTACGCAAAACGCCATCAACTGTATTGCAAAAGGTAGCTTTTCACATGCTCAAAGGTGCCCTTTTGCATTATGAAAAGGCATGTTTCGCAGTATGAAAGTATACTTTTTGCGCCATGTAACATGGCGGCAGAGAGCATAAGCAAAAAAGTTTTTGTTAAAAACTCGTCACTCGTCACATCATGGTTTAATGTGCTGTCTGTCAGAATGTTATGGTGTGACGAGTTGATTTCGGAACTCGTCACCGCCGGAGACAGCAGGGCTTGCGTGACGAGTTGGAATCTCAACTCGTCACACTCTAATCCTTTGTAAATCAGAAGGTTATGTGCTGATGTGACGAGTGATGAGTTTTTTAAGAAAATAATTACGCTTTATATTCCTGCTTTGGGTTGACTTCATGCAGGCCAACACCTGTTTTTAGTTGGCTATAGCCCGTGTTATCGCTGTTGCCGGTCGACTTTATGCGCCATTGTATGTTATTTGTTTTTGCGTTGCCGTATGCTTAATGATTGATGTTAAGTGCCGATAGTCAGTATGAATATATAGCGACAAAATAAAATTCCGGCAGATTTTTTAATGTCTGCCGGAACATGAAGCATTGTCCTGTTATAAGCCTACTTAATTAGATTTGTGGTATTTCGGAAAAACTCTTTAATGTCTTTATATTGTTACGTCATATCTGATGTTTGTCATTTCTTCTTGTCGCTTTTAAAATAACGTATCATTTCCGGCAGATTAATGCCCATATGAATGGAAGTATAATAAGCCTTATTGTTTGTTATTGTCTTATACAACGGAGTTAAGGACATTGACGCTCCCATATATATACCCATGAAACAAAAAGAATATTCAAGGTTAAGTCCGAAGCGGTTAAGTCTTATGGCGTCAGGGACATTCGGTGCGGCACTGCCTGCTGCAGGAGAGAAGCGGTAAGCACCATTAGTGCGCACCTCTGCGGATATTCCGAGATTCATGCAATATGAACGATAGTCATGTTGTAAAGAGAGCATCAAAGGTATGCGCAGTGTTCCGTAATTCATGTTGTTGCCTGATGCCTTCATGTCAAGTTTGGTAAAGTCGAGCCTGTCGCCCTGCATGCCTGCTGCATAGTTCTTGTCGAAACACATGTGTACCCATGTTAGCTGAACGCCTCCAACCAGTCCTAATGTATTGCTCTTGTCGAATGGCAGGGCAAACGACCACGGCGTTATTCCTATTTCGAACGATTTGCTTCTGCGGCTGTATATGCCCTCATTTTTTGTAGAACCTATTTTGTTGCCCATATAGTTGTAACCATACCATATAGTCGGCAGATATGAGCGGAATTTCAGGTTCTGCAGATTTTCAGTAGGAATTAGCGGTGAACCTACATAAACCTGCTCCACTTCCTGACCGTTAACGTACTCCATTTCACGTGTTTTCAGAAGCTGAAAACCGTTGTTGTCGTAAACTTTCACTATTGTTTTGCTGTCCTGCACGTCTACAACTATTTTCTTGTCTTTCACGTTGAACGTAGTGTCGTTGGCCTCCTCGGCGTATGCTGTGGCAGAAAGTATGAGTGCCGTAAATAAGAATAGCAGTTTCATCATTAATGTGTTTTAGGGTTATTGTTTGTGTTATATACGTATGCCCAGTCCGAACGACACGGGATAGCATTTGGGTGCGACGCTTGTCTTGAGCAGCGGCGTGAGAGCCGTGCGTGCATAGATCATCAGACAGCCGTAGCCGGCGCGTATGTCGAGGTTGAGGCCCACGGGATTCATGTTTATGTCGCCCGTCTCGGTGGTCTTGTTCTTTCCGATGAAGTAGCGTGAGTGGTCGTTCCAGCGCAGTTCGACAGACGGACCTATTGCCGCGAACATATCAGCGCCGCCGGTGCGCTTCTGCCACTCTAACATCACCGGAATGCGGATGAAGGTGTAGCTTATGTAGCTCTTCTTGAGTGTCTCGCCCTCTATCTGCCTCATGGAGGTTATGCCGTCGGTTGTAGACAGCACGTAGTTGTCCTGAAAGTGATGATGCACCTGACCTATCTGAAACGCCGATGTAAGCGCCAGCGGATTGGTTATTCTGAAGGCCAGACTGGTCAGCGTGAAGCCATATTCCCACGACTTTGAGTCGCGTGTGTGCATGCCGGCGTTACCTCCCGTGCCCATCACGTTTCCTGCAAGCTGGCTGAAGCCCATGAAGAACAGCGGATAGTGGCTTCTGGGCTTGCTCTTCTTGCGGTTGAGGCTTTGCGGAATGAAGGGCGACGTTACATATACGCGCTCAATCTCCTGTCCGTCAACAAAGTTAGTCTCGTATGTGCGGTTAAACTTCTTGCCGTCGCTGCCGTAGACAGATATTTTTGTGCTTCCTGCTGAATCGTTTACAACAATCTTCTTGTTGTTCACCACGAATGTAGTGTCGCCGGTTTCGGCGGCCATGCCCGTCAGGGGCAGCAGCGCCGCCAGAAGTAGTGTCTTTTTCATATTTGTCATATTTATTGTTTGTTTCTTTGATTATGCGTAACACAGTTTCATTATGTCGTCGGGCGACAGTTCGCCCTCAATGTATATCACCGTTCCCCGGTTAGGCTTCACCTTACTGAACAATATGTAGCGGTTGATGCCCTTGCTCTTTGGCGGCATTATGTAGTATCCGCTCACTATCTGGCCGTTCTCAACCACCTCGCGTATCTTCTTGGCGTTCTTTCTGTCGGCCTTCAGATAAGGCTCTATGCTTGCTCCGATGTTCTTGTAGGTAAGGCTCTTGTACACCTTCAGCTCATACCCCTTCAGCTTGGCGTTGTGCATCTCCACCATCTTGCAGCCCTTGGCATGTCCGAACCGCTGAAACACCTTGTTGACGTTAAGCCCCTCCTGCGCCATGGCTGGCGTTGCGGCCGTAAGGGCCAGTGCGGCTATGAGCAAGATGCGGCATAGTCCGTGCCACATAGTGCCGCTCCGTGCGCGGCTTGTGCCTTTGGCGTTGCGTCGTGTGGCCTCGCTGTTACCGAAGTATGTGTTGACCGGCAGTCTGCATGCCGCGGCAAGGCGTGTCATGGCCGTTATCATTATCGCGCATACAACATCTATGGCGTCAGCATGCGTTGCCGGCAGTTGCGGGTTATAATATTGCTGTTTCATATCTCGGGTTAATGTTTTTTACATTGTTGTTTATATTATCGTCTTTCATGCGCCTGCATGAGGCGTTCAGCCGTAAGAGAGTGTCATTGGCGCATCAGTTCGAGCGCGCCAAAGTTGTCTTCCTCGTCAGAGGATACCATTTCGAGAGCCTTCAGAGCTTCTTCCTCAACCACCTTCTTGTTGGTGTACACCTTTCCGTCTATCACGGCATAGTTGTCGCTCTGGCGCGGCAGCGCGATCATCACCACCGCAATAAGTATGGCTGGCG
>ENA-ORNP01002314-ORNP01002314.1-human-gut-metagenome-genome-assembly--contig:-NODE-2314-length-16231-cov-7.479352_pt1 | contig 16231 bp, 28 predicted proteins | sample MGYA00242119_ERZ509030 | MGnify/ENA primary metagenome ERZ509030 (study PRJEB26280, sample SAMEA2338708) | human gut metagenome | biome: human gut; feature: human-associated habitat; material: faeces... | reverse complement strand
ATGGATAATTCCTTACTGGCTGTAAGGGATATTAACCATAAATATATTGTAGTAGGAAGGAATTTGGATATTACAAGTAGAGGAGTCATTGGAGGAGATGATTATACGATGACGCATGCTATTGCACGAGGAGCGAGAAAACATGGATACGATTCTATTACATTTATGTCAGCAAAAAATTCAACTGGGGTTAATACTGTTATTTTTAATCCTGCTAATGTTAAAGTTGAGGAGATATTGAGATAATGAAAAAATATACGCCAGTTTCTATGGAAAATTACTGTATACAAGAATTAGAATGTAGATGTAATGATTGTAATAATCAATTCTCAGAGTTTATGCCATTTAATTATGAATTGGTTTGCTTTGAAGATGAGGTTGGCAAAAAATATTTTTTGCCAACCTATGGAGATTTTGGATATTTAGATTTATTAAATAAATTAGTTGAACAGTGGAATTATAATGAAAATATAACGAAAAAGATTGTGGAGAAATTTGAAAAAAAGTTAAGCGAAATTACTGAACACAAAGTATCTATGGTCGATGGTGTTAGATGCCCATTTTGTAAAAGTGAAAAAATTTCTATTTGTAAAAGAAATACACTTGAAAAATATCCTGTTAATTGGCTAAAAATCGATATAGAAAGTATGTAATTATTATTTTAATTATGTCACCACATAAGAACGCACCAACACCCTTCCGTCTATCAGTCTGAAATAACTCCTTTCGCCTGCCCTTACGAAGTAATGGCATAGCGAATGCGTTATTCAGACATACCCTCTAGCGAAATTTTGGCACTTAAGATAACAATGTAAAGAAGAGCGGCCCTGACTATACAGCAACCTATCCAAGAGATAATGTTAACACCGACTGGAGAACCCATGAAAGACTGAATGCGCAGAGGAATGCCGGAGCTGGTAAGGGGAATGAAAGCGGTAATAAGACCAGCTATGGGAAGTCAAGTAAAAATTACAAAAGTACGGCAGATTATTTGACTAATATTGAAAGTAGAAATGGAAAATTTTATACAGATAAAGTCACGATAGATCAAATTGGTCAGATTGAAGCAAGAGGAGAAGATTTTTCACTTTTGAATAAAAAAATATGAGTTCACGTGCATCTGCTGAAGGAGGAACTTCTATTGTATATAAATATAGTGATGAATTAGGAACAAAATATTTGATACACGAAGTTACAGATGCAAGAGGATATATTATTCACAGAGACTTTGATGCTGTAAGAATTTCATCGGGTCAATTGATAAACAAGGGACATTAGCAGGGAGGTTGATATGTATCATAATGAAATAAAAAGAATAATTGAAAAAATTTTAAAAGGTGAAGTAGATAAATATGTATTGATGGAATATTTGACTAACAATTTTGATTGTGAAAAAATATATGACTCAGATGAAGAACTGGTAACAGATGCTTATTTTACTTTAAAGCATTATGCCAGTGGTGAAGAAGATGTTGCCGAGAATGAGTGGATGTATTTTTTAGAGTGTTTAGCAGGTAGAAGTAAATATAGTATAGAAGAAAAAATGAACATCACAACTAAGCCTCCCCACCGGCAGGCTTAAATCATAGTTTTATTATTAGACATTAACAAAACTTCTTGGGTTCATAAGGCTTACCATCCCGTAATACGGCATAGATTACGGTGGTAAGCTTACGGGCCACAGCTCCAGTTGCAGTCAGGTGATGCTTTCCCTGGTCACGTTTCTTTTTATAATAGGCATTCAATGGGCTGTTATGGAAAGAACAAGTAGTTGCAGCGAGAAAAATGGCATGTCTTAAGTAAGGTGAACCCCGTTTTGACATATGGTTATGTGTGCTGCTAAATTCACCGGATTGTCGTACAGTTGGATCAATACCTGCAAAGGCAACTAAGGCAGATGAACTCTTAAATCTGTTTATATCACCGATTTCAGCAAGAATGGTTGCAGCAGCAATCATGCCTATCCCTGGAATGGTATGAAGATAACAATCAAACTTCTCGTAGTACTCAAGAATCTGGCAGTCAAGAGCTTCAATCTGCTTATCAAGAAAATTCATCCGATCAATGAGCTGTTTTAACTGGAAAGAGAAAGCATCCTGTGCTATCTTAATACCAAAGGTATCAGCTGCAGCTTCCCGGATAGAAAACGCTTTTTTCATGGTAAGCTTATTGTGGCTCTTATCTTTTATGATTTCAAAGAGCTCATCTATTGGTGCATTCTCAATGTTCTCAGGGGTGAGGTATTTTTCAAGAATGCCCATGGATGTGCTCAGCCAAAGAGAAGAAAACTGTTTTTCATACTCTGGGAAGATCTGCTCCATAATCGTGCTGATGCGGAGTTTTATTTCGGTTCTGGAAGAAATCACAGAATCACGGTAACGGCATAACTGCCGCATAGCAAGAATGTTTTCGTCTGCCATAGAAGTGGTGGTAAACTGACCGAATCGTATCACTTCTGCAATCAGAAAAGAATCGATGGAATCGTTTTTTGTCTACCGGATATACATCTTTCTGAGGGAATCAGACTGGATGGGATTGATTACATAGATGGTATATCCTCTGGCTTTGAGGAATGAATAAATCGGATACCAGTAATGCCCAGTGGCTTCCATGCCGAAGATACAAGAGGAATTGCCGATATTATTGAAGATAAAACTCATAAGAGAATCAGCACCTTTGTGTGTAGTTGCAAAACGAAGCGAATGTCCGATTTGTTTCCCTTCAGGAGAAACAATGGAAGCTTCGTGATGATTTTTGCCAATATCAATTCCGATAATGTACATAAGAAAACTCCTTTTGTGTAAATGGTATGTAACAGGTAGAATCCTCACTTCAATGCGGGTTACAATCTGGTTAGATATACGAAGTACAGCACAAATGCTGTCAACATCCAGCTAATACGCAAAATCCTGCAAAGCAGAGGGAGCAGTCTCAATGAACGAAGTCACAAGTGCCTCAAGAGTGGTGACGCACACCTCTATCTATTACATGATGATTGTGATATAGGAAGGTTAATATGGTTAGTAATTTATTAGATGAATATGTATTAAATGTATTGAAAAATAGTGGATGGAGTGATGGGAGAAAACAAGACATAACTCAATGGATTCAAATTTTGACAGAAGAAGGATATATTGTTAATGAATATGTAAAATCAATTTTATCTGAATTAGGGGATTTACAAGTTAGAGTTTCTAGTGATAAAAATCACTTAGGGGTAACAATGCATTTTAATCCCGTAAATGCCGCAAGTGGTGAATATGATAGAATGGAAATATTTAATCAAGCAATGAAGAGTTATTTCCAATAGGTGAATGTTATGACTGGGTTATTTATGTAAGTGATAGCAAAAAAGTATATCTTGGTGATTGGATGAGCTTGTCGATTGCGGGAGATACAATAGAAGATTTTTTGAACAATATATTCAATCCTCAATTTCAGTTAAAAGAGATATACACAAATAAAAATTAGGAGCGTAATGATAAAATGATATTAGAACCAGCTGTGTATTGATAACGTCAGCTGGCTCTTGCTTACCAGGGGAACCCATTGTAGATATTCATGATTTTGATTAGAAGGAGCGAATAATAATATGGATACTGTAGGAATAAAAGTGATATCCCGGAATGAAATTAATCGTTGTATAAAGATCCTGAGAAAATATTGCAAACTTTCAATTGGTGAAATAAAAGAGGCAATTATTAGCAATAATTATGTTGTTGAATGCAGTTATGTAAAAGAGGAGGGGATTGTAAATATTATTAAGTTATACAAGGAATTATGTGATAATAACATTCAAGCTCAATTGTATGAACATGAACGAATAACAAATGTTGAGTTTCTTGAAAATTTGGTTGAAACATATTATGAAATAAATGAAGAAATCGCTGACAGAATCTGGATTAAGGAGTAAAGGAATTGATATGAGAGATAAAATAAAAGATATAGAATATTTTAACACATTTATAAATGAAGATTTGGCAAGAGTAAAAAAATTTTCTGATAAACTAGAAAATGGAGAGGTAAAAGAAGATAGAATAATTCCTGTGAAATCAAAAGTACATGACTTAAAACTTGGAATAATGATAGCTGGATATTCTAAAGGCGATGAGTTAACTTTATTGGAAGAAGAGTATTTAGACTTGTTAGCAGAATGGGAGGAAGTTTGGGAACCAGAATATTATAATAAAAATTTAAAGATGATTTCTTTGGGTATTTTATTTCAGGTAGATAGAGCATTTGTAAAAAAAGTAAAAAATATGTTGAAAAAATCAAACATAAATGATTGGCTATATAATTTTTTGTTAGATTCACTAGATGGTGAACAAATAGAGGTGAGCAAAGAAATGCTTTTTCCTAATACCTTTACTACCTTGCAGAGGGTAGTATATGAAGAAAATAAAATAGAACTATTGAAGAAATATTTGAATAATGATTGGTATAATGAAGATTGTGGTTGCTATGAAGCACACAAAAGCAAGCAGAATATATACTATGGATATTGGAGTTTTGAGGCAGGCGCAATTGCAAAAATTTTGAAAATAAATGATACACAATTGCGTGATACGCAATATTATCCATATGACATGGTTCATTATAAAGAATAGTATTTTTGTCTGTGCCTATGGAGAACTGATAGAACCTATTTCGTCAGGTCAGGAACAATTCTTTTAGATCAGAAAAAAAGTAACCGGGTATTTCAGAAGATTTCATTTGTTATGATGTTGTTACGAGGACAAGCCTGTCGCTGGGGGACAGGGTAACATATGAAGGAAGGGAGCTGCTTGTTTCTCGGAAAAAAACAGAACTGGCAGAAGGGGCATCCAGTCTTTGTGCGAACGGCAGTGTGGATATGCTGGGCAGGTATGAATAATTTGAGATTGCCAGACATGAATAATAGAGAGACATTTCAACTATTTTCTCCAGAAGGTAATTAGGAAATGATATGTGAAAAATGTAAAGGAAAAATGAATTGGAGTATCGAAGGTGCTACTCAAGGATGGAGATGCCCTATGTGTGGGTGGAATATAATAACAACATACATTGAAGATATAGATAGAGATGAAACGGAATACAGTCTGTATATAAAAAATGTAACAGAAGTTGATGCAGAAAAAATAAAATTTGTTGCAAAAACAGCTAATGTTAATTTTGTTATTGCGAGGCAAATGCTTGAAAAAAGAGAAGCATGTATATTAAAAGCTAAGGCACCTAAGATTAAACCAGTAATTACAAAATTACAAGAATTGGGGATTGATTTTAATGTAAATCCTTCATTCAATTATTGAGAATGTCTTAAAGATAATTTGCAGATTGTAACTAATTAGTAATTAGTAAAAGCCAGCAAGGATAATCATAACGATTTTCTGCGGGCGAGATTTTACAATCCGGTGCTGGGAAGGTTTGTGCAGGAGAATGGGTACCGCGGGGACGGGCTGAATCTGTATGCGTACTGTAAGAATAATCCGGTGGTGTACTATGATCCGAGTGGGTACAAGGATAAACGTCAGACCCCATGCAAGGAAGAAACAAGTGTGGGGGAAAGTGGTGCTGGAGAGAGTGGTAGAACAACTATACCATCGCAACAACAGATGCAAGAACTGGTAATTATTATTATGGAATGAACAGAGGTGTACAGTTGAGTGGAGATACGCTTAATTTATCGCTAGAATCATGGTTGCCAGAAAGTTCTTTGAATCAATATCGATTAGGTAATTGTGCTGAAGTGGATGCTGTAAATCAAGCATTGAATTCGGGAGCAAATGCTTCTGATTTATATTTGTATACTATTAATACTAAAAACAATGTATCAAAACCGGTGTGCGAAAATTGTATATATATATTTGGTGATAGAGTTGCAGATGTGTTTTCTCATTAATTGGAAGGAAGAGGTAAATGGAAGAATTAAAAAATATATCAATTAGAGGCAGAATGGCATATTTAATAAGCTCATTTGAAAACGTATTGTTGCATTATAACTGCAATAAAGAAGAATGGAGGTGGCTGTTAGAAAAATTATGGTCATATACGAAGATTCAATACATTGATGATTGGATGTACGAACTTGCGGAATATATGCCTAATAGTATATTAGAAGATACTATGGAGGATGCGGAATATATTACAGAAGAATTCAAATATCTGCATAGATTGTATAGCAACTCTAATCAAGAAATACATTTGTTTTTAAAAATAATATTCGAATGTGGAACATGTGAACTATATTCTAAATTATGTGATTATAGTATCAATACATTAAAAAAAATAGAGCAAGCAGTTGATATTATGAAAAAAAATAATGTTGATTTAGTTGATATTAAGCCTTTTGAGAAATATTCGTTTAATGAGTGTAGTGGATGGGGAAATTGTTTCGAGAATAACAAATTATCAAAATTTATTTAATTATGTCTCCACATAAGGACGCCCATTACCGAAAACCTTATTGACAAGGGGTATCTGGTTAAGGACGTAAATACTGCTATTTCTCATCGTCAGGCAAAGCACCGTGGTGCCATGTATCGCAAGAGCGATAGCGACGATGCAGAAGCTATTGCACTTGCAACTCTAAATATGCTTGATAAACTTCCGGATGCCTGCCCTAATGATGCATACTGGTCACTTGGTCAGCTGGTGCATCGCAGGGATAACATCATGAAGCAGAGAACCAGACTGGTTAATCAGTTGCACGAGCAGCTGTGTATTGCATATCCGTCTTACAAGTCATTTTTTAATGACATCAGCAGACCTACTGCACTGTATTTCTGGGAGCATTACCCATCCAAAAAGTATCTAAAAGGTAAGTCTGTGGAAGATTTGCGAGCGGAACTTGTTCCTGTCAGCCACAATAAATGCTCCACCAAGACCTGCGAGAAAATCTTGGATGCGGTAGCCAGTGATAAGGTGAAAAACAATGCTTATCAAGATGCAAGGGATATGGTGACTCTTAGCATAGTCAGTGATTTACAGCACTATGACAGCCAACTGACAGAGGTAGACAAGATGCTGGAACAGATGTATAAGATGCTTGGCTGCACACTTACAACCATTCCCGGTGTAAATGTCATCACAGCAGTGAAGATTCTTGCTGAAATCGGTGATATCAAACGTTTCGCTAATGCTAATAAACTGGCACAGTTCGCCGGGATTGCACCACTTCATTTATCCTCCAGTGGTAAGGGGAAGGATGTAGCTACCAAGCAGGGAAACAGACGACTGTAGGCCAATTAATCAGTATCATTTATGGAATGTTAAAGAACGGTACGGAGTACCGCATGCCGGTAGTGGAAAATGCTGGCGGAAAGTTGTAGAGCAAATGTCAAATCAAGCAATGGGATTATTAGAAACACCAGATGGTTATGTGTGGCATCATTTGGATGATTATAATGTTGAAAAAAATACAATTACAATGGAATTAGTAATGGATGAAGCACATAATGCATCGAAACCACATTCGGGAGGTTGTGCACAGTATGATAGTGTTAACGGACCGACATATAACAAGAAAAGGAGATAGATGTACGGATTTGTAAAAGAAAAAAGTGAAAACACCCATATTTCAAGTTGTGAGGTATTGGAAATTGAGAATAAGTATAATATTAATTTTCCGACAATGCTTAAAGAATATTATTTACAACATAATGGTGATAAGATTAGATTATGTATTTTTACAGTTGATGAAGAAGAATTTGGGGTAGCAAAGATTGTTGAATTAAAATATGGAAACTGTAGTTTTGAAAAAATAGTAAAAAATGACAGAGAAGATGGAATTATAGATAAGCATCTATATCCATTGGCAAGAAATGAAGGTGGTGATTATTTTTATTGGGATGTAAGAGATGAAAATGTATATATGATATATTGTGATGATGTGGAGAATCCAGTTTGGGTATGTGATTCTATTAAAGCATTTTTTGACTTAATGGAAAATAATCAAACATAAATGATTGGCTATATAATTTTTTGTTAGATTCATTAGATGGTGAACAAATAGAGGTGAGCAAAGAAATGCTTTCAAAGCGGATTATATTTTGAAGCTGGAAAAACGAGAGGAGGAAAAAGCAAAAAAAGAAGCAGGGCAGGGAGAAAATATACCGGATAATCTGATTACATGGGTATTTCAGGATGACTTTATTCCCAGAGGAAAAATCACCAAGGATGGGAATTACAGTATTATAAGTGACTATCTGGGAACTCCAGTGGAAGCCTATGATGAAGAGGGAAAGAAATCTGGATATCTATGGGAGTGTAAAAACGGAGGAAGCATTAGGTGAAAAGAATTTAATTCCATTCCGTTTTCAGGGACAGTATGAGGATGAAGAGACGGGATTGAAGAGAGGAAGACCATATTCAAATGCTGTTTCGTCTAAAGAGGTATTAGTTGAAGGAAGAGTACCTGCAAATAAGTTGACAATAACGTGTCCAGGTTAACTGAAAATATATTACTGAATGTATTTTTAGTATGAAATATTAGAGAAGTTTACAAAGTAAAAAAGAAGAGTATGTGGAAATTTGATTATGGTTAAATTCTTATAAAAAGAGGTAATTGTTTTATGAATTTATAAGAAATAGAAGAGTGAGTTACTATATTTTATAAGTATATAAAATGGTTGAAGTTATTGAAGAGTGTGATTATAGAGATTTCTAAAGGAGTATTTTTATGGATATAGAGCAGGCTATAGAGACTATATATACTGGATTGGTAAGTGAGGAATCTGTTCCAGTGAAATTAAGAGCATTTCGAGAATTGGACAGGGAAATGCTAGGACAAGTGCAAGAAGCACTTTCCTTTGCAATAGAGTATTACAAAGGAAAGTCATTAGTACCTAAAAAATTAGCGATGGCAATGGTCGATATTTTTGGTGCGTTTTGCTTTAATAGTGGTTTTAGTGAAAAAGAGCTGAGAGAGCTTGAGGATATTGGAATGAAATTACAGGAACAAGCATTAGAGCTTTTTGATGAATAAAATAGCTAATCTTATAGTTGGACTTGAGTGAATGTAGAAACTATTTTAAAAAAGTAAAACTGATAAAAAATACATTATATGATGTCTCCGAATTCTGATTGATTATGCCAGCGAAACTCTGGCATTGAAGTTTGACAAGTAAATATTATCCGAACTTGATTCTTGTTTTCGAAATTTCAACACCATCATGATTCATTTTTCTTCCAGTTTTGCAGACAGGGATAACGGATAGATTTTAAGCTGTACAATCCAGTCAGTCAAAGATGTAATTATCGGACAATAAAAATCGCCTTCAATCAAAAATTTACCGGCTGTGCTAGAACAAATATGCTTTCTGATTAAACAGGCGCAATGCGCCGCATTTTTGAGGCTGTTTATCAAGTGTTTTTTGATAAAAAATGGGGGATTTTAATAAAAATGGAATCTGAAAGCCTTATGTATAGTGGCTTGGAGATACCGAGAGATTATTTTAATATAAAAGGAGAAGTGCTATGGATAGGATTTTAAGTACATATAGTTATGGTATTTGTTTATTTTCAATGGAAGTTCTACAAGATTTTTTGAAAAAAGAAAAAATTAGATCAAAAAAATTATTACATAAATTTCAAAAGGATAAAAAATTATATTTAGCTATGCAAAAAGAAGGGATTTGGTTTCCTATTTCGAAAATAAATTCGGGACAACATCTTATTAAACTGGAAGGATATGATAATACATTTAATGATGAGTGGGAACAAAAGTTTGAGATTGAAGGATTTAATTTAAAAATAGAAGGTGGACTTTGGATTTCAGATATAGGTTCCTTCTATACATTCAATGAAGCTGAATTTTGTGGGGAAGCAATATCGTTTAAGACGGGGGATGGTGACATACAATATTCAGATTTTAAATATGATGTTCCTGCCGGAAAATACTTATTATCAGTAAAAGGTTTTTTGAGAAAGGAAAAAAAAGGATTTCCTAATCCAAATTCAGGATTTTTATTTTCTCTTGTAAAAGTTGATGAGTTTAGCGGATTTAAAAATCCAAGAGAGGACATTTACAATTTCAATGTGACTAATATGTAACACCTTATAAATTAGATACTAAGACTTCCCATACCTAAAATGGGGTTCGTACCTTGAAAATTCAATATTTCAGCTAACAAAATAGTAATTTATGCCATTGCAATCTCTGGGTGGAGTGCATTGCGCAGATATTCTGGTAATCTTGCTTCAAAATCAGCAGTAAAAGCAGTCATTAGTCAAGAATTGGATACAATTAGCAGGCTTGCTAAAGAAAACAATTGGGGAAAGAGGAAAATTCAAAAAGAAATTAGAATGTTACAAAGCGAAGTAAAAAAAGGAGTGATAAAATGTCATTAAAATTATATAAAATAAATACAACTCTAAATCATCCTGATTGTATGGCAGGATTTAAAAAAAATGATGGTGAAATTTTTTCATTTTTTATATTGGACATAGGAAATGAAGAAAAAATAAAAAGAAGAAGATTGGAGTTTGTTGCGGGCACTGGTTATACACTGGAAAATATTGAGAAAACAGATTATATTTTTTGTCCATCTGCATTGTTGTTTTCTAAGCGATTTGTTGAAAAAATTGGAAATTTATTGAGAGAAGAAATGAAGTTTTTTTCTTGTAGATTAGTTTGTCAAGACGTTAGTTTAGAATGGTATGCCGCTAAAATCATACTACGTATACCTATAATAGATAAAGAAGCATCAACATATCGTACATTAAGTGATGGTGAGAGAGTGGTAAAATTTATAAAGTTTAGAAGAGATATTGAAGAGGAATTTTTTATTGCGAAAGATAAAGAAAGTACTACAGATTTTGTTGTAAGTGAATTGTTCGTAGATATATGCAAGAAAAATGGTTTGTTAATTGATTTTAAAGAAGTATAGGTAAGAAAATAAATTACCAGTTAAAGAGGTAGAATTCTGTAAAGGAGTTAAGTTGCCCTCTTGGTTATGAACAGGTGGAACGCATGGAGTTGTGCATCGAATAAGAGAACAAATACTGGGAAAAATGAGACCACCAAGTAAAGGATGGTATACACATGATGAACAGATACGAGCAGAACTTGATAATTTGAGAAAAGCGTTAAATGAGGCAAGAAGTAGGGGAATGTCAGATGTTGTTAATAATAAGTATCCCAATATTAATAAAGTATCAGAACTGCAACCTCCAAAATCGACAGATGCAAAGGTGCCGAAAATATGTCAATAAAAGTTAAGAAGCCAGAGGTAAAAATGAATCTTTATGAAACAGATAAAGATGTGTTGAAAAGCTTTATTACAAATGAAAAAATAGATGGGGTATTTACGGAAAAATACTTAATCCTACAAAATTTTGCGGATGATTGTAGATTTTCATCAGATATTCAGCCGGAATTAATGGAATATTTATTGCCATTTTATTTGAGAATAATTGAAGAGGCAATCATGCATCAGAATAAAGTGGCAGAAGATATTTATAGTCAGTTTAATTCTATGATTTTTATTAATCAACAAAATTTTAAAAATTCTGTAGGAGAAAAATATCCATATGTAATGGAATATTATGTTGAACAGACAGTGAAACGGATGGAAATGGGAAATAAAACAATACTCGGTGACATTTCTTTGTTTAACACAACAATTGCATTTGATAGAAATAATATTGTAAAGTTATTTGATAAAATTTATGGAGGATCTTTAGCGATAAAGTATTCATTCTTTAAGTATATTTCAGTTTTGCTTTTTAAGGAAAGCGATAATTTGCTTGCAATAAATGAAGAAAGACCATTTTGGACGAGTGAAATATGGGATTTTGATGCACAGTTTTCTGACGCGTTTTTTTGGAATCAGGACATTGTTCAATATTATGAAAGGCATGTGACAAGACAAGAGATTGAGGAGGTATTTAAGGATATAACACCAATTTTATATAATAGCTTAGGAAAGGAGTTAATGAACCTTTTTTCAAGTGAAATGGAAAAGAGCTTTGCTACAGGAACTTTTGAAAAGAGAAAAAAGGAGTATTTACAGAAGATAAATTGTAGAAGTGAAAAATATAAGTATTGGACGGAGTGTTTTTAGGAAACCCAAAAGGGTAAAATAAAGCGTGTAAATTTTTTTGATTTTAACCCGCACATATGAACGAGATTATTCTGGTCTTGTTACAAAAATTAATCGTCCGGGAGGCAGATATACAAGGTATTGTTATGATAAACTGGGACGTGTGATAAGAACTGATTATTATGACAAAACTTATGAGAACTTTATTTATAATAAGAATGGCGCTATAATAGAGGCGGAAAACCAATATGGCAAGGTAAAGTTTGAACGAGATTCGTTGGGCAGGATTACGAAAGAGTGGCAGGGCAGGCACTGGATATCTAATCAGTATGATGAATTGGGAAACTGTATTCAGACAGTAAGCAGTTTTGGAGCAAATATACTTACCAGTCGGAATGAAATGGGACAGACGACACAAGTGGCGGCATATTTGGATAAAGAAAAGCCGTGGGTGTCCAGGATGGAATATAATGCTTTGGGGCAGGAGACTCAGCGTCTGTTCTCTAATAATATCTGTAGTGCATGGGACTATGATAAAGCTGGCAGACCGATTTTTCACGAAGTAAGTAATCAGCGAAGTAAGGCAGACGCTGCTCATCAGGGAATTTTTGGAAATGTTGTCGGCTGGTCGGATACATTGCGCAGGCACAGATATGAATGGGATGTGAATTATCAGTTAAAGGAGTATATCCTATGGAGGGAAGGAAAATAAGTTTTGTGGTACTGGCTATGGCAGGTCTGCTGACAGCATGTGGCAGCCGAGTGTGGGGTGATGACGGTGAAATTTCCACAGCACTAGCCTTCGGAGAAGCAGAGGAGTGTACGCAGAATGCCAAAACACGGGAAGATACGATTGTTAAAATATCAGACTGCCTTTCGGAACAGGTGCCGGAGATTGATGACTGGGCTGCTTATGTAGATCTGAAGAGTGATGGGCAGGCGTATTTATATCAAACATATGATCTTGAAACAGAGGAAGTATACAAAGATGGGGCGGGAAGTGAATATTTGGGAGAGTATTATTCCGTTCATGTGAGCGAGATGTGGGAGGATCACAGTGTGAGCTGGAGCACGTTTTATGTGAGTGTCAATTTTGATAAGGTTTTATGGAAGGATATGGTAGGACTGGCAGACAGTGAGTTTGAAGTGTATACATTAGAGGAGTGGAGAAATTCGTCGTATTATCCAAGCCTTGATGACTAAACGGCGTTTTGCATAGATCCTGGGAGGAAAATAATATGATAAAAAATTTTCTTTCATCCATTGTAGTAAGCTTGTTTTTGATCCTTCTTGTGATTTTGTGCAGTGAAAATGATAAAGAAGAAAGCAGACATGAGCCTCAAAATACATGGTTTTATATGCCGACACAGAAAGAAGTAGAATATGAAGGAGAATAAATGCAATGTCAAACTTAGTAAGATTTGAAAAGGTAGATAATGAATTGAATATTTTGCGTATTGGAGGAAAAAGTTTTTTACCTCCTGATGTAGAGTGGCCTACTAATCCTAATGGAGAAAAAATGGTTTTTATTTTTAATATACCTACAAATTTTTTAAATTCAACTCTTCAATTTAATTATCCGAAGGATCAGGTTATTTCTGTATTTACTACTTATAATAGAGAAGATTATTTTTTGGACTCGATCGTTTATAACGGTGATATAGAAGAACTTCAGAATATAAAAAACGGATATACAAAAGTAATTTTACATTCTGTTGCTTCTCCAAGAAATGATGCGGATTTTTTGATTTCAGCAAGAGAAATAGTAATTGATAAAGAAATGAATGAATTTGATGATAATTATGGCTCTCTTTTTGGTGCAAATCCTGTATTTTTACAAGAAGAAAAGTTAGAACTTGCCTCCTATCAATTTTGCATGCAGATATATGGAGGAGATTTTCCAGAAGAATTTCAAGATATCTTCTATTTAGATGATGCAATAGGTTATCTATTTTTAAGTAAAGAGGAAAAAGCAAATGATGTTGGAGTATTTTTTGTGCAATGCACCTGAAATGGTAGTGGGGTGCGATTTATAAAGAAATGGAATCTCTTCATATAATCAAGGGTTTGTGGAATTTATCAAATATCGGGGCGGAAAATTCTGATACAAGGATAAGGCTGGAACGGGATTCTTTGGGCAGAGCGGTAAAAGAGTGGCAGGATGCGCATTGGGATGGAGTACAATGCGCTGGGGCAGGAGACGAGCCGCCTAGTTTCCGGCGGTGTTTACAGTAGCTGGGAATACTGATACAGCATCAGGAAACGGACTGGAGATTTCTGAAAAGAATGGCGTCCCAGCTTGGGCTTCCGTTAGTGCCGGACACCAGCTATTATTATCCCCGTTTTTATCTTGGACTGTCGGAAGGTGAGAAAAGGGAATCGGGAGAAATTCCCTCCTGTGATATGTGTTTTGACGGACGCTATTATGCAGTCAGTGGTTTTATAACAGGGGCAATTGGAGCAAAATTTCCAGGAATGAACCATTTGGTAGAAGGTGTTGTGGATACAACGGTATCAGCAGGTGAAAGACTTGCGTATGCAGTCTTTGATGACAGTATGTCATGGGATGAGAAGTGGGCATATGCTTTTGATCCAGGACAGATGGTGGCAGATTTTGTAACAGGTGTTGTCATAGGAGAAATCCTTGATGGGATAATGGCAGCAATACAGAATAGGTTAAGAAGTATTTTTGCAAATTATGATGCTGCGATGCGTGAGGCTTTTGAGAGTGGTAATTACTCTAGCTTAAGAGAACTTGATGTTACCAGAAGAAGTTGCCAGGTATGACGAGCATTGGCTTGATGTTGCAGAAAAGATAAGTAATGAGGCTCTTGATAATCAAATTGATTTTATTAAAAATGGTGGAATAACTAAGCCGGGAGGTGGTGCATATAAACCTGCGAAGATAAGTGCTGCTGTAGATTTAAATACTGGTGATATATATTTTGGATATAACGGTGCTAATAAGTTTAATCCTTCAATTCAAGAAATACATCCAGATTTACAACAAAGAATAAATAGAACTATGAGTCTGGCAGGAAATTCAATTGATAATGAATATGCAAGTAGAATGAGCTTTGAAAAGTGGAGTGTAGATAATTGTGCAGAAATATATTCTGTAAACAATGCATTACAAAATCAAGCAACGTTAGATAATATTTTTATTAATACAAAATATTTTAAAGATGGAAAATACGCTTTGCCGTGTCGAAATTGCCAAGTGACATTTGAAGGATGTTTATTCCCAAAACAATAGGAATGTTAATATTATGGAAAAAGTGACAGAGGAGAGACTAGTAAAAGCTGGTTGGGATGAAAAAAGAACAATAGATATATCTAATATTAAAGATGTGTATCAGAAGCTTGGGCTTGTCATGCCGATGAATGTAGAAAAATTTTTGACGGTATACGGTAAGCTTGTTTTTGAAGATGATGAAAGAAAAGAAAATTTGGAGTTTATCCCAGAAAAAGCACTGGGATGCAATTTGGATAAAGTATATTTTGAAGAGTTACTGGAAGAATATGATATTAATGAAATAGTATATCCTATAGGGGTTGCGTGTAGAGGAAATTTAATGGTGTTAATGACGGAACAAGATGTGTTTTATTGTTATACAGATGGGTATTTAGAAAAAGCAGGAGAGAATGTTGAACAAATGCTTGACTGTTTAGTAGGAGAATGCAATGAGGCAGTAGTAATAAGTTAAAGATGTATCAGCGGAATTTAAACAGAGCTAACCGATATAGATGCACCATGGACTTTTGAAGTTGTAGGAAAAACACCGTTACAATAGATTTGGAGATAGAAGAATGATAAGAAATGAAGCGCTTTTGCAGTTGCGAGAGGCGTATATAGAGATTGGCAAAATGGTACAAAAATATGGATATGGACAATATAACGGGATATTAAGAATTGTTATGGGACAAATTAATTGTATTGACTCGGATGAGAGCAATGATGAAAAAATGAAATACTTGATAGAAAGTTATAGTAAACTGTTTACTTCGAGAGGCGGATTAAGCGATTTCATTATTTATGATGCAGATATTCAATTAAGAAATCAGTTGAATGAGAAATATAATGACGAAGTAAAAAGGGTTTGGAACATTATGAAAGACTATATTTAATAATGACTTTGTATAAGAACATCTGAAATTTTAAAGGATATTACTGAACAAGTGAAAAGGGGATATTACAATTGATGCGAGTA
>ENA-ORNP01002312-ORNP01002312.1-human-gut-metagenome-genome-assembly--contig:-NODE-2312-length-16238-cov-3.175802_pt1 | contig 16238 bp, 12 predicted proteins | sample MGYA00242119_ERZ509030 | MGnify/ENA primary metagenome ERZ509030 (study PRJEB26280, sample SAMEA2338708) | human gut metagenome | biome: human gut; feature: human-associated habitat; material: faeces... | reverse complement strand
GAATTGAATTAAGATATCCGTTAATGCTGGAAACAAGTACCAACATTTATGTGTTAGGTTTCTTGGAAGCTGGTAACGCTTGGAATGATATCAAGAAATTCAATCCGTTCGACTTGAAACGTTCTGCCGGAGTTGGTGTGCGTATCTTCCTGCCGATGATTGGTATGATGGGTATTGACTGGGGTTACGGTTTCGACAAGGTATTTGGTTCTAAACAATATGGAGGAAGCCAATTCCACTTTATCTTAGGACAAGAATTCTAATGTATCATCAAAAACTAAACGTTATGAGAAAGTCTGTTCTATTAATCATGATGCTGTTTGCTGTCAGCATGGCGGCAAATGCACAGAAGTTTGCACTGATCGATACGGAATATATTATGAAGAATATTCCGGCTGCTCAAAGCGCTAATGAACAAATGCAAGAAGCTACGAAGAAATATCAGGCTGAAGTAGAAGTCTTGGCAAAAGAGGCACAGAAAATGTTTCAGGACTACCAAGCGAAATCGTCAACTCTTTCTGCTGCACAAAAAACAAAGAAAGAGGATGAAATCGTAGCCAAAGAGAAGGCTGCCGCTGAACTAAAACGTACTTATTTTGGTCCGGAGGGTGAATTGGCAAAGATGAGAAACAAGCTGATTACTCCGATTCAAGATGAAATTTATGAAGCAGTAAAGGCTGTATCTCAACAACATGGATACGACATGGTAGTCGATAGAGCCTCTGCCGCAGGCATAATTTTTGCAAATCCGCGCATTGATATCAGCGATGAAATATTAAGAAGATTAGGATATTCAAATTAATTTCATACATTTGCAACTGGAAATAACTAAAAATCATTCAAATAAATTATAGAACTATGCTAAAAAAAATCGCACTTGTAATGTTGCTTGCACTCCCAATGGGTGTATTTGCACAGAACTTAAAATTCGGTCATATTAACGCACAGGAAATTATCACTGTGATGCCGGAATTCACAAAGGCTCAAAATGACATTCAGAATTTAGAAAAACAACTTACTGCTGAACTTCAAAGAACCCAAGAAGAATTCAACAAGAAATATCAGGAATTCCAGCAAGCTATCGCTAAGGATTCTCTTCCGGCTAATATCGCTGAAAGAAGACAGAAAGAGTTGCAGGATATGATGCAAAGACAAGAACAGTTCCAGCAAGATGCTCAGCAACAAATGGCAAAGGCACAAAATGATGCAATGGCTCCTATTTACAAAAAATTAGATGACGCTATCAAGGCAGTTGGTGCCGCTGAAGGAGTAATTTACATCTTCGACCTTGCAAGAACTCCAATACCTTATGTTAATGAGACATTAAGCATCAACCTGACTAACAAGGTAAAAGCTAATCTCGGTATTAAATAAGCAATAAGAGTAAGAAATTCTAAAAGGGAAAGGGAAAAGAAGCACAGACTTCTTTCTCTTTCCCTTTTTTTCATGTACATTTGCGTATATAAATTCTCATCCGTTATGAAACAACAGTTACCCTATCCCCCCGGACCGATCGGAGTATTTGACTCCGGATACGGCGGACTGACTATTCTCAATAAGATAAGAGAGATATTACCTGAATATGACTATATTTATCTGGGAGATAATGCCCGTACACCCTACGGAACACGTTCTTTTGAAATCGTATACGAATTCACTCTACAAGCAGTCAACAAGTTATTTGAATTGGGCTGCCATCTTGTTATATTAGCTTGCAACACAGCCTCTGCCAAAGCATTGCGTAGTATACAGATGAACAATCTACCGAAGATAGATCCGGAACGTCGTGTACTCGGAGTAATCCGTCCCACGGTAGAGTGCATAGGGAATATAACACAAAGCCGACATATCGGAATATTAGCGACAGCAGGTACAATCAAATCAGAGTCTTACCCGCTGGAAGTTCATAAACTATACCCCGATATTCAAGTAAACGGAGTTGCCTGCCCGATGTGGGTACCATTAGTAGAAAATAATGAAGCACAGAATGAAGGAGCAGATTATTTCATCCGGAAATATATAAATCAGTTATTGCAGAAAGACTCACAGATTGACACTGTGATTCTGGGTTGTACACATTACCCTCTGCTACTTCCGAAAATTCAGCAATATATTCCGGATAATATCCGCGTGATCGCACAAGGTGAATATGTCGCCGAAAGCTTAAAAGATTATTTGTGCAGACACCCGGAAATGGATATTAAATGTACTAAAAATAACAGTTGTTTGTTTTATACAACAGAAGCGGAAGATAAGTTCATCGAGTCAGCCTCGACTTTCCTAAACCAACAGATTAATGTAAAACGAATCACGCTCGAATAAAATTCTGGAAAAGAATAACTATTTATTGCCATTTCTTGTTATATTTGTAAACAACAACCCTTAATACCATAAGATCATGAAAGAAGAAGATTACAGCAAGTCGATAGAAGTATTCTCCGGCTCTCCGTGGGAGGCAGAAATCATCAAGGGATTATTAGAAAGCAATGACATTCGCTGCGTTATCAAAGATGGAATTATGGGTACATTGGCACCCTATATTGCTCCGGCAGTCTCTGTCCTTGTCACTGAAGACGAATACGAATCCGCCACCGAACTAATCAGAAGTCGAGCTGAAAAAGATAACGACTAATACACTTCAGGCCTTCTCTGATATTCTTCAGTGAATTGGCCTAGGAGGACCGTATGTATATTTTTCACCTCCCGTACCCAAATTGACACAGGGAGTAATATTGATGTGTGCACTTTCAAATATGATGAAGGAAGTCATCTGTTCTACTTGTAGATTCGTATATCTCATTATTTACTTTTTCTCTATCAGGATGCTAAGATAATTCTTTTCAGCCCGTTTTGGTAACATATCGATAAAAAGTTCTATATTTGTACTTTCAAATCGTCAGTAAATTAGCAAAAATGAAACAGGTATTTACACGGGTTGCAGTAAAGGTCGGTAGCAATGTATTAACACGCCGAGATGGGACGCTGGACGTTACTCGTATGTCAGCGCTTGTTGATCAGATAGCAGAATTGCATAAATCGGGAGTGGAGATTATTCTCATTTCGTCAGGAGCAGTAGCGTCAGGACGTAGTGAAGTATCCCCACAAAAAAAACTCGACAGTGTAGACCAACGCCAATTGTTTTCTGCAGTAGGACAGGCAAAGTTAATCAATCGTTATTATGAGCTTTTCCGCGAACATAATATTCCTGTTGGCCAGGTATTGACTACAAAAGAAAGTTTTGGCACACGCCGCCATTATCTCAATCAGAAAAACTGTATGACAGTGATGCTTGCAAATGGAGTAATTCCGATTGTAAATGAAAACGATACGATTTCTGTCAGTGAACTGATGTTCACCGATAATGATGAACTATCCGGACTCATTGCCTCGATGATGAATGTACAAGCATTGATTATCCTCAGCAATATAAACGGAATTTATAATGGTTCTCCTTCAAATCCGGATTCTTCCGTCATTCGTGAGATTGAGCATGGAAAAGATCTATCCAACTATATCCAAGCTTCCAAGTCCAGTTTCGGCCGAGGGGGGATGTTAACAAAGACCAATATAGCCCGCAAAGTAGCAGATGAAGGGATTACGGTAATTATCGCCAATGGGAAACGAGATAATATCCTGGTCGACCTGCTTCAACATCCGGATGAAACTCTCTGCACACGATTCATTCCTTCCAACGAACCGGTATCCAGCGTAAAAAAATGGATTGCCCACAGTGAGGGATTCGCAAAAGGTGAAATTCACATTAATAAGTGTGCTACCGAAATACTAAATTCTGAAAATGCAGTCAGTATTCTTCCGATCGGTATTACACGTATTGAAGGAGAATTTGAAAAAGACGATATTGTGCGTATCATGGATTTTCAGGGAAATCAGGTAGGAATAGGGAAAGTAAATTGTGATGCTAGACAAGCAAAGGAAGCTATAGGAAAACATGGTAAAAAAGCGGTAGTACATTACGACTATCTATACATTGAATAATTAATCGAAAGAAAAAAAAGTGTATGGTTACTAACTTAAACGAAACCTTCGCTGCCGTACAAGCAGCTAGCCGTGAATTGGCAATCCTGGATGACACAATAATCAATCAGATACTAAATGCAGTAGCTGATGCAGCTATTGCAGAGACACCGTTTATTCTGGCAGAAAATGAAAAAGACCTCGCACGAATGGATAAGAATGATCCAAAGTATGACCGGTTGAAACTGACAGAGGAGCGTTTGAAAGACATTGCCACAGATACACGTAATGTTGCAACGCTTCCCTCTCCCTTAGGAAGGGTGTTGAAAGAGACCATACGCCCCAACGGAATGAAACTGACCAAAATCAGCGTGCCTTTCGGAGCAATAGGAATCATCTACGAAGCACGACCTAATGTGAGTTTCGATGTATTCTCCCTTTGCCTGAAAAGCGGAAATGCCTGTGTATTGAAAGGAGGAAGCGACGCCGATTATTCCAACCGGGCCATTATCTGTGTTATTCACGAAGTACTAAAAGAATTCAATATCAATCCACATATTGTCGAGCTACTCCCAGTCGATAGAGAAGCTACAACAGCATTACTAAATGCAGTAGGTTATATCGATCTGGTTATCCCCAGAGGAAGTAGTAACCTTATCAATTTTGTACGCAACAATGCAAAAATCCCGGTCATTGAAACAGGGGCCGGTATTTGCCACACTTACTTTGATGAGTTTGGAGATGTAAGTAAAGGGGCAGATATTATTTATAATGCCAAAACACGCAGAGTCAGTGTATGTAATGCATTGGACTGTACTATCGTACATGAAAAAAGACTGGATAAGCTTCCTTTGCTTTGCGAAAAGTTAAAAGACAGCAATGTGATTATATATGCCGATCCGCGAGCCTATCAGGCATTAGACGGCCATTATCCTGCCGAACTTCTGCAACCTGCAACGAAAGAAAGTTTCGGCACAGAGTTCTTGGACTATAAAATGGCGGTTAAAACAGTGAAGAGTTTTGAAGATGCTTTGAGGCATATCCAAGAAAACAGTTCCAGACACAGCGAATGCATCGTCACAGAGAACAAGGAACGTGCAGCGTTGTTTACTAAAATAGTAGATGCTGCTTGTATATATACTAATGTCTCTACGGCCTTCACCGATGGAGCCCAATTCGGTTTGGGAGCAGAAATAGGTATCAGTACCCAGAAATTGCATGCACGTGGTCCCATGGGATTGGAAGAAATGACCTCATATAAATGGGTCATTGAAGGAAATGGACAGACAAGATGGTAATATGTATGTAATAGTGAATAGGTATAACATGGAGGAAAATATGAAACAAGGATTTACTTTGTCCGAAGTTTTAATAACTCTGGGCATTATAGGTGTTGTAGCTGCAATGACAATGCCGACGCTTATACAAAAAAATCAGGATAAGGAACTCATCTCCAGAATAAAAAAGACCTATTCCGATGTAAGTAATGCTATAATAAGAGCTCAGACTGATTATGGTGTCGTAGGCGACAATTCGGTTCTTTTTGATCCTAATAATACATCAATAGAAACCGCAGAAAAGTTTGTTAAATATTTTAACGGGGCTAAGTTGTGTAAATCAAAAACTGACAGAGGATGTGCACGATATTATTATGATATAAAATATGCTACAACAAAGGTTGATGCAGGTTCCAGTCAAACTATAGTAGATACAGTCAACTATCCTAAAATTATTTTAAACAGCGGAGCCGTTCTTGCTGTTTATCAATACAACAATCCGGATTGCTATAAAATGCAGGAAGATGTTGCTACTGATGAATACGGACGACCTATAAAAAATCCTGACGGTACAAACCAAACTATAACATGGAAAAACACCCGCTGTGCCTTAATTCGTATGGATGTAAACGGTCTTAAAAATCCAAATCAGTTTGGCAGAGATGCTTTTGGGCTTCAAGTAACTAAACAAAGAGTTGAGGTTGAAGGCTGGAGTTTTGTTGGAACTGCAAGTTTAAGAAATATATTGTCTGGAAAGGATGAATTTGTTTATACAAATTATGCCAAAGGCGATAAAGTAAAATTTTAAAATTGTTCCTATGAATTATATGTGTGTTTTTATTACCTCACAGCTTAATTACAAAAAGCTATATTCATGCTAAAGTTATGTCAAAGAGGTATATGTATGAATAAAAAAATAGCTTTAATAAATCATGGCTGTGCTAAAAATCTGGTAGATTCCGAACTTATGCTGGGTCTTCTTGCAGACAAAGGTTATGAAGTTACGCTGGATGATAATAATGCCGATTTGGTTATTGTGAATACCTGTTCATTTATTCATGATGCTGAACAAGAATCAGTTCAGTCTATTCTGCAAATGATTAATGATGGCAAAAAGGTTATAGTTACAGGATGCCTTCCACAGAAATATAAAAGTGAGTTGAAAGAAGCAATTCCTGAAGTTTGTGCTATGGTCGGAACATCTGATTTTAAAGATATTGTTTCTATAGTAGAGCAGGTCCTTAATAAAAATAAGGATGAGTATGTAGCAAAAATCTCGGAAAAGCCTGAATATATATACCCTGAAAGTGTAAAAAGACAGCAGATAACAATGGGTGCAAGTTCATATATTAAAGTTGCGGACGGTTGCAACTACCATTGCGGGTACTGTATAATTCCCCAGTTGAGAGGAGCATATCATTCAAGAACTATTGAAAATATTGTAGAAGAAGCTCGTGAACTTGCTGCAAAGGGTGTTACGGAAATTGTACTTATTGCGCAGGATACAACAAGCTACGGAATTGATATTTACGGCAAAACTTCTCTGGCAAAACTGCTTGAAGAATTGAACAATGTTGAAGGGATTTCCTGGATAAGAATTATGTACGCTTATCCATCTCAGCTCAATGATGAACTTATTAATGCAATTGCAAAACTTGATAAGGTTGTTAAATATATTGACCTGCCGCTTCAACATTATGATCCGGGAATCTTAACAGCAATGAGAAGACCAGTTTTTGACTATGAAGTTTTAATAAAAAAACTAAGAGATAAAATTCCGGGTGTTGCAATAAGAACAGCATTTATTGTCGGTTATCCGGGAGAAACTGAAGAAAGTTTCCAAAAGCTTTATGATTTTGTAAAACGTGCACGTTTTGATAGAATGGGTGTATTTGAATACTCACGCGAAAAAAATACGACATCTTACTCTATGGAGCACCAGGTTCCTAAAAAGTTGAAACATAAGCGATATAAAGAATTGATGGCTTTGCAGCAGCAAATATCATATGAAATCAACCAGACTTATATCGGGAAAATCCTGCCTTGTATTGTCGAAGGTTTTACAGATGACGGTGTAGTAATTATGCGTTCCCAGCACGATGCTCCTGAGATTGACGGACTAGTCTACGGCAAAACGGACAGACCTGTTGTTCCGGGTGATATTGAAAATGTATTGATTGACAATGCTGATGAGTATGATTTATTCGGTGTAATTCAATAATAATCAATAATATTTTTTAATATAGTGTGTTAACCGGATGACTAATTTGAAAATTTAGTGTAGAATTATCTCAAAAGGTTAATGATGGAATTCGTAGCTAACTCGGAAGAAGAAAGAATACAGCTAACTGCAATCTTTAAAGATATGCTGAAGTATTCGCCGTCAAAGATTTGCGGCATGCTCGGAAATGCTATAATTGTACCTGTATATACAAGTCTTCTGCCTCCTGAACAATATGGATTATATTCTCTTTCTATAGCTCTTTTGTCCTTCCTGTGTATTATTTTTTCTGACTGGGTAGGGCTTTCCGGTTTAAGATTTTTCAGACAGCACCAACTCGCACAGGATTTGCCCAGATATTTGTCTGTACTTGTTTCCATACTTGTTATAAATGTTGCTGCAATGTTTGTGCTGGCATTCATATTCAGGAATAATTTTTATTCATTTTTTCATATTGAAGCAAAATATTTTATTGCTATATTATTCCTCATTATACCTGTTGCAATACGAGCGTTGTTGTTTCAGCTTTTAAGAGCCCAGCTTAAATCAATAGCTTTTACATTTTCAACCATTCTTAACCAGATATTGACAATCGGGTTGTCTGTATTTTTTATAAAAGCATTCCACATGGGCGCACTTGCATTACTTTTGGGAATGGGTATATCAATAACGTTAATTGATATTTTGTTGATGTATCAAAGCAGAATCCTTGCCTATTTCAGAGTGCCGAAACTTCACTGGAAAGTTTTACTGCCTATTTTTGCATACGGTATGCCTATTGCCGCTACTTCTTTGTCTGCTTGGATTATAAATCAGAGTAATAAATTTATTATGAATAATATAAGCGGTTTTACAGATGTAGGTTATGTAGGTGTGGCTTATGGTGTTACATTACCTTTATTGTTAACTATTTTTTCCATAATAACTGTTGCTGCAATCCCGCGTATTATAAGGATGTATGAAGCACGTATAGATGTAAGACCTATTATTTCAAGATTTACAGGATATTATATTTTGAGTTCAATGCCTATTATTACTATAATGTCTTTATATGCTTCTGATTTTGTTAGCATGCTCGCAAATCCGAAGTTTCATGAAGCTTATCGTATTATACCGTACTTTGCTTTTGGAACATTTTTTATGGGACTGACTGATTACACAACTCTCCAGTATCATCTGGCCAATAAAACTTATATTGAATTTATTATCAAATTCTTTTCTGGAATTGTCGGAATAGTATTGAATATTGTATTGATTCCAAAATGCGGCTTAGAAGGCGTTGGCATTGCAACCATGTCTGCAAACTTTTTGTATTTTTTCCTTAGCGTAATAATAGTACTTCCAAATTTGGGTCTTCTATATCCATACAGAATACTGTTAAGCATGCTTTTCGCATTTATTCCGATGGGTGTAATGTATGAAATTATACATAACATGATATATATTCCGGCTATATTTCAGATGTGTCTGTTAATGGGAGTATTTTATGCCTCTTATTATGTTGTAAGCTGTGCTTTCTTCCAAAAATCAAGCAATTAATAATTGCGTAATATTTGTTAATAAAATAGCAATTATTTTTATTTTTGATTTTTTATTTAATTATGAAATGTATTTTGTGCTTTAAAATATGTTAAGTAATTTAAAAATATTGACAAAGTTGATGGATATTTAAAGTATATCTGATAAAATAATAATAAAGAATGCATTGAAATACTAAGCCGAATTAAGAAACAAATCAAAAAAATATTTGAAAGGAAGTTAATATGGCACGCATCACCTCTAAAAAAAGAAGAATAGTGGTTTCGTTATTATCACTTTCAATGATGGCCCAGCAAACATTTGTGCCGATGGCCGCAGTTGCCAGCAATATTACCGGTGCCGGTTCTGTCCATGGTGATAACATAACTACAGGTGCTAACGGCAATACAATTTTTGACCTGGCTCCTTCTGCTCATAATGGTAATATTGGCTACAGACAATATAAAAACTTTAACTTATCAGAAGGTGATATTGCTAACTTAATTTTTAAATACGGTTCGGAAAATGTTTCAAAATTTGTAAACTTTGTTGATAATACAGTAAATATTAACGGTATTGTTAATACTATGAGAGATGGCAATTTTTATGACGGTAAAGCGGTATTCATCTCTCCTAATGGTGTTGTTGTAGGAGCCAGCGGAGTATTAAATGTTGGTTCTCTTTCAGTTTTGACACCTACTCAGGAACAGTATACAAAATTTAAAGGTAACATGTATACAAATGCTCCGATATTATCAGCAGAAGGTACCCCTGAATTTAATGCTCTTATGACAGACAAAGGCACAGGAACAATTGAAATAAACGGTAAAATTGTTGCCAGAGATACAATCCATCTTGCCGCAGCTGATGTAAATATTAATTCCGGCGCAAACTTAATGGCAGGTGTTAAAAATGGTGACCAGATTACTTCAAATGCTCAGGCTGATGCCTTATTCCAAAAACTCGTTAACACTGATGCCATGATTGTTGGAAATGAGTTCCAGAATGTAAATGGTAATATACAAATTACATCATATGGCAGTAATGGCGGTGTTAAAATTGCATCTAACAGTGTTGTTAAAAACTTTGGAGCAGGGAATATTGATATTTCAAGCGAAGGCTCAAAAGGGGTTTCAATTGAAAGCGGTACTGTTAACTCCAGAGGAGAAACAAATATTACAAGCAAACAAGGCGGCGTAAAAATCAGCGGCTCTATCCGTAATGCAAATGGTGAACTGAATATTACAAGTAATGACGGCGGTATAAAAGTTACAGATTCAGGCTGGGTAAATAATATTAACGGTGATACTAATATTACAAGCAAAGGCTCAGGCGGAATCGTTGTTAACAACTATATCAAAACCAAAAACGGCAATACAACCCTCAAAAATGAAGGTACTAAAGGTATTGAGATTGTTTCAGGTCAGGTTGAAGCGGATAAAGGTAACTTAACTATTGATAACTCTGCATCTGGCGGTATTTTGATTGATCAGTTTGAGGAAAACACAAATAATGCTGTTTCCAATAAAAACGGAAAACTTACAATCAATAACACAGGCGCAGGCGGTATTACTATTAAAGGTAATGTTTATTCCGACGGATATGATTCAACAATTACCAACACCAACGGTGCGCTTAATATTAAAAGTACTGGTCTTGTTAAAAATAATACTAATAAGTTAACAATGAATAATTCCGGTACCGGCGGTATAAACATTGAAGGGCTGGTAAGAGCTCATGGTGTTGATATTAACAACCAGAACTCTAATGTCGTAATTGGTGATAACACTTCTAATGATAACTACATTTCATCAGACGGAGATGTTAATATTAAGATTACAAATGGAAATCTTTTAAACAAAGGCGTTGTAAAAACTCTTATTCAAACTAAAAATGGCGGCGACTTAAATATTAATGTAACAGACGGTACAATAGGTACCGATTCTGAAGCTTTTGCCGGAGTCGGAGCTGATGCCAGAGATTTGACTAAGTCAATTAACGCAAATGTTGACGGAACTTATACAGCAGTAACTACTAAGCAGAATAAGGCAAATGACCTTGTAATTAATCTGGCTGCTTTGAATTCCGATATGAAGTTAAATTATATCAACGCTGATGGAAAAGCTATTCTTCTTGCAGATTCAACTGTAAAAGGTCAGACCCCTTACAATATAATAAATGCTTCAAAAGATAGCTCAAAAGCAAATGTTCAGGGTAAAGGCATTTCGATGATTGCAAGCGGAAGCATCGGTACTAAGGATAACAAAGTTACATTTAACCAAACAGCCGGACAATTTAATAACGACGGCTATGATATTTCAGATGGCGGTGATCTTACTTATACACCAAACTCTAATTATACAGTTAATATGTTAACCAAAAACGGCGATATTAACGTTAAGGGTAAGGATGATGCCTACGACACCAATGTCGGCACTATGATTGCAAGGAAAGGCTCAATCAATGCAGAATTTTCAGGCAATACTTATATTGACGAAATTAATGCAAACAAAAAGATTAACGTTGTTACGCGCGGCGCTGAAATGTATATCAATAATTTAGGCCAGACCCCGAATACTCCGGTTGATTATTATGGCTCAAACGGAAATATTGTTGCAGAAAGCGCTGATATTAAGGTTCTTGATATTAACCAGAATACAAGAGTTGATGAAGAAGTTATTGATGGTGTTCATCACTGGGCTGACTCTCATCTGATTATTAAAAATGGTAAGGTTTCTGGTAATAAAGAGGACGGAAAACAAGATTTAACATTAACAGCAGATAACATCTATGCAGGCGGTTACCGTTTCTATATGGGTAAAGACAGAAACGAAGAAGGCAAAACTTACTGGGTATATGACGATAGAACTTCAATGACAAAACCTGATGGTTCAACATTGACAATAAGAGCAAATGCGGTAAGACCTGATGATGTTTCTGAAATTGGCAGAGATGTTAATGAAAGAAATTATTATGAAGGTGGCAGCGTTCAAGAAGACAAACCAGGATATGTTGATGAAGATGATGATCACTTAATTGTTCCAGAAGACGATGATGATTCAGATTCTGATGCGGATGCAGACACTGATGCTGATGCCGACGCCGACGCAGATGCTGACGCTGATGCAGATGCTGATGCGGATGCAGATGCCGACGCTGACGCAGACGCAGACTCCGATGCTGATGCGGATGCTGATGCAGATGCTGACGCTGATGCAGACGCTGATAGTGATGCCGATGCTGATAGTGATGCCGACGCAGATGCCGACGCCGACGCAGATGCAGATGCCGACGCCGATGCAGATACTGATGCCGATGCTGATGCTGACGCTGATACTGATGCGGACTCCGATGATGATCATGGATATGACAAGAATGATGACTACAAAACTTATATTCAAAGAAAAGATGTTTCTGATAATATTCCTACAATTGATAAACGTCAATATATAAGATTTGATGTAAATCGTTCTAATAAACCGGTTGAATTAATCAGCAATGACGGCGGTAAAATCGAAGGTCTTGTTGATATATCAAGAGGCGGTATTGCAGTAAAACACAGTAAACAGTTAAAAGTCGGAGAAGTTATCCCTGTAGAAATTTCTTACGGAGATTTAGATATTGCTGCAGACGTAAAAATTATTTCTGCTACAGATACAAGAGCAGGTGCAGAGTTTGTTAATATTGATGAAGCTACAGCAAACAAACTCCTTTATCTCAACCTTTTACTTGATGCTCCGTCTGACTTAACACTAAATCAATAATTATAAAAAGGCTGATTATTTGAAATCAGCCTTTTTTATTTTTTATAATATATTAAGCTCTGCGTTTTAAAAGTTTATTACCTCTTTCAAGCATCGCAGTATTTACTGTATAATTAGGAATTGTATAGTTTTTACTTTGTGTTCTGCCTGCCTGCTGTGTACCCTGATTCATTTTTGCGCCAAGTGTTGAAAGACCTTTTCCAACTTTCATTGCATTATCATATGATGAAGTTTTTCCTTTTATAGGATTAGTCATGCCACCTGTAGCTTTAGCCAATCTGTTTGACTTTTGTTGTGCGAGGCTTTGGTTATATGAACCGTTAATTGCTTTTTTAGTGCTTTTTTCAGTTATTTTTTTGCCTGATTGTGCAAGATTATTTAATCCGGCTTGTTTTGCATTTGCAAATGTTGTCTGAACATTACCAAATGTACCCTGTGCTGTTCCGACTGCCTGACCAATAGTGTCTTTATTTTTTACCTGGTTTAATAATTCTTTGCCGTCAACCTGACGATTTTGCATTTGTCCTAAAAGTTCTTCTTTCATCCCGGCTGCAGCTTGTTTCTTAGTCATACCGTCAAGAGCACCTTTTGCTTCTAAATCTTTCGCTGCCTGTTTAGCTGCGGTACCTGCTGCCAACTGGTCTTGAGCATTCTTAACCTGATCGTCTATACCCTTGAAGCTCTTATCCAATTCTTTTGTTCCTTTAGCTGCTGATGCACCTGACTGAATTGCGCTGCCAGCGCTTTGTAATGCTGCTGCAAAGTTTCCGTTTGCAACATGGCAGGCTGTCTTAGTTATATTAGCTGCAGCTGAACCGTAGTTCCCGACTAATTCTGTTACAGTACCGACTTTTTCTGTTACGCCGCCTGCTGAGATTAATGCTGCACCTGCAGCTGCAGTGAACGGGTTAGATGTCATTGCCTGACCGGCAATAATCATACCATGACCGACTTTTTGAGTAATTTGACCAACCTGTGAAACTGTCTGGCTTATATCATCAATTTTTTCTGCTACTTTCAATACTTTATCAGATGTCTTCTGATTAGCTTCAAGACCTTTCTGTTGTTTCAAATAGTATTTTGATTGAGATAAAGTTACTCTGTTCATTGTGGCAATACGTTTGCCTGTAGCTTCCTGAAGTTTTTGTATGTTAGCGCCGCTTGCAGTCATTGCATCAGATTTTTGACCGATTTTTTCAGAAAGCTCCTGAATTCTTTCAGCATTACCGCCGCCTGTTGAGGCTACGGAATTATTCTTTTTAACTCCGGGTTCACTTGCTTCGCCTGCAAGTTTGAGTGAAAATGCACTGTTCTCACCAATTCCAGTGCTGTCTGCTGTCAGGGATTCAAGTTCAGATTGCATTGATGCAATTTCTATTTGTGCATCATTAATATTCTGTGTTTCTTTTAATATTTTAGCCTGATTTGATTGAACTTCTTTTGTTCCTTGTTGGATTTGTTTATTAAAAGACTTTTCAGATTTTTTCAAATCTTTGTTCAATTTTGTTGATTTTTTGGACAAGGTATTCATCTGCTGGGTATTTTTTTCGGTCTGTGCTTGTCCTTCCTTTACTGATTTCTGATCAGCCTTTGCTTCATTTGCCATCTGTTTCCCTTCAGCAACACTGGCATGACCGCCTTCACTTCCTGGTGAGGCGGTTTTACTTGAAGAACTTTTGCTATCCACACTGCCTTTACCGCTGGCAATGCTTTTCAAGTTATTCATTGAATTTTCATATTCTTGTTTCGCAACATCTGATTTCTTTTCTTCCAGCTTTTTCATTTTTATTCTTGCACGGGCTTTGTCAATAAAGTTCATGCCCTGCATGTCATTTTCAAGATCAGAAATTGCATTTCTTATATCTTTTGTAGTTTTTAACTTATCAATATCTTCGTAAGACTTTTGTGCGTCATTGAGCTTGTCTAAATTTGAAGAATTTGAGGTTTTTGTACTTGTAGAACTTGTTTTGTTTGAAGAGTTTGGAGCAGGAGCATTAAAAACAGAACCGTTCTTAGTCATATAAGCCGGTTTATTTGCTTCAGCAGTTTTCCCGCTCTTTTTTGCAAGGGCGAGTTTGACTAAATCAGCCTTATTCAGATTATTTACGTTGTTAACACTCAAAGTAAAGCTCTCCGAATTTTATACTCTCTAAATATATAAAGTTTCCCTAAAATGCCTGATTTCACCATGTTTGAAGTTTGTTACATTTGTTAATATTTACATTATTAGTTTTAGATTTGCTTAAAATTTTTATTTTTGATAAAATTTTTATGTGTTTTAGTCAGTTAATTTTAGAGGGAGATATAAACATGAAATTAATGGAAGGTAAAAAAGGGGTTATTTTTGGAGTATCAAATACTCATGGTATAGCCTACGCTATTGCAAAACAGCTTCATGAAGCAGGTGCTGATATTGCATTTACTTATGCAGGCGATGCAATGGAAAAACGCGTAAGACCTCTTGCAGAAGAAATGGGCGCAAAAATCATCATGAATTGTGATGTTACAAAAGAAGACGAAGTTGCTGCTGTATTCAAAGAATGTGAAAAAGTTTACGGCAAAATAGATTTTGTAGTTCATGCTGTAGCATTTGCTGCAAAAGAAGATTTGCAGGGCAGATTTATTGATACATCACGTGCCGGCTGGGACTTGGCAATGGGTGTAAGCGCTTACTCTTTAATTTCTCTTTGTAAACATGCAGAACCTATTATGAATGAAGGCGGATCAATTTTTGCTCTTACATACCTTGGTTCAGAGTACGTTGTTGCAAATTACAACATTATGGGTGTAGCTAAAGCAGCATTGGAATCTTCTATGAGATATTTGGCAGCAGATCTTGGCAAGAAAGGTATCAGAGTTAACTGTATTTCTGCCGGTGCTGTTAAAACCCTTGCGGCTAAAGGCATTTCAGGTTTCGATAAAATGCTTAAAGCTGCTGTTGCAAAAGCACCTCTCGGAAGAAATGTTTCTTTGGAAGATGTTGGCAAAGCCGGCTTGTATTTGGCTTCTGACTTGTCAACAGGTACAACAGGTCAAATTTTGTATGTTGACTGTGGATGCCATGCTGTTTATGCTTCTCTTGAAGAAATGGAAATTATTGCAAATTCTATTCCAAAAGCATAAGCTAAAGATAGATATAATAAAAAAGCTCTGTAGCAGACAGGGCTTTTTTATTATCAATGTAATGTCTGATCTGCATATATGTTCAGGATTTTTCGTAATTTGCGTTTATTATAATATTTTTGGTCAATATAGGTGTAAGTTTTTGCTTTGGTATTGATGATGAACAGGGCAGGTTCTTCCTGAACATCAAAAAATTTTGCAAAATCTTCATTCTCTTTATATCTGGTATTGAGAATACAAAAATTGTATTTGCCTTTAAATTCTTCATATACCATCTGACCAATTGGAGCCAGTCTTACAAGTGAAAAAAGATGGTTGGAATTAGCAAAAATAAGCAAAAATGGTAAATCTTGATTAAGT
>ENA-ORNP01002307-ORNP01002307.1-human-gut-metagenome-genome-assembly--contig:-NODE-2307-length-16280-cov-6.335716_pt1 | contig 16280 bp, 20 predicted proteins | sample MGYA00242119_ERZ509030 | MGnify/ENA primary metagenome ERZ509030 (study PRJEB26280, sample SAMEA2338708) | human gut metagenome | biome: human gut; feature: human-associated habitat; material: faeces... | reverse complement strand
TGACTTGAAAGCGTTTCTACTTCTCAAATCCGCCATTTTCGCATTTCCTCACGAATGCCACAAAAAGCCAACGACTGCCACAACCACTTGAAACTCAAAACAAAAGCTCAAATCTGCTATTTTTTGCTTTTTTAGTCATTCTTTTTCCGTAAAACCTTGTATTTCCAGCCTCGCCGCCCTTGAAAGGCACCTGAAACGAAACGACCGATGCGACAGGAAGACGCAAAAAAAAATGTCGGAAAAGGGAGCGACAAAAAGGTGAAGAAACGAGAACTTCCCTTCAGCTCCTGGAACCGCAAATAAATTTAATTCAAGGCTATATGACAACAAACATCAACATAACACAGACTTGGTGGAGATTACTCTCCGCAGTCGGCTCAACCCTCATCACTTTGGTTGCTTGGTTGGGATATATGGCTCTCTGCATGGTCGGTGAAGTCATATTGGGAATTGTGAAGTTCATCTTCGGCATCATCATTTCCATTCTTTCTATGGTGGTACTGATTGGAACATTCATTTGGTTATTGACACTTTAAGCATACAAGAATATGGGAACAAAAAGACATTCAAAGACTGCATCACAGCAGTGCAGATATTATGAGGTGGACAACATCTTTGAGTATATGGTGGACACATACATCAATGGTAACATCACATCATTCAAGGACATCTACAGAGAGTTGAACAAGGACGCAAGACGTGATTTCGTGGACTTCATCTTCAACGAGGTGAACCCGAAATATACGATTGAGCTAATCAAGCAAACCATTTAATGAGCAAGCGATATGAACAGAAGCATTGAAGCGATACCTACATGGGCACTCTGCTACATCATCAATGGCGATGCAAGCGGACTGACAGACGAGGAAATCCGTATGGTGGACGAAGCCATGCGCAAGAACAATATAGAGATAGTAAGTCCAAGATACAACGAGGACATGTGCACAGAACCTTACTTCAGCCATTATCCGTTCTTCGGACTGCCTACAGAAGTTGAGGACTGCGACATCATCTATCATGAGTAACAACCCCTTTAACAACATCAGATATGAACACTACAGAATATTTCAAGAGAACCATACAAGCCTATTTGGAGGAGCGTGCAATGGAGGACGAACTCTTTGCAGCCAAGTATGACAACCCCGACAAGAACATAGACGATTGCGTCACCTATATCCTTAATTGGGTACAGAAGAGCGGTTGCAACGGCTTTTGCGATGACGAGATATATGGGCAAGCCATCCACTACTACGAGGAGAAGGACATCGAGGTAGGAAAACCATTGAACTGCCAAGTGTCTGTTAACCACCACATCGAACTCACAGAGGAGGAGAAGGCACAGGCAAGACAGGAAGCCATCCGCCAATATCAGCAAGAGCAGATGAACAAGATGCGTAACAGAGATACCGCCAAGCGCACCTCACAGAGAACGGAAACAGAAGTACACCAACCATCATTATTCGACACGTTATGAAACCAAGAACGAAATATCAGAAGCAAGTCGTAACCTCAAACAAGGGGTTACGACCTATCAAGGGAGCGCAAATGCAATGGGCATTCCGTGAATGTCTTGACCACTATGCCTTTCAGTTGAAGCACGGACAGACCACCTGCATGGACTGCGGACACACTTGGACTACGGACGAGGATGCGGACAAATGTGTCTGCCCGAAGTGTAAGGCAAAGTTGGAAGTGCAGCGCACCAAGCGACAGAAGGCAATGTCTTCTACCTATTTCAGCGTACTCACTGAGCGTAAGGGACTGCAACTTATGCGAGCATATCAGATGAAAGCATACTACCGCAAGGGACAAAAGGCAGACATTTATTGTTGGGAGGTGGCACGCTATTGGATGAACGAGAAAGGCAAGGTGGAGGTTATGGCACGCAAGCGCACAATGGGTATCTATATGGACACGTTCTGCTACGACTCCGACATTGAACTGCGCAAGGACAACACCACCTATCAGCATATTGCTTCATTTTCGGTCTGTCCCGACATGAAAGTTATTCCTCAGATATGGCGCAACGGCTTTGACGGAGCGTTTCACGGCATCGAACCGCTTACATTGTTCAAGGCGATGCTGACAGACCACCGCATCGAAACGATGATGAAACAATGTCGTTACGGACACGTCCGCCACTTCATAGACCATCCACGGCACTTGGAAACTTGTTGGAATGCCTACAAGATAGCCAACCGCAACCATTACCTTATTACAGACATCGGCAAATGGGCGGACTACATCTGTATGTTGGTAGAAATGGGCAAGGACATCAGAAGTCCACATTACATTTGTCCCGACAACCTTGAAGCCGAGCACGACAGAATATCCGAGAAAATCAGAGCCAAGAAAGAAAAGGAGCGCACCGAGGAGGAGATACGCAAGGCATTGAAGAACGAGGATAAGTTCAAGGAAATGAAGAGCCGTTTCTTCGGTTTGATGTTCACGGACGGCAATATCGTGGTGAGAATGCTTGAAAGCGTCAGGGAGCACGTTCTTGAGGGTAAGGCGATGCACCATTGCGTAGGCAGCGGTACAAACTACTCACTCAATCCCGACTGCATCATCTTCTCTGCAAGAATAGCCGAACAAAGGGTTGAGACCGTGGAGTTTTCACTCGAACAGATGAAAGTCGTACAATGCCACGGACTACAGAACAAGGACACCGAGCACCATGCCGACATCATCAACTTAGTGAACAGCAATGCAAGACTTATAGAGCAACGAATGGTTGCAACGACATAACACCACATTATTATAATTTAGGCGGAGCGATGAAAATTCGTTCCGCCACTTTCTTCATGAGCCGAGGAGCGGAAAGAAAGTGGCAAAGAACCGTTTTTTCCTTATCTGCGATGCCTGCAGAATAACAAAGGACAGCCCAAATCAAAAGGACTGTCCTTTATTCATAAATCGTTTTTTCTGTTCCTTGGGAGATAGTCCCATCTGGCGATTGACACTTTTGCTTACTAATGCGGCATGATGCCGTCCTATGGATTCAGTGGCGAGCTGAGATTTTAGCCGTAGTCTTTCTTTTTCATTGGCGTACTCTTAATTTATTGTCAGAGGCGATACGACTTGAGACCTTCATCGAATGCAGCCTTGATTTCGGCTGCATAGGCATTGAAGTGTTCGTTGATGATGTTATCCACATAACTTGCAATGGAAATCTTTCCCTTGCCTACGATACTGACAAATTTAGTCACACGCTCATGAATGTCCTCGCTGATGCCAACATGTCTGCCATATCTTGCGGTAAAACCTGCATTTGCCATGAACTTACCGACATACTGCTCAGCACGCTCTTTCTCCATTCTGTCGATTGGCTCAAATTCACCCACATCATAATTCTCATATGCTGCATCTTCATCAAAACACTCCTCCTTGTCGGAAATAGTTGACGATGTACGGTCTTGAAATGTCTCTTCAAGACAAGCGTCAATCTGTTTCCCAGCTTCCTCCATTGTCTCTTCATAATTTCTCATGAAAGCCTCATACAACTCCTTGGCATCTGTCGAAGTGAGTTGTCCTTTACCACAGTTTTTTGTTTTGTCTGCCATAATCATTCTTTTAATTGTTATACAAATTCTCTGCTATTGAAATACTTGTTGACTATTGAAAATCCAACCTCAACAGTTTTTGTCAGATACCTGACATATGCAATTCCATCAACGCATCTATTTTGCGTTTAATAATCTTTGAGCGTTCTGCGATTTCAGCTTGTAGCTTTTCGCTGTCCATTTCCGAGAATGTTTTGCCCACATGTGCAAATCTATCCTTTGTTGCATTGTTTTCTTCTGTTCTTTCCATAATTCTCCTTATTAAATTGTTATACAAAGTCGAGGATATTGAAGTCCTCTATACTGTCTGGCACCTTAAACTCTTTCTTTGGCTTGGAAATCTCTACAATCTTGTGAGTTTGCAAGTAGAAGGTGACGTAATCATGGATGTTCTTCTTGCACTCCTCGCTGTTCTCCATGAATTTCTCATAGAATTGGTTGCCATCCATCTCATGGAAAACCTTGCCTGCATGTCTTTTCTCCTTGTCCGTTGCTTTCGGTGCCTTGACGGTATTCACAGCTGCGTCAATGTCCTCAAAACTTGACCCTTTGGCTTGTGGTACATCGGCATCTCCCTCATTATCAGAATATTTCACACCAATATCTTCTATGCGAACATTCGTAAACACGTCATCAAGCTGTTCGTCAGAAATCCGTGCCGTACTCTTTGGAGAATCGTCAAATGTCACGTCATTATCCGATACGGACATGGATTCTGTTTGTTTTTGTTCCGTTTCTTCTTTCTTCCGCAGTTGGGACACTTTGAAAAGACTTTTGCCTACAAGTGCCATCGGGTCGATAGGTGGTTTTTTCTCCTTTTCCTTGCCGTTCGCAACTTCAAGGAGCAACTTGTTGTAAAAATAGATAGTCCAAACATTGAATGCAGCCAAGACTATCAAGAATATAGTTTCCATTGTCATGCTTGTTCCTTTTTGTTACATATTCCAATCGTCAATCTCTTTTCTCAGCAAGCCGTTGATTTCTTCCTGGTTCTCTTCAAGATGTCTCTCAAGAATAAGGTCGATGTAACCACCGACTGTCAACTCATGCTTTGCGAGCACACTGACTATTCTTGAAATTCTCCTGTGTATCTCACGGCTGATATAAACGCATTGACGAGTCTTTATCTCGTTTCGCTTGAAGAATGCCGAATCGTAACTTTCCGAAGAAGCCTTGGGAGGCTTGCGTGAAATTGGCGACTTATCGGTCTGCGAGCATTGGGACTTCCTGCCAACCTCTTCTTTCTCTTCGGTATCTTTCACTTGGGATTGGGAAGCTCCGTCAAGAATGGATGCCGTTGTCGTGCCAATCTTGCTCTTGCCAATAGAGGCAATGAGCAGATTTTCATCTATTGCGTCAGTGTTGATTTTTCTGCTTACCATAGGCTCATGTCTTTATGGTTTCACAAATCTCGTCGGACAACTCCTTGATGCCACTCCCTCGCAACAGGTTTGGGTCTGATGGAAAGATGGTGGAACGGAACACTGCCTTTCTGTTCTCCGACAGCTCTCTTCTGAAACGTTTGCTGTCTGGCAGTCGTGTGTTGAGAACCGAATAGTCGAGAGACTTGAACATACCTTCATATACATCATACAAACTCGTGCGTTCTCGTTTGTCAACCATTGTCCAAAAGAAAGCAAGTTTCTTGGTGACCGACCAACCCTGTGTCAAAAAGTTGTCGTGGAACAACTGCATGAAGCTCATTGCGCTTTCTACAACAAAGCGGTCTGCGCTGACGGGTACAAAGATGTAATCCATCTGAGACAAGGTCTTCATGACGCCCTCACTTTTGATAGTCCCAGGCATGTCAAAGAATATGAAGTCAAGTTTAACCTCTGTTTCATTCAACACTGTCTCTGCGTCGTCAAGCGCATTGACAGCATTGCTTCTCGTTACGCTGAAGGACTTCTTGCCCAGCTTTTTGAAATGCTCACAGGCTTGCGCCTTGAAATAGTCGCTGCTTTTGATGAGTTCCAGTTCCTCGTCTCGCAGGTCTGCAAGGTTGTATTGTGGCTCGTCACAGTCTATGACCGCCACATTGTAACCCTTGACATTGTGAAAGTAGTTGGCTACAAGAGCCGTGATGGTGGACTTTCCTATTCCGCCTTTCTGTGTTGCGAACGCAACAAATCTTGTCTTACTCATATCGTTAACTTTTTAAATTGTTGATTACTCGTTTCTATGATTTCCTGCCAATTCAAAGATATGAACACTTTGATGTCCATGTCTATCGGTCATTGCTCCATTATGGAGACCTTGAACTGTTGCAATGCTTCATCATTTCCATACGACAGTACGACAGTGAATCAGTAAGTCTGTACGTCAGTGGAGCATCATGGATACAAAGAGACGCTGCAATAGTGACAGGCTTATTCGTTGCTGCAAATGCTTGTTTCATCATATTTTCAAATCATTAGTTCGATGTTTACGGCTGCAAAGTAACAACGCTTTTTCCGAAAAACAATGGTTTTAAAATCCTGTGGCAGCATGTTGCCGATAGTTGCAGTGGTTGTCTGGGGCGCATCTGTTCCAAGGGTGCTATTTTAGCCGTAATTTTGCACCCGAAAGGCAAAGCAATGGATGGCGCATCCATATCGTTCCGAGAAGAACAAGGCTTGATGTTCCGCAAAGGACTGGATTTCCCGAACAGCTTCCATTCGGGATGGGGACAGCTTCTTACGAAGGCTAACTTCAATCCACCCTAAGCGGATTTTTATGTCCTCAAAGACATAGCAAGGTATGTTTTGAGTTACTCAAAACCTTTGGAGTTACTCTCCAAAGACCTTGCCCTGCCGGGTTGGTAGCCTCTCCGAAGTCGGGCTCCCCATGTTTCAATCTGACGATAGTTAGCACTGTTCCATCATTGCCGTATGTTCCTCTTAATCCATTTTATATGAACACAGAAAGAAAACGAGGGGGACGAATCCCCAAGCTGAACCCGAAGTCGCACCATGTGATGTTTCGGTTCGACGATGACGAGTGGATGAAATTCCTCGTCATGTATGAGCAGACTGATGTGAAGGCGAAGGCTGTCTTTGCCAAGGCACGCATCTTCGGCGAACCGTTCAAGGTGTTGCGAGAGGACAAGACGCTGGTGGAATACTACACCAAGCTTTCTTCTTTTCACTCGCAGTACCGAATGATTGGCAACAACTACAACCAGGTTGTCAAGGAACTCCGTTGTCATTTCTCAGAGAAAAAGGCGATGGCTTTGCTCTACAAGCTGGAGAACTGCACCAGGGAACTGGTCTCTCTTACCCGTGAGATTGTTGAACTAACCCGTAAGTTTGAGGAAAGATGGTCGCAAAGATAAGTTTCGGAAGTTCATTGTATGGCGCACTGGCATACAATGGTGAGAAGATTAACAAGGAAGAGGGAAAGCTCTTGGCAACGAACAAGATCTTCGATGATTGTTCGGGAAAGACAAGCATCACCAATGCCTTGCGTGATTTCCAGCGATACCTTTCTCCGCACATCAGAACAGAAAAGCCTGTCGTGCATATCTCCCTGAATCCGCATCCTGATGATGTGCTGACGGATATGGAGATGGAGAATATTGCACGGGAATACTTGGAGCGCATGGGATATGGCAACCAGCCATATATGGTTTACAAGCATGAGGACATTGACCGTCACCACATGCACATCGTGACCATCCGGGTGGATGAGAACGGCAAATGCTTGGACAGTCGATATAATTACCACAGGAGCAAGGCTATCACCCGTGACTTGGAGGAGATGTACAATCTCCACAAGGCAGACCGCAAGCAACGCCAGGCAGACAATCCACTCCGTAAGGTGGATGTAAGCCAAGGCAATGTGAAGAAGCAGGTTGCCAACACCGTGAAATCACTCTGCGCCACCTACAGGTTCCAGTCCTTGGGCGAGTACCGTGCACTTCTTTCATTATATAATATATCCTTGGAGGAGGTCAGAGGCGAAGTTGGCGGTCGTGAGTATCATGGTTTTGTCTATTCTGCCACGGACGGACAGGGAAATAAGGTTGGAAATCCTTTCAAGGCTTCCAAGATTGACAGGTCTGTCGGTGCGGAGACGATAGAAAAGCGGTTCGCTTATTCTGCCAAGAAGTTTAAGGAGGACAAGAAACTCTCCGAGATGACCAAACATAGCGTGGAAGCAGTCTTGAAGCAGACATACCATAAGGATAAGTTCGTTGAGTTGCTGAAAGCAAAGGGTATTGATGTTGTTTTCCGCCATACAGCTGACGGCCGTATCTACGGAGCAACATTAATTGACCACCGCACCCAAAGCGTGTTCAATGGTTCAAGGCTTGGAACGAATCTTTCTGCCAATGCCTTGCAGGAGCACTTCACCTTGCCTTACGAGAACGAACATCCGATACCGCTTACCATCCCGAAGGAAGATGGCACAATCTCGGAACAAGAGTTTCATGGTTCTGGCTTGTTCGATGAATATGGAAGTGGTCTTGGGCTCATGGCAGGAGGAGGTTCTTCCAACGAGGCACGGGAAGCAGCATTCGACAGAGAACTACGCAGAAAGAAAAAGAAGCGCAAAGGGCGAAGCCTTTAGTTGTATCATCAAGGTTGGCTTTCTTGAACAATGGAGAAAGCCAGCTTTATGTAAAATCAAAGTATAACTTCAAAATAGAAAAACAATGGCACAAGAAGATGATTTGAGAGCATTGGGAAAAATTATGGATTTTCTCCGTGCCGTGAGTATCATACTCGCAATTATCAATGTGTATTGGTATTGCTATGAGGCAATGCACATGTGGGGAGTGACAATCGGGGTTGTTGACAGAATCCTTATCAACTTCAACCGTACAGGTGGAAAATATTTTATATCGCAGTGACACTGTTTGTTTATGAAAAATATAATTGGTTAACTAAATCTCCAATATCACAGGATAGTGATCCCCACCCTTCATATGATATCCTCGTACACATGTTTTTAGCTGTAATCTGCTATCGATAAGGAAATAATCTAATTCTCGACCTGAAATATGTGTTGGCATACCACAACAGGCAAAATAAGCACTATTTCCCGGCCTACTTCTGGTACCTGTGGTCATTATTCTTAAATTATCTGATAATTCGCTTGGCGTTGAATTCATATCTCCGCCAATGATGAAAGGAGATACTGCATGGCGTACTAAATCTCTTATATCTCCTACAGCACCAGACCCAGATTCGCAATGAAGGGTATAAATGTTACATCCATTATAATTTAAACAAATTGCGGATCGGCCTGTTCCTGATATCAGATAATGTATTGATGCTACAAAATTCAAATCCGCAATGATACAAGTATTACATCTCTGATTATAAGCACCTGCATGTTCTACCACAACATAGTGGTATCTACCACTATGTTGTGCAGGCAGTATGAATTGACCACATTCTTGTATCATAACAACATTACATTGTTCTATTGTTAATAGATGATTCAATATATTTAATTTAATAGCATCATTAAGAGGATTTCCTTGGGAATTCCATGTACAAATTTTCATATGGCTATTTTTAGATGTTTGATGCATTTATTATGTTTTCATAATAATTGTTATCAAATTTGAACGGGACTTTATCCATCCCGTTCTATATGTTTATACTCTATTTACTGCTTTCTGTATTTATAGGCTCGATACATGATGCCATTATATCCATCAGTTTAGACAGACCTTCGGTCTGCGGCTGCTGGCTGGCAGAAACATGTATCTGGTATTTTGCCGTTTGGTTGGTCATGCGGGTGTTCTCGCGGGCGGTTGTGACTTTGCCGCTGATTTCCGCATTTATAAACCAATGTTTTGCAGAAGCTTTTGTCTCTACTTCTGCGTTGGTAGTGCTTTTTACGTTTGATGTATCGGTAACCTCCATCTGGAAATCGACATCCACGCGATCTATGAGCAGGGAAGGAATAGGCACCAATCCTATAAACGGAGCCTTGACACTTTGTGACATTGTTGTCATTTTTCCATCCTGCTGTATCGGTCTTTTAATATCGAATTCCAATACACGAGCTGTTTTACCGTCTTCATCAAAAGCAATTTTCTGGTAGAAATTCCATGCTGTCGCTGCCAATTCCTGTTGAGCTTCGGCTGCTGCAATAAGCGGTGCTGCAATCAGTTCCCGCATGGGAAGCCCCTTAAAATTGTCAGTCACATTCGGATCTCCAAGTACAGGGGATGTACCGTTATTTTTAGTCTCTTCCAATGCAGCGGAAATAATTTCTTTCGCCTGTCCGCTTACATTTTCATTCAAGTTTTCCGCATTTTCTTGTTGCCCTTGGTTCTTTATTTCTTCTGCCATAACATTTGAATTTTAAAATTGTTAGATATTTTTTACAAAATCGTCAATAATTCGGGAAATGCTCTCCGGAGTCTCCTGAACCTTAAAATTGACGCAAACCTCCATGACGTCATCCGCATCCGGTTTTATGTTGCTCATCTGCATCTGGAGATTGGCTCTTTGTGGGCTGGATAACAATAAGTTGTTTTCTGGAATCTGTGATTCCACGCTTCCGACCTTCGCCTTGAACTTTATCTGCACATTATCCATCGCAAGATAATGATGGGATATCAAAGCTATAAGTGGAATATCAATAGTCTTGTCTCCAACCATGATTTTTTTCGATTGGAACGTATTTGCGTTATTTGCATTTGTTCCTTCAAAAAGTCTGGTCAGATTTTGTATCTGATGATTCTGCAATGTATCTTGTGCACAGTTTACGGCGTACTGCAAACCATTCATAATATCAGAGAATGAATTGGTTTGAACACTGTCCGGCTCATCGTCATTATTTTTCTTGTCTCTGTGAAAAAGTCCCATGTTTTTAATTTAATTACTTGATTTGTTGCCTTTAATGAGCACCAATCTTGACAATGTCCGGCTTACAGCTTCCATATTTACACTGGAGTCTATATTATTATTGACAATGCCTTGATGCCAAAACCAATATGGTGGATTCTCCGTGTGTTCCATCACGTCCTCCTTTTTTTATTGGGGTTATACTTCGGTTAATGTTCGTTGCGGGCGGAACATTTCCGTCCGCAACGGCTTACTGCTTCCTCAAGGTAGGCAATGCTCCTTTAAGTTCGTAACGCCACTCTGAGCCTGCGTTCTGCAAGGCGGTGTTCATGGCATCAACGGCTTTCTGCCAGGTAACGACAGAGCCGTCCACCTTCGTGGCTCCGGTGCTTCTCCTATTGTAGCCGATACCTTGTTCATGATTGTTCTTCCAATAGCAGGCGGTCACGGTAGTGTAGTTATCTCCCAAAAAGCCGCCGATATGTACATAGCCAGTGCTACTACCCGTACTGGTTACGTTGCCCGTGGCATAGCAGGCAAGGAGGCTGCTTCCTGCGTTCATTCCCACCAGACTGCCGCCAGCGATATTCTTTTTGGGGTCCATTTCTATGATCACGTTGCCTGTGGCATAGCAAGCGGTCAGGGTGGCACTCGAATTCGTCTGACCTGCCACGCCGCCGACATCAACCATTCCCTTCACTGTGGCAGAGGAACTGCATCCGGTGATGGAACCGCCTATTTGAACACCCACCACACCGCCGACATACACCGTGCCGCTGACGCTGCCCGACACCGAGCAGTTTTCAATGGTGCCCCAGCCAGATCCTACCACGCCGCCAATACTGCCGCCATATATTTGATTGCTTGTTATCTGTACGCCCTCCATCACCACGTTCTTCACCGTACCAGCTCTATTGAGCCAGCCGAACAGACCCGCATATTCGTCATTTGTCGTAAAGGTCAGCCCCGTAATGGTATGGCCGCCACCGTCGAAGGTGCCTTTGTATGAGTTGTCGTAGTCTGTGCCTATCGGTGTCCAGTCTTTGCCTGTGAGGTCAATGTCTGTGTCGAGGGTAATGTTAATGTCGCTCTTACCTCCGTTCACTAATTTGGCTATATTCATCAGGCCGTCGGCGGAGGTCACGGTGTAGCTGCCGTCGCTCTCTATGGTATAGCCCAGGTCTTTTGCCGCAGCGAGGGAGACGGTGTAGGTATATTCACCGCCCGCCTGCCAGTCGGTAGCATTCTTCATCTTATAAACGAAGGTCTTGCCGTTAGTGAAGGTGCAGGTAATGAAGGTCGTGCCAGCTGCCACACTTTGCGGGGCTACGATGGCGGTGTAGGTGTTGCTGCCCTTGTCATACGGGACGATTATATCCGGGTTGTCGCCTTCGGTGGAGAGGCCCGTCAGCTGCACGGATGCCAGCCCCTCGGTGTAGTCCGTCAGAACGATGGTCACCCGCGCCGTGCGGTGGGTGAAGCGGAGCGTGGGGCTACCGTAGGTCACCGTCTGTCCGTCGGCTACGATGAGGTCACTGCCATCAAAGTCTTTCTGGGTACTTTGGTTGGCTTTTACCTTTACCGCAGGTGGGGTTGTCTCGCCAGCGGTGTAGGGCCACCACGCTGTGACGGTGATGTCGTTGTGGTTGGTCCAGTAGTACGGGTCGGTGGAGGTCAGCGTGGCGCTGGTGGGGTCGGCGGTGGAGGGCGTCACGTCGTATGCCTTCACCGTGCCGTCCATCAGGACTGCCACGCTCTGCACACCCTCCCAATTGCCGTCCGCTGGGGCACGGGTGCCGGCGGTGGCTGTCGCGGCGGGGTTCAGCCCCGTGGCGGTGAAGACGATGGGTGTGCCTTCCGCCCCTTCTGGTAGGAAGCCCGCTTCGTCCTGTGTGCAGGCGGCAAGGCCGAGCAGCAGGGCGATGGCTGCGGATATATGGATGGTTGTTCGTTTCATGATGCGTGTTGTTTAGGGGTTGTTATTGTTTCTTTTGCAGTACGGGCAGACCGTCTGTGCCGAGTGCCCACTGGTAGTCATTGTCGGTGAGGGCGATGTTCATGCCGTCGACGGCTGTCTGCCATTTCACGGTCGCGCCGTCCACCTTCGTGGCATCTACCGTTCCTCCAAAATTACGGAATTCTCCTCGCTCGGCATTGCCTCCCCAATAACAGGAAGTTATAGTATTGTAGTTGAAACGCACTATAGCTCCAGATTCATAATCTTTCAATGTGCCGTCAAACCAGCAAGCTGTGATACTGCCATAATTTAAATCGGCTATACCACAAGTTCTACCATATGCAGAAATTTTTCCCGTCACAGAGCAGGCAATGATTTGACCATTATTTTGATCCACTATTCCAGCTGCTGATCCATTATTGCCATATAGATTCACATCTATGAGTTGTAGGTTCTTTATCACACCACGTAAATTTAATAACCCAAAAAGTTCAGTAGTCGCTGCTGAAAAGTTTAATCCCGTAATGCGGTGTCCCTGCCCATTAAAGACGCCGGAGTAACCTGGCCATGTGCCTATCTGTGTCCAATCCTTACCCGTCAGGTCGATGTCGGCGGTGAGGGTGCAATTTATCGATTCGTCCTTTTGTGCGGCTTTGTTCCATGCCAGCAGGCCGTCGGCGTTATAGACCGTGTAACTGCCGTCGTTCTGTATAGAATAGCCTAAATCCTCAGCCTCGCCGCTTTCGCCGCCGCCGTCAGCCCAGTCACCGATGGTGCAACCCTCTAACGTCAAGCCGGTGGCGTTCACCTTAACGGTATATTTATAGCGGCTGCCCGCTTCTAATACGACGTTGTTCTGCGGACGGAAGTAGAAGGTGCCGCCGCCGAGTTCCACCTTGACGAACGGTTTGCCTGCCGCAACGGTCTGCGGGGCGGTCAGTGCCTCGTAGGTGTTGCCGCTTGCGTTGTAGGTCTTGATGGCAGTCGGGTTGCCGTTATCGGCGGACAGGCTCACGAGGCTCACCGTGGCACCGGCGACGCTCGTGAATCCCGTGCCGGGCTTCAGTTCGATTGTCACGCGTGCCGTGCGGTGGGTAAATTCAAGAGTCGGGTTGTTAAATTCCACCTTCCGGTTCTCAGCAGAGATGAAGTCGCTGTTCTGGAAGTCAGCCAATTTGCTTTGGTCTTCGGCCACCTTCACGGCAGGCATCTGTGTGATGTCGGCATTGTTGAAGGGCCACCATGCCGATACGGTAATCGGGTCGCGGCTGGTCCAGTAGTACGGGTCGTTCTCGCGTGAAAGCGTGGCACTCTTGAAATCGGTAGAAGCCGTTACGGTGTATTCCTTTACCGCATCGCCCATCTTGAGTGCCACGGAAGTGACGCCCTGCCAGTCGCCGTCCACGGCGGAACGGGTTGACGGGGCTGCCAGCGGCGTTGTCTCTACGGACAGTCCGGTGGCACGGATGACGACGGGGTATTCACCTTCGGGCAGACGGTTATCGCCAGCAAGTTCGTCCTGCGTGCAGGCGGCGAGGGCGAACAGCAGTGCGGTGGCTGCGGGGATAAATAATCTATGTCTCATAATTCTTCAACCTAATCAATTAATTATTAATATCTTACAGGCCAGCATTCACTTCTCCGCCGTCTATATCGTTCCACTTTGCAATGGTGGCTTCGCTGACTTCAAGGACTTTGTTGCGTACCTTGACGGTATAGGTATAGTTGTTGCCCGCCTGCAGTGCGCCTTCGGGCATGGTGAGTGTGGCATGATATTCCTGACCTTTGTAATTCACAACCAACGGCAGGGATGCAACTGTCTGCGGGAAGAGGATGATCGATGACGTGAGATTGCCGTCTGCCAGATTCATGGTCAGTTCTCCGGTCTGTGCCCCGTTGTCTGCGGTGGCAATACCGTCGGCCGTGTTGAACGTACCGGTGAGTAACAATCCGTCCAGCGTGTAACGTTCAGGCTTGACCACGCTGAAATTCACGCCGTCGCCCGCCTCGAAGGTAAGGGTTATCTGGCTCATGCGGTGGTGGAAGGAGTTGTCTTCACCGCCTTTGGCGGTTTTGTCGGTGAAGCTTACTACCGGGTTGTTTTTGTCTCCCGTGGCTCCTGAAGCAAAGAGGAAGTCGATGGCAGGCTGGTTCTGCTGCGCCGTGGCATCGGTCGTGGCTGTGAGGATGCCTCCCGCCGCGTTGTACGGATAGTAGGCGCGGAAAGTATGGGTCTTTGTATCTTCGATATAGATAACCTTTCCTTCTGCCTCAAATTTCCCGTTTTTCAGGATGAAAGGCACGTTGCCGTACTGGGAATCGTTGCCGATGTCGGTGATGCCGATACGGTCGCCGGCAGTCCAGGTGGTTCCGCTGGCGCGGGTGGCGGGGGCGATGTCGGCGGTAAACTGGGCGGCCACGGGGTCACCGTTCAGGTTCTCGTTGTCGTTGTTGCAGGCTGCCAGTGCGAGGGCGAGCGCTGCAAGTGTAAAAAATCTTGTCTTCATTATATCTATAATTTTATTATTTACAAATCAGCATTTACATCATCACCTTTCACTTCTTCCCAGCCGTTGATTTCGGCTCCGTCCACTTCCATGCCTTCGGGAGTCTCAACCAGCGTTCCGCCGAGGGTCAGCGATTCGCCCTTTCCGGTGTTGAACTCCTTGAGGGCTTCCGTGATGTCGCTTTTCAGCGTCGTGGGGGTCGGGTTGCCGTCCGCATAGCGGATTTCACCCGTCAGCAGTTGTTCCGTGCCGGTCACACCCAGCAACCGCACCGTGGCTTTCCACTTGCCGGCATCGTCACCTTCGGTTATCTTGGTGAAGGGCAGCACGACGTTTGAAGCGGCTCCGTAGGTATCGGTAGCGAAGTCGAGTGTTCCGGCTGCACCCGTCAGATGGGCAACAATCTCCGTGATGCGTCCGGCGGCATCACCCGTCGGTTTGACGACAAGCGTCAGTTCGCGTACCTGCTGCTTCATTGCGGCGGTCAGCGGATAGTCCTTGTCTTTCTCGATGCTCACCTGTTTCGTATAGGTGAAGAACCATCCCGGGGCATTGTTCACAAAGGCATCCGTGCCTGCCCGGTTTCCCGTGGCTGCGGCAATGGTGGCGGTGGTACCATTTACCATGATTCCTTCAGCAGGGTTCCACACCGCAAGGGTGTAGCTGCCCGGAGCAAACAGATGGTCGGGAGCATGGGTGGCGGCGGTCTCCGTACCCGTATAGTCACCCATGGCGACGGTCCATGTGGCAGGTATGTCGATGCCTTCGCCGCGTGCCGACCAGTCGGCCGTTACGGCAATCTTCCCGTGGTCGGGGTGCGGGGTGTTGTAGAGCGTGTCCTTGACGCAGGCGGCGGCCAGCAGCCCGGCGGCTACGGCGGCCAGAATCGGAATATGTCGTGTAGTTTTCATATCGAGGTCGTTCGGTTTAGAAGAGGTTCCACTTCAGGGAGATGCCGGCATGGACGGGTCCCCACCAGTTGCGGGTTTCGGATCCCTGACGCACGCGCACGCCGTCGATGACGCGGTATTTCTCGTAGTCGGCATGCAGACAGCCCAGCCCGAGCGAGAAATCGAGGGCGAGGCGCTTGCCGAGGGGCAGGATGTATCCTCCGGTCAGGCCTCCGCCCACGAGGTCTCCCTGGCGTCCCGTCTCGGAGAGCTTGTAGTTGAACGCGCCGGCCTTGAACATCGCGCCGAGGTAGCTGCGGCGCTGCGCACCCATATAATAGCGCACCTCGGGCGCCACCTCCCAGAGGGCATAGCGTCGGTCCTTGTCGCTCCACGACCACGAGGTCCACGATCCGCCGACGCCGAGGCTCCATCGGTCGGAGATGTGCCACTCGACGCCGAGGTCGGGCGTCAGGGTTGCCCAGCGGAGCAGGTTGGCGCGCAGGTCGAGCCCCATGGCGCAGGCTTCGGGCTCCGCGGGCTCCTCGATCCGGACGACCGGCTCCCGGGCTTCC
>ENA-ORNP01002303-ORNP01002303.1-human-gut-metagenome-genome-assembly--contig:-NODE-2303-length-16306-cov-3.522737_pt1 | contig 16306 bp, 19 predicted proteins | sample MGYA00242119_ERZ509030 | MGnify/ENA primary metagenome ERZ509030 (study PRJEB26280, sample SAMEA2338708) | human gut metagenome | biome: human gut; feature: human-associated habitat; material: faeces... | reverse complement strand
GGGGGCAGAGCTGAGCGTCATTGAGCAGATGCAGTTTGGCGGCATTGATTTTGCCCGTGTCTCCCTCAGCCAGCTGGCCGGTCTGCTGGAGAACCTGAGCGTGCTGCAGCTGCCTTACCTTTACGAGGATGCCAAGCAGATGTGGCGGGTGCTGGACGGCAGCATCGGGGATGGGTTCCTCTCCACGCTGGAAAATGTGGACCTGGTGGGGCTTTCGTGGTTCGATGCCGGTGTCCGCAGCTTTTACACCCGGGAAAAGGCCGCGACACTGGCCGATCTGCAGGGCAAGGTCATCCGGGTGCAGGAATCGGACATGATGAGTGAGATGGTGTCGGATATGGGTGCGGTGCCGGTGCAGGTGGTCTACAGCCAGGTGTACGCGGCCCTGCACAATGGCCGCATCGACGGGGCAGAGAACAACTGGCCCAGTTACGAGGCCATGGGCCACTATGAGGTGGCGCCCTACTTTTTGAAAAATGAGCATACCCGTGTGCCGGAGATTCAGATCGCCAGCCGGGCCGCGCTGGAAAAGCTGGCCGGGCTGGACAGCTCGTTCCCGGGCATCGTCCGGGGCTGCGCCCGGGACAGCGCCAATGTGGAGCGCCGCCTCTGGGCCGAGCGGGAAGCTCAGGCCGAAGAAGATATGAGGGCCTGGGGTGTGGAAGTGACCACCCTTTCCGAGGCCGAGATGCAGAAATTCCGGGCGGCGGTCCGCCCGATGTATGAGCGGTTTGCCGAACAGGCAGAGCTCATCCGGCAAATACAGGAAGCGTGACTCCACCCGTCCCGCGTTGCCAAAAAGCTCCCTTTCAAAGGGAGCTTTTTGGTTGCTGGGATCCATGTGATTGTGCACTGTGCTTAACTGAAAGACAAGAACTTGGACATGTTGTACAAAAGAAATTTTCACATTCTCGAAAAAACGGGGCTATTTATTAGGGATTCTCGTTTTGGTCTCCAAGTATCACAGGTAAATCCATCTGCAGCTTATGACTGTATCAAGGCAATCAGCAATATAGCTTTTAATTTCACCGCCTTTGAGGATGAATATGGGACCCCGGATGAGGAAGCGGTTAAAGAGATAATCTCTGGCTCAGCATGGGGTGAATATTATGACGCCGCAAACCTTCCGTTAGAAACCCTGGCAACCTTAGGTGTGGAGATTGATACTCCGCCACTGCCGCATCGTTCCTTTTCATCATGTAGTGACGCAGTTGATACCGAGAGCCTACGCCAACGATGGATGAGCATGGAGAATCAGCCATTTATTCGCTCCTGCCTGGATTTTATGAAGGCTCATGCACTTTTTACAGATTCAGCAATGGAAGTTCTGCAAAGTAAGGAGTGGTGTACGTACCTCTTTCGTCATAATTCTTTAAAAGGTATCTTATTACGTGTAGATCCTAATGTGTCGGACGATGAGCAACGTAAAGACCCTCATGGAAACTCCCGATATTATGCGGATAAATATCCCATAGGGGATGCCGAGTATTTTGTATCTTCGGAATGGAGACCGGATCGTGAGGACGCCAGAACGTCATTCATTGACTGGATTTTCTCCCTCATGCAGAAGATAAAATTTAGCACCGGCTATCAAAGTGCTTTTGCGCGCAACCGCATCCTTTTTGGCGCACCGGGTACCGGTAAAAGCTTTACCCTGAACCATGAAAAGGATGCTCTCCTGACTGATGGCGGCGAATACGAGCGGGTGACCTTCCACCCTGACTATTCTTATGCCAATTTTGTGGGTACATATAAGCCGGTTCCACACAAGGACTCAGAAGGCAAAGACGCCATTACCTACTCGTATGTGCCGGGACCGTTTATGCGCACCTACGTCAAAGCACTTCAAAATAGCAAAACGGATACGCCGAAGCCCTTTTTACTTATTATTGAGGAAATCAACCGCGCTAATGTAGCCGCTGTGTTTGGGGATGTATTCCAGTTGCTTGACCGTGGTGACAACGAGGTCAGCGAATACCCCATCCAGGCAACCGAGGATATCAAAAAATATCTGGCGAAACCGGATGTTCTGGGGGGTTCTCCAGAAGATTACGCAGAGATACGCATACCGGATAATATGTTCATCTGGGCCACCATGAATAGCGCCGACCAAGGGGTATTCCCTATGGACACCGCTTTCAAACGCAGGTGGGATTTCACCTACCTCGGCATCGATGATAGCGAAACCGGAATTATAGGGAAAAAGGTTATCCTTGGCCAGGGTGAGTACCGCCGCATTGTAGAATGGAATGAACTGCGAAAAGCAATCAATGCGGAGCTGATTTCCTATAAGGTGAACGAGGATAAGCTGATGGGGCCGTACTTTATATCCAAAAAGAATCTTCCGGATGGTGAAATGTTCGATTCGGCGGCCTTCTCCCGTATCTTTAAGAATAAAGTGCTTATGTACCTATTCGATGACGCTGCGAAGCAGAAGCGCCCGTCTCTCTTTGCCGGTTGTGAGGAAAAGTCAAGGACTCAGTACTCTAAAATCTGCGAGGAATTCGACACGAAAGGGGTTTCGATTTTCTGCGAGGGGATTCGTAACAAATTCATTGATGTTCCGGGGGATGATGCCGAATGATCTCGGTTTTCTTACGTGAACAAAGGCGCTATACCCAAAATGAGCTGGTGGGGTTATTCCACTGCACTGAAGAGAATGCGGTTCGTATTTTACGGCGTCTCAAAGAATACGGAGTGCTTAAAGCCGTTAAAGCGGATGACACCCAGAGGAACCTTTCTGATCTCGTTGATGATGAAATAGAAATAGCAGACGTAGAAATTGGGGAAAATGAATACTTCTATGTTTTTACATTCGTTGGTGTCATCACCATTGAGGGGCGCGTGCTCAAGTGCTACCCTAAGTACCTGCCCGATGCTTTAGATCCCAAGCCGGCTCTGAAACAGGTGCTCAAAGTCCTGGAGAAGTATAACTCCAGAGAACAGATTATCCGTATGTACAATGACACGAGTGACAGCAGCGCCTTTAATATGCTGGCTGTTATGCTGTTTCTCCTCCAGGACTATTTTGAGTATGGTGCCTATACAAACACACAGGACATCATTGAGACCAACGGGTCTGGTGACATCCTGTGGGACAAAACAATCAATGAAACTTTTACACTCCTCAGCAATAACCGTCCCTATTACCCGGAGCTTCTGACGGTGAAGCACGTAGTTGATGATTTTGACTACTTTAAACGGCTGCACGAGTGCATTTTAACCCGCTGTACAGCTGAACTGCGGGACGCCGACCTTTTGGATTTGTTTGATATCCTCGGTGTGGATATTTCTGATGAGGAACTGGAGGATTTCGGAGATACAGAGTATATTCTGGATCGTATAGCCAAGGAGCTTAACGTCCAGTTCAATACTCGAAAACAACTGCTGTTAAAGACACTTTACGCTTTTGTGGCAAACAGCAGTACCCTGGATGATTTAGACTGTTTCAGTATGTTTGGTACAAACAGCTTTAATCTCGTTTGGGAGCGGGTTTGTGCCGATGTCCTCGATAATCAGCTACATAAGCCCATCGGTGGATTACGCTTACCTGTTCCTCTTGCAGAGCAGTATCAGGACATACGTCATAAGGAGCTTGGTGATCTGATTGATAAGCCTGAATGGATTGGTGAAGACCCAGACAAAGGCTCTTTTTCAAAAACAGCAGAACATACCCTCATTCCCGACCTCATCACCATTGCCAATGTCAACGGCGAATATCAGTTTATCATCTTCGATGCCAAGTACTATAATCTCGTACTTGAACCTGATAAGAGCCTTCGTGGACAACCTGGCATCGAATCTATTACGAAGCAGTACCTCTACCAGCTGGCATACCAGCCCTTTGTAGAGATCCACGGAATCAGAACTGTAAAGAACTGCTTTCTCATGCCTACTGCTGGGAACGCAGTTGTCGCCAAAGGAAAAGTATCTCTGGCCATGCTGAGCAACCTGCATTTACAAGACATTCAAATAAGGCTTGTGCCTGCAAAAATGATGTATCAGCACTACCTTGAGAACACAAAGATGGACTTGTGCGCGCTTATGCTGTAATTCTTCGGGGGTTATCCGTTTACCATGGTCACCGGAATCCCTATGCGCCGGGCGTAATCTATGGTGTTCTTCGTCCCGCTGGGCTGGCCGTTCCACACGGCGATCACCCTGGCGGCATGGTCTACCATCCACTCGTTCCGTTGCTGGAAGCAACTGCGGCTGTACCCTGGGCAGATGTAACGCACCAGGTCTGCGGCAGAGAGGATTGCGTTGTAGCGGTCCTGCCAACTCTGCTTCCACCCCCGCTCAAAGCCCTGATATGGGCAGGCGCAGATCAGCCGGATGGCTTCGCCGGCATTTCGCAGCCGGAGTACGATCTCCGCCGCCCAGATGTCTACACCGCGCGCCATCCCTGAAATAAACACACTAAATCCGTCAGCGATTGCCTGGCGGATTTCTTTTTCTAATGCGGCCATTACCACGCTCTCTGGTACCTGCAATTTTTCCGGCCTATGACCGGTGAAGCAGCACCGGTGTCTCCGCTTCTCCGCTTCTGTTGCCATAGCGCATTACCACCGTCCTGTATGGGAACTCTATTTACAGTTTAACATAACGGTAGTTTCAATACAAGTTAGCTGTATCGGAGCTACCGAGTTGAACGGTAAAATAATTACAGGAAGGTGGTGGCACAGTGGACACAAATCAAAGGCTCCGGCGGCTCCTGGATGAGCGGGGCTGGACAGAATACAAGCTCGCCAAGGTCTGCGGCCTATCGCAGTCAACCCTGGCCAACATTTTCAAGCGGAATACCGTGCCCTCCATCACCACTTTAGAGGTCATCTGTAAAGGCTTTGGAATCACCCTCTCACAGTTTTTCGCGGATGGCGAGATGGTCGAAATGACCCCGGAACTCAAAGAGGTATTTGAAAGCTGGATGGTGCTCACCCCCTCTCAGAAATCCGCCGCCTTACAAATGCTCAAAGCCATGAGCCAGAACGATTAATAAGGAGCCTTCGGGCTTCTTATTTTTTGCCCCTCTTGGCGTTAGATTGAGTGCTCGTTATCACTCAGTTAAACACAAGGGAGCTGCTTTCCGGTATAATAGGAATTGCGCCGGCTCCAAGCTGCTGTGGTTGGTGAGTTTCCTGGCTACCACAATCATGCAGCGGGAGGGGGTGAACAGCATGAAGATAATAAAGAAAACACCACTTCGCCCCCGTGGACGCAGCGATGAAAACCGGCAGGCTCAGAAGGATGCTATCCGCACCGCCTACACTAACGGCCCCCAGAAGGAGGTTCAGATCATTCCCGCCAAGCGGGATCTGGTGACCGAGGAGAGCAAGAAAAAGCTCCGTGTCTGTGCCTATTGCCGTGTCAGCACCGATGAGGACACCCAGGCCACAAGCTATGAGTTGCAGGTGCAGAATTACACCAAAATGATCCGCGAAAACCCTGAATGGGAATTCGCGGGCATTTTTGCAGATGAGGGCATTTCTGGCACTTCGGTTCTTCACCGAGAGCACTTCTTAGAGATGATCGAGAAGTGCAAGGCCGGTGAAATTGACCTGATCATCACCAAACAGGTCAGCCGCTTTGCCCGGAATGTGCTGGACAGTCTGAACTACATCTATATGCTCCGTAGGCTGGACCCGCCTGTTGGGGTCTACTTTGAAGCGGAAAAGCTCAATACCCTGGACAAGAGCAGCGATATGATTATCACCGTTCTGAGCCTGGTGGCCCAGAGCGAATCCGAACAGAAGTCCAACAGCCTAAAATGGTCCTTCAAGCGGCGCCGTGCACAAGGGCTGGGGATATACCCGAACTGGTCTCTTCTCGGCTACAAAGGCCGAGCCTGGGAAATCGATGAGGACGAAGCGGATGTGGTGCGCACCATATACAGCCTTTATCTGGAGGGGTATTCCTCACCCCAGATAGCCGATTTCCTTACCAAGAGCGGCATTCCTACCGTTAAAGGTCTATCGCATTGGAGTTCCGGCAGCGTCCTTGGCATCCTCCGCAACGAGAAGTACTGCGGGGACGCCTTGTGTCAAAAAACAGTAACGATAGATTTCTTTACCCACAAGAGCGTTAAAAACAATGGTCTGGAAACGCAGTATTTCATTGAGGGCCACCACGCCCCCATCATTGAAAAGAGCGATTGGCTGACTGTTCAGCAGATCCGCAAGGAGCGTAGATACACACGAAACCGCTCTCGGCGCGGAAAGCCCCGCTACATTGTGAAAGGCCCGCTGGCCGGGTTCCTGATCGTCAACCCAGATTGGGAATCCGAGTACATCGACTCCGTGCTTCAAACGCTGTCCGTTCAGACCGAACCCGCCGTGTCCCCATTACTGGAGGACGATGAGAACTTTACTATTTCAAAGGAGTAATCACTATGTCTATTCTCAGCAATTTTACTGTCGTTGACCTCATCAAGACTCGGTCCGCTTCTGTGGCCACCATCACCGGCAACGCCTTGAAGTTCAACGTCCAGACCGCCGCCGAGCTGCACTACGCCCCTTATGTGCAGGTGCTCGTCAACCCCAAGGATAAGCAGTTCGCCATCCGCGTCTGCAAGGATGACGCACCGAATGCCATCGCTTTCTCCAAACCGGAGGATCGGCAGAAGTACGCCATCAAAATCAGCGCCGCCGCTGTGGTTGACCTGATTCGGAAGATGGGGAGCTGGGCGGATGATGAGAACTGGAATGTTCCGGGCATCTACTTCGCTGATGAGCAGGCGCTCGTCTATGACCTGGGCGCTGCTTTCAAGCCCTCTCCCCGTGGTGGGTGGACTGCCAAACGGCAGAAAGAAGCCGCTGCTGCCGCGGCCCTCAATGGCCAGACTTCGGCTGATGGAGCCGCTTTCGGAGAGGAGGCTGATAAGTAATCAATAAATAAAAGAGTGCCGGACTGGATAGCATTTTGCTTTCAGTCCGGCACTTTGCCTTTGGAATACCAGGGGTTCCGTCATACCAAGCCATAGCCTTTGGGTCTATTGTGTTAATCTAAATCTGTGGCATGGATACCAGTGATGACATTCTTGATGTCCTCCGTTTCCAAAAGAGCGTGAATGTCCTTGCCACCGCTGCGGATTAAAAGGCAGAGATGAGCGCCGCTGGGGTGTCCGAGCCGCATTTCCATTACCTGATCCGTCCGCATCCGATAAAAAGCCATGTGGCCGCGCACCCCATTCACTTCCACCTCTTTGATGTCCTCCAATAAGTGCATTCCTGTGCCAGGAACAAATAGCTTGCTCAGTTCCTCTTTAGTTCCGCCACAGTCAACCTCTATCTGCCATTCAATATAGTTCTGTTTGTCTGGGGTCCATGCTCCAAATCCTTCCTCATAGCAAAGTTCCGGTACCGTCTCCAAATAAAAGCCATCCGGCAAAATAAATGAGAAGCTATCAGCACAGAACCGACCATTCAAATAATGCAGCATTTGTTACCTCCTATACTTCGGTCTTTCCCGCTACCGTCTTTCTACGAACCAGCGCCCTATGTTATTGCCAGTAAGGTTGGCGCTGCGCTCGAAAAAGAGGTAGCTGCGTACTCCACGTACCATGATGGTGTATCTGTCACCCTGACCGCCCGCTTTCATAGCCGCAGCCTGCCGGATGTCCAACACACGGTCGATAGCGTACTTTTCGCCATCCTCCCAAGTGATCTCCCTGGGGAGCATGGTGCCATCCTCGGCAAAGTCGGTCTTTACCGCCACATACACCTTGGGCGATTTATTCATACTGGTCTGCATCGTCCGGCACCTCCATATCCTTTAAGAAATTGCTCCGAGCCATTATCGGCGGTTCAATCAGTTTATACCCCTTCCACTTCATGACCCGAAATTTGAAATCCAGCAGCTCCATAGGCACATAGAGGGAAGCGGCAGCATTGAAAAAAGTGGTGTCCTGGTTTAGAGCGTCCAGCACCGCCTGGTCATCCAAAAGCAGCTCCGCTGCGAAAAGGTTGGCGTCCTTCTCCAGCAGAGAAGTCTGATCAAACAGCGCGACCTCATGAAAGGCGTGAAGCCCGGTATGCCGATGGTTAATTGCATGGCACAGTTCATGCGCCACAATGATGCGCTGGATCACGTCCGGCAGATCGCTGTTAATGGTGATTGTTCGGATGCGCTTGCTTTCCAGGAAAAAGCCCTTCACGGCATCGGGGTGAATTCCCATGGCTTGACGAAGCACCACAATCCCCATGGCGTTGCAGAGCCTAAACGGGTCCGTCTCATCATATTTCTTTTTCAGTCTCTCGACTGATTGGCTGATCTCCGCATACGTCAATGGTTGTCCCTCCTTTGCGGGGAATCCGGGCAGAAACGTTCTAACAGCTTCTCTGCCCTAAAAAAGGTACTCAGCCCCGCTTCCTGCCAAACTTCTGCTTGGCTTCTTCTTTGCAGGTGATATACGCGCGCATGACCGCCTCAAAGAAAGCATCCTTCTCACTCTGGCTAAGTTCACCGCCGGCAAAAAGAGCAGCATTTTCCTCCAGCAAAGCATTGACATCCCGTGCGCCCTTGGCCCCATACAGGCTCCTGGCCTGTTCCACATAACCGTCCTTCTCAATGTCCTCTGTGGGGTCAGTACAGTTCTCATCTGTCAGGTACTTGACGGACACCTTGAGCGCCTTTGCCAACCGCTCGGTGGTTGTCCGCCGGGCGATGGCACCGCCGGACTCATACGATGCAATCGTGCGCTGCGATACCCCAGCCGCCTGCGCCAGTTCATTCTGAGTCAACCCAGCCACCTCGCGTGCTCTTTTGATCTTGTCGGAAAAAGTCATACTGATCTCCTCCATAGCAAAGCTCCGTAACTTCATCAACTTCATGAAGCCTATTGACATCACTTCATAAAGGTGCTACCATCCTCTATGAAGTTTATGAAGTTTTGCTTTATTATACTTCGTACAACTTCATCTTGTCAAGCGTTTTTATGAAGTTTTAGATAGTGGGGGTGATGGTATGGCGGAACGGGCCATTCTTCATAGTGATCTAAACAGCTTTTACGCCTCCGTGGAAATGATGTTAAACCCACGGCTGCGAGGGAAAGCTGTCGCTGTCTGCGGCTCTACAGAAGATCGACATGGAATCGTCCTGGCTAAGTCAGAGCTGGCAAAAAAAGCCGGCGTTAAAACAGGCATGGTCAACTGGGAAGCTCGGCAACTCTGCCGTGATTTGATTGTGGTTCCGCCCCAGTATGACCAGTACCTCAAGTACTCCAAGCTCACCCAGGCTATTTATCAGAGATACACCGACCTCATGGAGCCTTTCGGCATGGACGAGTGCTGGCTGGATGTGACGGGAAGCCGTACTGTGTTTGGCAGCGCCATGCAGATCGCAGAGGACATTCGCCGCACGGTGCGGGAAGAGCTGGGTTTGACGGTCAGTATCGGAGTGTCGTTCAACAAGATTTACGCCAAGCTGGGCAGCGACATGAAAAAGCCGGACGCTATCACAGAAATCCGCCGCGATACCTATAAAGAGCAGGTCTGGCCGCTCAAGGTGGATGAAATGATATACTGTGGGCGCGCAACGACCGCAAAGCTGGCCAAATACGGCATCTATACCATCGGGCAGCTTGCCGCCGCCAACCCTGATTTCCTCAAGCGGCTCCTGGGCGTGAATGGGCTGGCCTTGTGGTCCTATGCCAATGGCACAGACCAATCCAGAGTGATGCATAAAGATTTTGTCTCTCCCGTTAAGTCCATCGGACACGGAATCACCTGTGTTGCCGATCTGGAAAACAACGAAGAAGTCAAAAAGGTAATTCTGGCTCTGTGCCAGGATATCAGCCATCGGCTGCGGTTACATGAGCTGGCGGCAAAGACAGTACAGGTTCATGTGCGCGGCAACGATTTATTCGGCTCTCAGTTTCAGTGCAAATTGCCGTTTCAGACGCAGCTCTCCACAGAGATTGCAGCCACGGCATACCGCGCCTTTCGTGAACACTATCGCTGGTCCACAAAAGTTCGCGCGGTTACGGTCCGCGCCATTGAGCTGGTTCCCCAGCGCACGCCAGACCAGCTTTCCCTCTTTGTAGACCACAATCGTGTGCAAAAGAAAGAAAAGCTGGAGAACGCCGTGGAGTCGATCCGCTCCCGCTTCGGCAAGAAGGCAATCACTTATGCCCTTCTGATGGGAGACCTGAAAATGCCGGATGACGGACGTCACAGCGTCAAAATGCCGGGGATGATGTACCAATGACCTGAACTCATAAACTTTTCGCACCGATTCCCTTGACAAACCATACCGGGTCAGCTATAATGTGTGTAAGCTAACACGCTAACAAGCATATTAGCGAAAGATTCACCGTAAAATGTGAAGATGAAAGACCCAGAATAGTGGCCCGTTATGGGCAGATATGGGCGAATTATGAGTGAAAAGGTGAATATTATGAACACACAAAATCTTACATTCGGAGAGTTCCTACAGAGGAAACGGGAGGAAAAGCAAATAACGCTCCGAAAAATGGCCGAAAAGCTCCATATGTCGGCGCCCTACCTCAGCGACATCGAAAAGGGTCGCCGCAATCCGCCGGAAATGGAGAAGCTGGAACTGATCGCGAACATCCTCCTCCTCACAGACGAAGAGAAATCCGCCATGCTTGACCTGGCTGGCAAGATGCGCAACTCCGTGGCCCCTGACCTGCCCGAATACATCATGGGCAGGGACTATGTCTCCGCCGCCCTGCGTACTGCCCGTGACCTGGACGCTGGAGAAGCCGAGTGGATGCGCTTCGTTGATGAACTCAAGAAGCGAAAGGGGTAATCTCATTCCATGTACACACCCTCGTACCGAGTCCGGGGCCGCGGTGTCCCTATCCTCAGCAAACCTGAGATCGATGTAATCGGGGAAAACTTTGTGCGGGATTTTCAACCGTCCGTCTTGACGAATCCCGCTCCCGTTGACATAGAGTCCTTCGTGGAGAACTATCTCGGCATGACCCCCGATTACCAGTTCCTATCCCACAACGGGATTTACCTGGGAATGACGATATTCAATGACACAGACCGGGTCATAGTGTACTCACCGGCAACAGGGAGAGCCGAGTACATCAGCGCCAAGGCCCACACGGTCATTATCGATACACGGTTGCTGGAGGAGAACCAGCAGCACCGCTACCGCTTTACCCTCGGCCACGAGGGTGGGCATGACATATTCCACACCGGCTATTTCGCTTACAACCCCAATCAGATGTGTATGTTCGACACTGCCATGACGCCTATGATCCAGTGTCGGATGGACGCCGGCTGCAAAAAAGGTGATCGAAAACTATGGACTGACCACGACTGGATGGAATGGCAGGCAAACTACTTCTCCTCCGCCATCCTTATGCCAAAGTGCGCGGTGCAGCTCGTGGCCAGCAAATACCCCTATGATTCTCTGAGGAATAATCCTGTCAGCCGTGCCAGACTGGTAGCCGATATCACCAACACTTTTGATGTGTCCTCCGAGGCGGCGGTCATCCGTCTGAAGGACATGGGCTACATTCCCTCAGATGATCAGACGAGCTATGCGGCCTTCTCCGCTCTGATGGACTTCGTTTCCATTGCCAACTAACGCTAACTCCACAGCGGGTATCCCGCCCGCTGTGTTTTTTTACTCCAAGCGTTAGCAAGTTAGCTAACACGGTGAATATCAAGAATTGGGGGTGATGCCTATCAATACGCAGAGGAAGGAGGATATCCGTGGAAGAGATCCGCGATTGTAAAAACCGGCTTGTCTGCAAAGGCGATGCCCTGACTGGTTCTATCCAGGCCTTTTACAAAGGCCAGCTCATGGAAACACGGCTGGCCATGGGGCAGGAACTCACCATTGAGCGGTCGCCTACAAGGACAACCATCACCAGGATAAATGACGCGGCTTTCCATGTGGAGAGCTTTGACAGCGCCGAATACAGCGCCTAACCGAATACGAATCCGCAGAGCTGCATGACGGCCAGGATACTGAGTCACCCATAACGGGTTGACCAGCTATCCCGGCCGTTTTTTGCTGTTCTACGGATTACGGCTGTGGCTCTGCGGCTTCGAAGTTTGACCTTTTCTAACTTCAAACCGCTGAAAGGAGCCACAGTAATGAAAATCCAGTACAAATTTGTGAACGAAACCATCTCTATCGATGTCCCCGATGACTGGGGCGAGATCCTCATCGATCTGGACCGTCAGGAGTACAACAACGACCATAAGGAAACCCGCCGGCACTATTCGCTGGAGGGCAAGGTCTACGAAGGCATGGACTACGCCGTGGAAGACCCTGGTCTGGAAGCCCTCTTTGCCGGCCCCACCGATGAAGAGCGTCTCCGCGCCGCCATCCAGAAACTCGACCCCGACCAGCAGGCTATGATTCGCGCCATCTACTTTGAAGGAGTCAGCGTCAACGACTACGCCGCTCGGATGGGTGTGACGCAGTCCGCCATTTCTCATCGGCTACAGACCGTGAGAAAGAAATTGAAAAAACTTCTGGGCTGACCCTCATATCTGCCCGTTCTCCTGGCCGTATGTCGGAAGGAGCAAGAAATCCGCCTTCCAGAAAGGACTGAACGCCATGAGACACAGACTCAAAATCAGCGTGTCCAAGGAGCCGCAGACCGGCGGAGTGGTCAGATGCCGCAGCGTGACCCTGCGGGAGAAGATGCTCACCCGTCTCCTGGGCCGCAAAGAGCGCGTGATGATCCTCATTCCCGGCAACACCGTGGAATCCCTGGACATCACCGAACTGCCGGAGGGAGGTGCAACGGTTGAGTAAGATCAAGCTTCTCCTGGATGTGGTGGAGGATATGCGCTCCCTTGCCAACAGTCTCCAGGCATTGGCGGACGCTATAACCCAGGGAGATGCGCCGGAAGTCGAGCCGGTACAGAAGACCGCTTCGCCCCCTCCCAAGGAACCGGAGGTCACGCTGGAGCAGGTTCGGGCGGTGCTGGCCGAAAAGAGCCATGACGGGAAAACCGAAGCAGTCCGGGAGTTGCTGCAGAAATACGGCGCTCCAAAGCTGTCGGCGGTGGACCCTAAGCACTACCCGGCTTTGCTGAAGGATGCGGAGGTGCTCTGATGCCGCCCTCCAAACACGCCGTTCTCTCCGCCAGCGGCGCCCATCGCTGGCTCCATTGCAACCCCTCGGCGCGGCTGGAGCTGGAGTTCGCCGACCGGGAGACGGAGGCCGCGGCCGAAGGAACCGCCGCCCATGCTCTCGCCGAGCACAAGCTCAAAAAGGCGCTGAAGTTGCGTTCTCGGAAACCAGTCAGCCCGTATGACTGCGATGAAATGGACGCCCACACCGATGGGTATGTGGAGTTCGTGCTGGAGCAGCTGGAGGAAGCTAAGACGCTCTGCGCCGACCCCCTCGTCCTCATCGAACAGCGTCTGGACTTCTCCTGTTATGTGCCGGACGGGTTCGGCACCGGTGACTGCCTGATCGTGGCGGACAAGCTCCTGCACATCATCGATTTCAAGTATGGGCAGGGCGTCCTGGTGGACGCGGAGGAAAATCCCCAGATGATGCTGTACGCCCTGGGCGCGCTCCGGCAGTTCGACCACCTCTACGACATCACCCAGGTTGCCATGAGCATTTACCAGCCCCGCCGGGAGAATGTGTCCACCTGGACCATCTCCGTGGAGCAGCTCATGGATTGGGCGGAACACACCCTCAAGCCCAAGGCGGAAATGGCCTATCAGGGGGAAGGGGACTATGTTCCCGGCCCCTGGTGTACCTTCTGCAAGGCGGCGGTGAAGTGCCGCGCCAGAGCGGAAGCCAAGCTCCAGCTCGCCAAGTACGAGTTCGCCATGCCGCCGCTTCTCACCGATGCGGAAATCGAGGACATACTCTCCCGGTTGCCTGGTCTGACCAAGTGGGCCGGTGAGATCGAAGCCTACGCCCAGGACGCCGCCATTCACCACGGCAAGGTGTGGCACGGCTTCAAGCTGGTGGAGAGCCGCACGAACCGCAAGTACACAGACGAGGACGCCGTGATCCGCGCCGCTAACGCCGCTGGGTACCACGACATCTTCAAAAAATCCCTCATCCCAATCACCGAGATGGAGAAGCTCATGGGCAAAAAGACCTTTGCCGAGGTGCTCGGTGGCCTGGTTGAGAAGCCCAAGGGCAGGCCGACCCTTGTTCCGGTATCCGACAAGCGCCCGGCCATCACCACGATGGATGCCACCCAAGAATTTACTGAGATTACGGAGGTATAACGATATGTCTGCCAATCACAAGAATCCGACCAAGGTGGTCACCGGAGTTGTCCGCCTGTCCTACGCCAACGTCTGGGAGCCGGCCTCCATCAACGGAAGCAACCCCAAGTACAGCGTTTCCCTCATCATCCCGAAGACCGACACCAAGACCATCGATGCCATCAACGCCGCTGTGGACGCCGCCATCAAGGACGGAGCCGCCAAGTTCGGCGGTAAGATTCCCAACAAGGCCGCGCTGAAGCTCCCCCTGCGGGACGGTGATTTGGAGCGGGACGATGAAGCCTACAAGGGCGCCTACTTTGTCAACGCCAACAGCACCACCGCGCCCCAGATCGTGGACCGCGCCGTGCAGCCCATCCTGGACCGCGCCGAGGTCTACTCTGGCTGCTACGCCCGTGTGTCCGTCAACTTCTACGCCTTCAACTCCAACGGCAATCGCGGCATTGCCTGCGGTCTGGGCAATATCCAGAAGGTACGGGACGGTGAACCTCTGGGCGGTCGTTCTTCCGCCGCGGATGACTTCGCCACCGATGTGGACGATGACTTCCTTTCCTAACAACCATCCGGCAAGGGTGGCGGAGGGCAACCTCTGCCACCCTTATGCCGCAGGAAAGGAGACCTTATGAAAACCTTATCCATCGACATTGAAACCTATTCCCCGGAGCCGTTGGCCAAGTGCGGCGTGTACCGCTACTGCCAGGCACCGGAGTTTGAAATGCTGCTGTTCGGCTATTCGGTGGACAGCGGTCCCGTCCAGGTGGTGGATCTCGCCGCCGGTGAGCGCATCCCTGCCGATGTACTGGCGGCGCTGACCGACCCGGCTGTGTCCAAGTGGGCCTTCAACGCCCAGTTCGAGCGGGTGTGTCTTTCACGGTACCTGGGGTACCCAGTTGGACGATATCTGGACTCTGACTCCTGGTACTGCACCATGGTGTGGTCGGCTACCCTGGGCCTGCCACTCTCTCTGGAAGGGGTGGGCGCCGTGCTGGGGCTGGAGAAGCAGAAGCTCAAGGAAGGCAAAGACCTGGTGCGCTACTTCTGCACGCCGGCTAAGGCCAGGGATGGCTCCACCTTCCGCCGGCTTCCCGCAGACGCCCCGGAGAAGTGGATTTCCTTCAAAGCCTATAACCTCCGGGATGTGGAGACAGAGATGTCCATCCAGCAGAAGCTGTCCCGCTTCCCGGTTTCACCGGAAGAGTGGGACAACTACCATCTCGACCAGCGCATCAACGACCGGGGCATCCTGCTGGACCGCACACTTGTGTCCCAGGCCATCCGCTGTGACGAACGGTTCAAGCGCACCCATCTGGAGCAGGCCCGCTCCGTCACCGGGCTGGAGAACCCCAACAGTCCCGCCCAGCTCAAAGCATGGCTGGCGGAAAAGGGCGTGGAAGCCGAATCCCTCTCCAAAGCGTCCGTTCTGGAACTGCTGTCCCATGCGGAGGGCGAGGTGGAGCTGGCTCTGTCCCTGCGGCAGGAGCTGGCCAAGAGCAGCGTCAAGAAATACACCGCCATGGAGTCGGTGGTCTGCCCGGATGACCGCGCCCGCGGCCTGATCCAGTTTTACGGAGCCAATCGAACCGGCAGATTTGCCGGGCGGCTCATTCAGGTGCAAAACCTCCCGCAGAACCATCTGCCTGACCTGAAGCAGGCCAGGACGCTGGTGCGGGACGGGCGCTTTGACGCCGTGGAGTTGCTCTACGACTCCGTCCCGCTGGTGCTCTCCGAGCTGATCCGCACCGCCTTCATCCCCAAACCGGGATGCCGCTTCTTTGTGGCGGACTTTTCTGCTATCGAAGCGCGGGTCATCGCCTGGATTGCCGGAGAGCAATGGCGGCAGGAGGTGTTCGCCCAGGGCGGGGATATCTACTGCGCTTCCGCCAGCCAGATGTTCCACGTCCCCGTGGTCAAGCACGGCGTCAACGGCCACCTCCGGCAGAAAGGCAAAATCGCGGAGCTGGCTCTGGGGTATGGCGGGTCGGTGGGGGCGCTGAAAGCCATGGGCGCGCTGAACTACGGCCTGACCGAGGAGGAGCTGAAACCCTTGGTGGACGCCTGGCGGCAGTCCAATCCCCGCATCGTGAAGTTCTGGTGGGACGTGGACCGCGCCGCCACC
>ENA-ORNP01002295-ORNP01002295.1-human-gut-metagenome-genome-assembly--contig:-NODE-2295-length-16342-cov-4.594892_pt1 | contig 16342 bp, 15 predicted proteins | sample MGYA00242119_ERZ509030 | MGnify/ENA primary metagenome ERZ509030 (study PRJEB26280, sample SAMEA2338708) | human gut metagenome | biome: human gut; feature: human-associated habitat; material: faeces... | reverse complement strand
TCCTTGTAGCTTGCTCCGCAAACTGAGCACTTATGGAGCGTGTAGCCCTGTGCCGTGTATGTGGGCTTTACTACCGTATTCACATACTTGTGAGCCGTTTTTGCTATTGTCTGTGTTTCAACCTTACCGCAGACCGAGCAGGTTCTTGTCTTTGTACCTGCTGTCGTGCAGGTTGCAGGCTTTGTGGTTTTCCATTCGCCGAATGAGTGCTTGCCTGTCGCGGGTATAACTTCCTGTGCCTTGATTACCGTGTTGCAGACTGAGCAATGCTTGCCTTCCGTAAGACCTGTCTTTGTGCAGGTTGCGGCTACTGCCTTATCAATAACCTCCTTGTGACCGAGTGCCTTTATCGTCTGTGTTTCGACCTCGCCGCACACCGAGCAGGTTCTTGTCTGTGTGCCCTCTGCCGTACAGGTTGCCGCCTTAGCAGTCTTCCACTCGCCGAAAGTATGCTGAGTATGATCTAAAAGTTCGTACTCAAAACCTTTATCCTTTGCATACTTCTCGCCGGCTGTGCCGGTGTAGCAGTAAATTTTGAAACCGTCTATTTTTTCATCGTTCTCATCAAATCCAAATGCATAATCACCTATATTCGTTACACTGTCCGGTATCGTTATACTTGTAAGGCTTGTGCAACCGCTGAAAGTATAATCTCTTATACTCGTCACGTTGTCCGGTATCGTTACGCTTGTAAGGCTTGAGCAATCGTAGAAAGCATAATCGCCTATACTCGTCACACTCTCCGGTATCGTTATACTTGCAAGGCTTGTGCAACCATAGAAAGCACTATAACCTATACTTGTAACACCGTTCGGTATCGTTATGCTTGTAAGGCTGTCGTAATAGCTGAAAGCTCCATTTGCTATGCCCTTAGTGCCGTTTTTGATCATCACGGTTTTAACATCACTGTCACAATCAACTACCCATGAATCTGCATATTTAACAGGAGCTTTTTGCTTATCAAGCAAAGCGGTTCCTTTAAAAGCCAAATTGCCTATACTCGTCACACTGTCCGGTATCGTTACACTTGCAAGACTTGCGCAACCGCTGAAAGCACAATTGTCTATTCTTGTCACACTGTCCAGTATATTATAACTCTTATCTGTTTTTCCGGCAGGATAGCATATCAACTCAGTTTTATCCTTGTTAAATAAAACCCCATTAACAGATGTATAATTGCTGTTCCCAATTTCAACATCTATTGCTGTAAGGCTTGTGCAGTCTCCGAAAGCCTCCGAACCTATCTCCGTCACACCGTTCGGTATCGTTATACTTGTAAGGCTTGAACAACCGCAGAAAGCATCATAGCCTATACTCTTCATACTGTTCGGTATCGTTATACTTGTAAGGCTTGTACAACCGCTGAAAGCCCGATAGCCTATACTCGTCACACTGTTCGGTATATTATAACTCTTATCTGTTTTTCCGGCAGGATAACATATCAACTCAGTTTTACCCTTGTTAAATAAAACCCCATTCAAAGATGTATAATTGTTGTTCCCGACTTCAACATCTATTGCTGTAAGGCTCTTGCAACCGCTGAAAGCATAATCGCCTATACTCGTCACACTGTCCGGTATCGTTATGCTTGTAAGGCTTTTACAACCATTGTAAGCATATTTGCCTATACCGGTAACGCTCTTTTCGTCAACTTCAGCCGGTATAACAACATCGACAGGTTTACCTCTGTAACCGCTGACATATAAATTACCCTCTTCATCGGTTTCATAAATTAACTCATATTTTTGCGGTATCATCGTAATATCGGTCGCAAATCCACATTTGGTGCAGTGATGTGATTTTACTCCGAAATAATCGACCGTAGCTTCTTTGTCTACTGTCCATTCGTTTGAATATGTATGCGGACCAACGCACGGAACTTTATGCGGTATGTCATTTTCCTCCGCATATCTTGCCGCCGCACTGTTATCTTCACAGTATATTGCAAATAAATCGTTAGCTATTGTTTCCAATGTGCTTTCGTCTTTAAATAACCGAATGCTCTATCGCCTATTTCTACAACGCTTGCAGGTATTTCAACATTCATAAGCATTGAACAATTGCAGAAAGCACTGTCACCTATACTCGTCACACTGTCCGGTATCGTTACGCTTGTAAGGCTTGAGCAACCGTTGAAAGCCTCCGAACCTATCTCCGTCACGCTGCCCGGTATCGTTATACTCGTAAGGCTTGTGCAGTCTCCGAAAGCCTCCGAACCTATCTCCGTCACACCGTTCGGTATCGTTATACTTGTAAGGCTTGAACAACCGCAGAAAGCATCATAGCCTATACTCTTCATACTGTTCGGTATCGTTATACTTGTAAGGCTTGTACAACCGCTGAAAGCCCGATAGCCTATACTCGTCACACTGTTCGGTATATTATAACTCTTATCTGTTTTTCCGGCAGGATAACATATCAACTCAGTTTTACCCTTGTTAAATAAAACCCCATTCAAAGATGTATAATTGTTGTTCCCGACTTCAACATCTATTGCTGTAAGGCTCTTGCAACCGCTGAAAGCATAATCGCCTATACTCGTCACACTGTCCGGTATCGTTATGCTTGTAAGGCTTGTGCAACCGCTGAAAGCACTATCGCCTATACTCGTCACACCGTCCGGTATCGTTACGCTTGTAAGGCTTGTGCAACCATCGAAAGCCCAATTGCCTATACTTGTCACACTGTCCGGTATATTATAACTCTTATCTGTTTTTCCGGCAGGATAGCATATCAACTCTGTTTTATCCTTGTTAAATAAAACCCCATCAACAGATGTATAATTGTTGTTCCCAACTTCAACATCTATTGCTGTAAGGCTCTTGCAACCGCTGAAAGCCCAATCGCCTATACTCGTCACACTGTCCGTTATCGTTATACTTGTAAGGCTTGTGCAACCGTTGAAAGCACTCTCACCTATACTCGTCACACTGTCCGGTATCGTTACGCTTGTAAGGCTTGTGCAAACGCTGAAAGCACCATTGTCTATTCTCGTCACACTGTCCGGTATCGTTATACTCGTAAGGCTTGTGCAACCACTGAAAGCCGCCGAACCTATCTCCGTCACGCTGCCCGGTATCGTTATACTTGTAAGGCTTGAACAATCGTAGAAAGCTTCATAGCCTATACTCGTCACACTTTTCCCGTCAATTGTACCAGGGATAACTACCGTTTCCGCACTGCCGTTATAAGCGGTGATCTGAACCGTACCGTCATCAAGCACACTGTAGCTAAATGGCTCAACAGGGGTATCAGGATCTTCCGGTTCATCTGGGGCAACCGGAGGTTCAGGTGGTTCATTGGGTTCCTCCGGCTCGTCTGTATCTTCATCATCAGGCGGTATAGGTATATCAATATCTTCATCGTCATCCGAATTGGTATCATTTTCGGTATAAACTGCAACTTCTTCCGAACTGCTGTCAGCAAACACATTTACTGTAACCGAACTTGCCGCCATAACCGCCGCAAGTAATGCAGCAGTTATTCTTTTAAGCTTCATTGCTTTTCCTTCTTTCTTTTTAATAAATATAAAAAGGCACAGCCCGCCATGAGCTGTGCCTGGTATCAATATACGCATACCGTCTTGATATCAATGTATATCGCCCACGGATAATAAATTGTATCTTAATACTTAACTATGTTTAAATTATATCATTGTGCTGTTTATTTGTCAAGCGATTTGCCGCCGGGCTTAATGTTGTGTAAGATCCGACAATGTAAAATTTGTGCCTGCATTCCGTTCTTTCTTGACATCCTGTCATTTCGGTGATATACTTTGGTTAGACAAAACTAACCAAAGTGAAACGGAGCAACCTATGAAACATCTGCATTTTGAACCCGAAGCCGACGGCTTTTACGGCGCATACTGGGAAAGTAAAACCCCGTCCGATACCGCAATGATAGCAATGCTCGGTGACGACCCCGAAGACTATATGGGCAAAACCTGTGTGAAATGGCTTCATACCTACGGAATTAACGTAATGTCAATGTCGCCCGGAAAGAAGAACTACAGCCACCACAACTATCCCATCGAACGTATCGGCTCGGCTATAGAATGGCTCAAATCCCACGGCAACAAGAAAATTGGCATTGTCGGTGCCTCCACAACAGCAACGGTCGCACTTGTCGCCGCCTCATATTATCATGACCTCACGCTTACCATAGCCCTGACTCCGAGCGACTTTGTATGGCAGGGCTTCGCACAGGGTAAACGTGACGACTGTAAGGAATGGCCTGTCGAAAACGAATCTATCGTGTCGATAGGCGGCAAACCCGTACCCTTTATGCCCTTTGTCTATAAGCACCCTGAGTACTGGCAGAAGATAGCCAAAGCGTCTAAGGAACACGGCGATTCCACATATTCAAAGGATGTGTTCGATGATTCCGAAGCCGCAGGACTGCTTAAAGAGGAGCATTTTATACCTGTAGAGAATATCGGCGGCAGGCTCGTTCTTGTCGGTGCGGAAGACGATACTCTCTGGGATACCGCAAAATACATACGCAGAATGGACAATCGCCTGAAATCCCGCCCGCATTCCTGCAAATATTCGGTGTATCTCTATGAACACGGCACACATTTTGTGTTTCCTGAAAGCGTACTGAAAAAAGCTCTGCCCGTCGGTGCTGATATGCTTGTAAATATGTGCTTTTCAGCGGCAAAGAAATTTCCGAATGAATGTAAAGCAATGCGCATTGATCTTGATAAACAACTTTCCAAGGAAATATTGAATTGGAAAGAGAACTGATATGACGGTCAGCATAATATATGTACATCAAATATAAATATAACAAAAACTAACGGGCGAAAACTGCCTTTTATATTATTTATAGTATAATCCGAATCCGGCCTTGAATAAAAGGCTGGATTTTTTATACCGTTGTACATACCAAAAACACCGCAAAAATAATCGGCGGTCGTACCACAAAATCCATTATACTATTATAATATATATAAGACGCGTATTTGACATAAAATCAACCTGTAATTGTCGTGTAAGTATACGATTACAAACACAGTACCGTCACCCTACGGACACGCATAAAACGGCATTTTTGCTATATTTCACGGCACTTTTTCATATATTATATGCATGACCGGGTGTAATTAAATTGCCATTTCACATCACATTTGCATAAAAACAGCTGTATTACGGCTCAAATTTTTATATAAAAGCACAACGAAAATCTAAACTTCAATTTTGGGCAGATTAACAAAATAAATTACAAATTCAGTCAGCAATATCCAATAATTTACTGATTACAAAACGGTAACAAAAAGGTTACAAAACGGTAACAATATTTTGTTGTGCATTTTCAACAAAAATGACTGCCTCAAGCTATTTGACATTTTGCAAAACGGAAATTATAATTGTTTAGAGCTTGAAAAAAAGCCCCATAATAAACGTAGCAGCGGTTCTCTCCGGACAGGGGATGATCGTACGCGGCGAATTGTGACAGACGGAACTAGCCGTGATTTTAATGCCGTGACGCCTTAAGGCGCTGCTTAAACCTACAGATATGATGACGAAAGGCGGACATATGTTTCCCAGATTCAGAAACACCGGACTGACAATACGCATATCAAAGAACGCAGCACTCAAGATACTGCTTATATTCGGCAGTATATTCGGAGCATTCCTGATGACAGGTCTGCTCTACTTCAGAAACGACGTACAGATAATAGACGAGAATGAAAAGCGTATTGTTTATACGGTAAGTGACGATCCTTACGAGATACTCAGAGAGAACCATATCACTCTGGACGCTTATGACAGGATCGAGTTTACCGGCTTCGAGGAAGACGTGGCAACTGCTACTCTCACTATCGAGAGAGCGTTTGACGCTGATATACTTGAGGACGGAAAGAAGACGGCGACAGTGCACAGTGTGGATGCAACGGTGGCTGAACTTTTAGAACAGGCAGGCGTAGAGCTTGGCAAGTATGACAAGGTATCACCTGCAAAGACGGCTGTTCTTAAAGAAGGACAGAAGATCACGATTACAAGAGCTTACGATGTAAAGATTGCTGCCGATGGCAAGACAACAACAGTAAAGTGCCTTGACAACACGGTTTCAGAGCTTTTGAAAAGAGCGAAAATAACACTCGGCAAGAACGATATGGTAAGCGAGGAGCTTGAATCCAAGATAACCGAACCTACCGAGATAAAGGTTTCAAGAGTCGAGATAAAGACTGAAACGCAGGATAAGACAATCCCTTATCAGACATCAACCGTTACGACCAACATTCTGGCGATAGGTCAGAGCGAGGTTCGTACAAAGGGCGTCAACGGCAAGATAAGAACAACGACAACGACTACTTACATTGACGGCGTAAAGACCGATGTCAAAAAGACAACCAAGGTAGTGGCCAAGAAGGTTGACGAGGTTATAGCCGAGGGTGCGGCAGTTACCACTCCATACTGCCAGATAGATGATACTTCTATTGTGCTCAAGAACGGCAGACCTGTTGATTATGAGTATGTGGTATCAGGCAAGGCTACAGCATATACAGCTCCCGCAGGCTCATACACGGCAAGCGGCAGACTTGCTGAGATAGGCACGGTTGCGGTAAATCCCGATGTGATCCCTTACGGCTCTAAGCTGTATATTGTCGGACAGTATGATAATATCTGCTACGGCTATGCTGGAAGGAAGGACTGCGCGATGTTTCGGGATTTCAAGAGAATTCTTGAGGACTGCGCGGAACACAAATGCAACATGACTTGGAGATAGTCGTACATTTCTCGTGACCGGCAGGATTTCCTGCCGGTCCTTTTTCATGCTCTCAGGTTCTTAGGTTCTCGACAGAGAAATGAGCCGTTTTCCCTCTCCGTCGGTATGCTGAAACCATACAAAGGAAGTATCACAAACAATGCAACAATTCAGCCGGAGGTCCTCGGACCGCCGGCTTTTATATAGAAGGCAGTAATTCAAAAAGGAGAAATGAAAATGAAGCGAGAATTTCATGTCAAAACCCCGATGGGCGACCTGCACATTTACGCAAAGCACGAGAATAGCGATGTAATGGCGGATTACCCCGGCGTTTATGTAGAATTGCTCCGCGAAGGATGCGAGCCTGAGCTGTTGGCCTGTACGGAGTATGACAGCGGCACCCGTGATATGCTGACGACGGTATATGACATAGGCCGCGATGACCCGGTGGTTGTCCATCATCATTGTGAATTTGCCAACACAGAAAGAGAGGAAAATGGAGATGCCCAATAAGGAGAGTAAATACACCAGATTTCTTCGCCCTATCGGCTCTACGCTGTTTTCCTGCTGCAACTGCGGGAAGCATCTCCGCAGAGAGGATTTGGCTGTAGATTGCGCGGACTGCGGTGCAGTCTTCTGTGAGGATTGCGTGAAGAACGGTGCGCTGGACGAGCATATCTGCGAAGAGGACGATGAATAACGAAACGAAGAAGGCGGCTGGCAACAGCCGCCTTCTTCTCAAAAGGAGTAAGAAAATGGACAAAAAAATCAAGGAAAGCAAAAGAGGGCTGACGTTCAGCTTTACGCCTACAGAGACCATGCAAATTGGGAGCCGGTACGACTACATCATCAGCAACTCCGGCATCCGCATCGTCCCGTCTGAAACGGGGCGCTATACCGTGTCGAGGAAAAGGTCTGGCTCCGGCTGGAATCCGCTTATTGACCTGCGAAACAGGGAAGTGCTCGATGCGATTGCCGGCATGGAAAATATCCGTCTGCATATCACAGCGGACAGTATCCTTGTTTCGGGTGAAGCGGAGCACGCGGTTGTCCTGCAATTTCCGCGAACGCTTCTGGCTCATGCCAGGAAGGTCGTGGGCATCAGCGACGGCTGCGCGGTGTCCCGTATTCTGGAAGGCACACAAATCACGCTGGACGAATACCTTACATCCAGCAAAGCACCGCTGGACATCGCTGCAATTCAGAAGGATTTGCCAGATGTATATTCTGTGGTGTCTCTGTTCTCAGGTGCTGGTATCCTCGACTGGCCGTTTTTCAAGGACGAGCGGTTCAGCATCCAGTATGCCATTGACTACGATGCCGGTGCCTGCCAGACCTACCGGCAAAACATCGGTATGCACATCGTACACGGAGATGTTCATAAAGCGTTCACGGCAGAAGGCTTTCCACTGGACAATACGGTAAAGGCTCCCGATGTTATTGTCGGCGGTCCATCCTGCAAACCATTCAGCAATGCCAACCGACATACACGGCTGGAAGACCACCCTGACAGCGACCTTCTGATGCAGTATATGCGCATCGTTGAAACGCTCAATCCGAAAGTCTTTGCTATCGAAAACGTACCGGAAGTCCTTACCGCCTGCGGTGGTTCCTACTATGCCGCAGTCCGGGAAAAAGCAGAGAGTTTCGGCTACGAGCTTGATTCCGGCATCGTGCAGGATTGCAAGGTCGGAGGCTATACAACGCGGAAACGTGCTGTTATCCTCGGCAGCCGCATCGGTACACCAAAGCTGGCAGACATTACGCTGGCAGGGAAATATCGGACGGCAGGAGATGCTATCAGTAAAGTGGACGCATCCTGGAGCAATTACGGTGATGCGACCAAGCCAAGCCCGGAGGTGGAGAAGCGTATGAGCTTCGTGCCACAGGGCGGCAACTATACTGCTATCCCAGAAGAATATCGGACAGAGAGCAAAAACCGCCACTCTTGCACATACCGGCGTCTGGCATGGAACGAACCTTCTCCTACCATTGTGAATTGGCGGAAACCGCCGCTCATTCATCCGCTGAAAAACCGCACTTTAACGGTCGCGGAGGCAAAAGCACTGCAAGGACTGCCAAAGGATTTTCGCATCTGCGGCACACTCGGACAGATGCAGCAGCAAGTAGGAAACAGCGTGCCAGTAGCAATCGGTGAGTTTATAAAGCGCTGTATTCTGCGTATCCTTCAGACGCAGAGACGGGCACAGTTTGCATGATTATAAGCATCAAATGCCAGCGGACTAACAATCCGCTGGCATTTTTCTGGCCTTATCGCAATCAAGTTCCCATATTCTCAGGTTCCCTGTTAAGAAATGGCGCAATTTCACACTCCGCCGGTATGCTGAAACTATGCGAAAGAAGTATCACAAACACAGAGAATTTTACCTGCTTCAAATTCGTGCAAGCGGTGCTACTAAAAAGGAGAGTGAAAAATGAAAATCTGCAAAGAAAATACGAAAACGAAAGTCATTGAGAAAGGAGAAATTTGAAATGCTGAAAATAAGAATGGAAAGGCATCTGAACAGCTGCTTTCACAGGGAGGACACAAGGACATTTGACACCTTTGCCGAGTTGGAAGAGTGGATTTTCGACCAGATGCAGCAGGATTACACTGGCTGCAAGATGACGCTAAGATTCCCTACATCAGAGATTGCACAGTGCTTTCATGACGATGGCCCGTGCCGCATCGAGATTCATCCTACTCCCGGTGGAGAGCAGCTTTGGATTCACCAGATTGAAACACCGGAGGGAATCATCTTCTCTGATGGCCGGTATACTGCTGGGAAAAAGTTCTGGACACAGGAGGTTCAGACGTGGCTCACGCACTGTGAGCAGCGCCGCTTGAATCCGCAGTTCAACTTCGTTGGCGGCGACGAACCACCCAAGCGCAAACTGTGGGCGCGGCTCGGCGTTTCCATTTACATTACCGCAGAAGAGGAAGCGACCATCTTCGGAGGAAACGAAGAAACAACGGCCCGAACCATTCGAAAGATAATTGCGGAGGGTCGTTTTGTGCCGGACGGCGACAGCTATGTGCCTGAGCAGACCGTGGAACAATTTAACAATGATTACGGGACGAGTTATCCCACTCAGGATATTAACTTTGATGTGTGAAAAAAGTGTTTAATATCCAATAAAAGACATAATTTCGCCTTAATTTTATCTTATCATGCAGATAAGGACAGCCATGAATACGCGGGGCTGGCGAGAAAGGAGGAGCATGAACGGATATTGAGCCTTCGTGGAAAATCCGTTCGTCGCGAGTCTTCACCCCATCCGCTCAGAGAAGGAGCGGAGCGTATTGAAATATACCTGAAAGCCCCCAGACATCCCGCAAATCACAACTCTGACGCATGGGACAGTGGGGACGAGGCGAAGACACTGGACTGCAATATCCCAAAGAGGCTGTCCCTGCCTACAGAAGCATTAGCCGCCGCTCTATGTAAGACCATGAAATACTGCGTTTTCCCCGGTTCGTCACGGACACCCGCGTTGCGAGGACGAGCTACAAGGGAGAACAGCGGTGGGACTCGTTGAAAGCATGGATAATGCTGGCAGCTTAATGGACTGTCTCAAGAAATCAAACCCTTACATCACACTTATAAAAAATACACTTGGAAGCAGCCGCCCCTTACGGTTGCGCATTTATGTGCTGGTTCGATAAGGAGCCTGCCAACAAGTTATTCTGGGAATTTCCTCTGCGTCGGTCCACGACCTGCTGTGTCATGTGGGCAATCACGCCAGTGATAGTGACCTGGCACGAGCCATTCTGGCTTCACGACGCATCCGAAAACTGTTTTCTGGAGGAAAGCATTCAGAAATGAACGCATTCTGCTCAGAAAACATGACAGATAGTCGTAGATTATCTGTTTGAGAACACGAATTTTCAGTAAGGAGAACGACCTATGATTAAGGTTTACTGCTATGGAATTTTCGCCGACACTATGACGGATGAAGAGTTTTACGAGGTAGAAAAAAACCAGCGCGAGTGCCACGCGGCATGGGCGGAGAATTTCTCCGCCGTCTCGGAGTTGCTGGAAATGAACCCCGTCATCGACAACCTGTCGATGGACAACAAGACGGACGAATACATTGTCTGGCTTGTTGAGATGATGGATGATTCCAATATCCTCTTCACGACGGGGCCGGAGGCTACCTTCAAGGAGGTCTGCGCGTTGCTCAAAAACGTGCATTCCGCGCATGAAGTGGAGGAGTTGAGCACCGGCTGCAAGGACGAAGTGAAGAAACTCAACCGCCGCATTAACCTCAATCTCTGAGACTAAGCACGCCCGCTCTGCATTTTGCAGAGCGGGCTTTTTCTTTGCGGTTCCAAGAGCAGGAATTCAGGTTCTCAAGTTCCCAGCGTTGAAACAAGGTGGTTTCTCCTACAAGCCGTATACTGAAAACATACAAAGGAAGTATCACAAACAAAACGAAAATTCAGCCGGTGCCCCCCATTGGGAGCACTGGCTTTTATATACATATTTTTTTCAGAATGGAGAAATGAAAAATGAACACCACGAAAAAAAAGTACAGTTACGATGGTGCCGTGCGCTCCTTTGACGACATTCTCTCCGTGAAGTGGAGAGGGCAGACGTTTGCGGAGTCGGAAAAGAAGGCAAGAAGCAATCTCGGATACCAGTTCCGCAAGCACATGGGGCTTTCTCAGAGAGTCCCCATCCGACTGACCGGGAAAATGACGGTCTGCTGAAGGGGGGCTGAACCATGTATTACACATCTCTCACAAAAGCTATCGCAGCAAAGGGACACATTGACCTGTCTAAGTGTCCGAACATTCACTGCTCCGGAAGCGTTCGCGGCATGAAGCAGTGTGGGTTCTGGCCCAAGAATGCTGACGTCGTTCGGCATGGGAACTACATTTACTGCATTAGCACCTGAGAACCTGAGAATCCAGGAAATAAAGAATTTGAGAATTTCGGTTCAAAAGTTCCAAAAATCATCAAAAATCACAAACGTTTCACATGAAACAAAGAAAAAAATTGCATAAGGAGACTTATCATGAAAGTTATCGAGACAAGAAACATTACGTCGAAGGTTGATGGCGAGTATCTGCTTCAGATGGAAGATTGGAGCGAGGATTATCCTTCGCTCCATGCCTATGCTGACCAGTTGGCCGCTTACCCCGTTGCTAAGGGCAGCGTATACAAAGGACACTATTCCTATCCCCGCCGAGGGGAGAAGTTCCGTCTGGGCATGAAGTTCACCAATACTATACAGGCGAAAAAGGCAATGAATGCTTTGGAGGACGGCACGAAGACACTCAAGGATTTTGTCGATATCTTCGACACGACGCCGAACCTGACCCGCAAGCAGATTTGCGAATGCCTTTGATTCAGAAATCTGTGAGAAGGAGGGAGGCACTATGAAGCAGACATTTGATTTGTCCTCCATCGGACTCAAGGAGTGTCATTTCGGACCGGAACGTTTTGGGGACGACATCGTGTTCACTGCAAAGGCGGCGGACGGTACTCGCGTCAGAATCCCATTTGCCTTCGCGGAGTACCACCCGTATGTCGTGTATCGCGTGACGCAGTTTGGAAAGAGGCCGGTCTATCTGGGACTGGAAGCAGAGCTTCTGTCCAGAGGTTTCTTTCTGGAGGAAACTCCGTTCGGAGGCTATCGCATTAACACTGAGAAAATTTTTGACCACATGGAAAAAGAGTCCTCGCTCATTTGAGCGGGGACTCCTATAGAGAATGAAAAGGAGAATAATGATATGTTTCGAGTATTTTTTGATATGGACGGCACACTGGCGGAATGGAAAGCTGCCAAGGAGCCGGAAGACCTGTACGAGAAGGATTATTTCCTTTCGTTAAAGCCATATCAGAGCGTTGTAGAGGCCGCATGGAAGCTCTACGAAAGTGGGGAAGCGGAGGTGTTTATCCTGTCTGCGGTTCTCGCTGACAGCCGCTATGCCATTCCGGAAAAGAATGCGTGGCTCGGCGAGTATCTGCCATGGGTGGACATAGACCACCGGCTATATGTCGAAGGCTCCGTTCCCAAGCGTCTGCGTGTTCCGGGCGGCGTCAGAATGACCGATGTGCTCGTAGATGACTACACCAAAAACCTCAAAGAGTGGCCCGTATTTGGCGATGCAAAGTTTGGCCGAGCGGTGAAACTCCTGAACGGCATCAACGGCACGAATGGAACGTGGACCGGCATTTCCGTTTCGCGCTTCTTCACGCCCAAATCTATTGCAGATGTGATTCTGAAAGTCGGGCGGCCGAGTCATATTTGACAAGCTGGCGAAGGCGTGGTATATTTTATTTGAAAAGGTTTCTATGCTTGGTATAGAGGCTAAAAGGAGATACACCTATGGACACACACGCACCTAAAACACATCTCTCTCAGACGCTCGGCCTGTCTACTGAGGAGCAAAAGGCACGTTACGACGCCCTTGCGAAGGAGCTGCTGGGAGATAAGCAGGTCCTCGCCCATATTATGCAGGGTGCGGTAGCGGAATTCAGGGATATGGAAATCCCGGATATCGTTCAGTGCATCGAAAATGACCCTCAGATTGGAACGGTCGAAATCTATCCGGGAGCGACCAATGGGCGCAATACCGAAAATAAAATCCTCAACGAGGGCAGGGTCACGTTCGATGTGCTTCTGGAGGCAATGGTTCCTCACGAAAACGGGAGTATTAAAATTTTCCTGAATATTGAAGCGCAGAACAATTTCCAACCGCAATACACACTGGAAGCAAGAGGCGTCTTCTATGCGTCACGCCTGATTTCTTCTCAGCTAACCAGAGAATTTGAGGACAGTCAGTACCAGCATCTCAAAAAAGTGTATTCCATCTGGATTTGTTTCAATGCGTCTGAGGATGCAAAAAACACTATCACGGAATACAGCTTCCATCCGACGCATATCTATGGCAACTACGGGAGCAAGGACCGATGCGACTATATGTCAGTCATCATTGTCGGACTCGATAAAACGGCAGCCGAATACCGTAATAATAGGCTGCTGGATATGCTGACGGTGCTGTTTACAGAGCGGCGGTCTGCTCTTGAAAAAGAAGAAATCTTGTATGAACGATTTGGTATGGAGAACACTATTCCCAGAAAGGAGAAACTGACGAATATGTGTAATTTAAGTGACGGAATCTATCAAGAAGGTGAACGGAAAGGCGAACAGAGAGGCGAACTGAAAGCACTTTGCAATGCTGTTGTCAACGGTATGTTGACCTTGGCAAATGCGCTCAAACTGTCTGGCTGTTCTCAGGACGAGTTTTCCGCATGGATGAAACAGTTCCATCCAGACTACAAAATTTAATTTTGGGATAGGCCAAACCGCCGGAAGCAATTTGCTTCCGGCGGTACTTTTTTAGTCAATGTTTTGGTAACTGGTTGCAGGCAGAAACAGTAACGGTGTGAAAACGCGAAATTCGCCGCAGGGAGGCCGCAGGAGCGCTTCTACGCGCCTGCGAGTATCCGAGGATACCCTGTGAGGAAAATGCGTCCTACGCGCTCTCAGAGGCGTTTTGAGGCAGGGACAGGAAAGCTCCCCCGGAGGCAATGCCTTCGGGGGAGCTTTCTGCTTGATTATGCGAGGAGGGGAAAAGGCTTAGTAGCCGGTACGAGGCAGCTTGGGAGACTTGGGAGCAGCGGGCTTCGCGGGGACATAGTGGGAATAAATCGAAGTAGTCCAGCGAGCGATGCTCTGCACCCAGTTGCCGCCGAGCAGACCGCCGACGTCAGCCTTATTGGTGAACTTGTAGCCATTGGTGAGCGCGTACAGCGTCTGCGCGTCAACGGTGGCGTTCGTGAGCTGGTGGAACCCAGCGGGAACGATACCGAAGGAGAGCATGAACTGCGTCACATACTCGTTGCTGGCAAGGCCCAGAGCGGCAGAACTCATGTCGAGCGTGTAGTTCTTGGCAGTGCTCAGGTTGTCGTATGCGGTGCGCCACTGGCTGTTGAGGTTAGTGGTGAACGTGACCTTGTAAGTCTGCGTGGTGCTGTAAGTACCAGTCACCAGACGGGTCAGACGAACAGCGTCAGTAGGCAGGGTATCTCTCCAGTAGAAGCTCTGGAGGGAAGTGGTGGAGTCATTGCGGACGCCGCTGACGGTCCAGCGCATGATGTTGTTATTCATCGTCTGCGCGTAACCGGTCTTCTTGATGGAGACGCCGGCCGTGATAACGGGGTCGGTCACATTCAGCTTCACGACCTGTCCGGCAAACTCAATGTCAGCGGTGAACACGGTGGGGTTCAGACCGTAGTTCGCGGGGGCCTGAACTTCCTTCACGGTATAGATACCGAGCGGGAGCTTCTTGGAAGAGCCGATGCCGTTCTCGTTGGTCTGGAACTTATCCACGACGTTATTCTGCTTGTCGTAGACAGCGAAGATAGCGCCGGAGAGGGGAGTGCCAGCAGGAAGACCATTGACGGAACTATAGCCCTCAGAGGTCTTGATGACCTGAATTTGACCCAGTTCGGAAGTGTTCTCCCACTCAATCATAGCAGTATCGCCAGCCAGAACGGTGAAGCTCTTGACCTTGTTATCGAGGATGTAGCCCTCGGCTGCCACGATTTCACGGACGTAATACTTGCCGTCCTCAAGGGTCTTATTCAGATGGACGTAGCCCTGGTCGTCAGACTCATATTCGCCGATAGGTGTCATGGAGCTGTCGTACACGACGAACTTAACGCCCTGGATACCCTTTTTGGTTACGGAGTCGATTTTGTGGATAAGCATAGATGCGGAGGCGGTGTTCTCGAACTCGAAGGTCTTGGTCTCGCCCTTCTTCACTTCGACTTTCTGCGGAGTAGAGTCGAGCAGGTAGCCCTTGGGGGCCTTGATTTCGGTCAGCTGATACCAACCGTCATCGAGGTCGGGGAGCTGGATGACGCCCAGCTTATCCGTCACATAGGTTCCGACGATTTCGCCGTTCAGCTTTGCGACTTCAATCTTAGCGCCTTCCAGACGCTTGCCAGACTCAGAGTCAACCTTGACGATGGTAAGGCCGCCGAGCGGCGTATCGTAGAAGGTGAGAGTCTGTGTGTCGTTCTTCTCAATCTTGACAGTCTGAGAAGGAGCGTCCATCAGATAGCCGTCGGGCGCGGTCACTTCCGTGACAACATAGGTGTCAGGGTCAAGGTCAACGATGTGAATTTGACCGTTGGCATCCGTGGTATAGAGGCCATTGGTAGAGGTGGCACCGCCATCCTGTGCGACGAATCTGCCATCGGAGGTCGTCACCTTGAAGGTAGCACCAGCCAGAGGCTCCTTGGTCACGCTGTCGCGCTTCTCAATGATAAGGCCGCCGGGTTTGGTGTCCTTGAACACGATGGTCTGCGTATCGCCAGATGTTACGGTAATCGTGCGAGTCGGGTCATCAATGAGATAACCGTCAGGAGCCTTGATTTCCGTAATGACATAGCTGCCGGGACGAACGTTGGTAATGGTGATTTTACCGTCAGCGCCGGTGGTGAAGATGCCGTTGCTGGTGAGGTTGGTATCACCGATGACACCGTTCTGACCGACTTCGCAGCCAGCAGCGGTGGTCACGCGGAACTCAGCACCGGGGAGCAGCTCGTTGGTCTTGCTGTCACGCTTCTCGATGATGATTTTGCCATAGGGAGCATTGGCAAAGGTCAGT
>ENA-ORNP01002290-ORNP01002290.1-human-gut-metagenome-genome-assembly--contig:-NODE-2290-length-16406-cov-2.492080_pt1 | contig 16406 bp, 9 predicted proteins | sample MGYA00242119_ERZ509030 | MGnify/ENA primary metagenome ERZ509030 (study PRJEB26280, sample SAMEA2338708) | human gut metagenome | biome: human gut; feature: human-associated habitat; material: faeces... | reverse complement strand
TTTTGCGTAGCTGTTCAGCGTATATTTAAACTGATCAAGTTCTACCATAACCACACCTTCTTTCTTTTTTCGTATTCATATTTCTTATTTTGCACGTCCGCAGCACTGTTTATATTTCTTGCCGCTGCCGCACGGACAAGGATCGTTCGGATAAACTTTCTGAGCAGCTCTCTGTACCGGTTTCTTTCCAAGGGAATCATCCTTATTAGTTCCCGTTACCTGAGCCACTTCCTCACGTTCTGCTTTTTCTTCAATCTTTACATGCATAAGCAGTCGAACGGTATCTTCCTGAATGCCTGCTGTCATAGCCTCAAACATCTCATAACCGCTCATCTTATATTCTACCAACGGATCTCTCTGTCCATACGCCTGCAGACCAATACCCTGTCTTAACTGCTCCATATCATCGATATGATTCATCCATTTCCGGTCAATTACTTTCAAGAGGAAGACACGCTCCAGCTCACGAATCATCTCCGGGTTGGGGAATTCCGCCTCTTTTGCTTCATACAGACGGGTTCCTTCCTGTTTCAATGCATGTTTCAGTTCCGCTTTATTTTTACATTCCAGGCGTTCTGCGCTGATCGGCTCAAAAGGAATAATCGGAAGCAGAGTCTCATTAAGTCCTGACAGATCCCACTCTTCCGGTTCCTGATCATCTCCGATAAAAGTATCAACTGCATTTTCTACAACATCTGCAATCATCTTGTAGATAGAATCTCTCATACTCTCGCCATCCAGAACCCGGCGGCGCTCTGCATAGATAATCTCTCTCTGCTCATTCATTACCTGATCATATTCAAGCAAATGTAATCTTATTCCGTAGTTGTTAGTCTCAATCTTCTTCTGTGCTGTCTCAATAGCATTACTTAACAACTTATGCTCAATCTGGTCATTCTCACCAACACCTAATCTGTTAAATGTATTCATAAGAGTCTCCTGAGCGAATAATCTCATAAGATTATCTTCAAGAGATATATAAAATCTTGATTCACCTGGGTCACCCTGACGACCTGCACGACCTCTTAACTGATTATCAATTCGTCTTGACTCGTGTCTTTCTGTACCAATAATCTTAAGTCCTCCTGCCGCTCTTGCTTCCTCATCAAGCTTAATATCAGTACCACGTCCTGCCATATTAGTAGCTATTGTTACAGCTCCGTGCTTACCTGCATCGGCTACAATCTGAGCCTCAAGCTCGTGATACTTGGCATTAAGTACATTATGAGGTATGCCCTTCTTTCTTAACATCTCACTAAGAAGCTCAGACGTCTCAATTGTTATTGTACCGACAAGAACAGGCTGTCCTTTTTCATGAGATTCAATAACAGACTGTACAACAGCATTAAATTTGCCTTTCTTAGTCTTAAATACAGCGTCATTATAATCAACTCTTATAACAGGCTTGTTAGTTGGCACTTCAACAACGTCCATGTTATAGATTTCGCGGAATTCCTTCTCTTCTGTAAGAGCTGTACCTGTCATACCAGCCTTCTTCTCAAACTTATTAAAGAAGTTCTGGAATGTAATAGTTGCAAGAGTCTTACTCTCTCTCTTAACCTTAACATGCTCTTTGGCTTCTATCGCCTGATGAAGACCATCTGAATAACGACGTCCTGGCATAATACGTCCTGTAAATTCATCTACAATAAGTACTTCATCATCCTTAACTACATAGTCCTGATCTCTATGCATAAGATTATGTGCTCTTAATGCCAAAATAACATTGTGCTGAAGTTCTAAGTTTTCAGCATCAGCATAGTTGTCAATGTGGAAGAATTTTTCAACTTTTTCAATACCCTGTGCTGTTAAAGTAACAATCTTGTCCTTTTCATTTACAAGGAAGTCTCCATCTTCTTCAATATCAACACCCATAATGGCATCCATCTTGCTAAGTTCAGGATTTGCTGTGCCACGTTCCATCTGTCTTGCAAGAATGTCACACATTTCATATAACTTAGTGGACTTACCACTCTGTCCGGAAATAATAAGAGGTGTTCTTGCCTCATCAATAAGAACCGAGTCAACTTCGTCGATAATACAGTAATGAAGTCCACGCTGAACTAACTGTTCTTTGTAAACAACCATGTTATCTCTTAAGTAGTCAAATCCTAATTCGTTATTTGTAATATATGTGATGTCACAGTTATAGGCCGCTTTCTTTTCTTCATGTTCCATGTCTGAAAGAACACAGCCTACTGTTAATCCCAAAAATCTGTGAACCTGTCCCATCCACTCAGCATCTCGAGTAGCAAGGTATTCGTTAACTGTTACGATATGAACGCCCTTGCCTTCCAATGCATTAAGATATGCAGGCAACAAACATGTCTGTGTCTTACCTTCACCGGTTTTCATTTCTGCGATACGTCCCTGATGTAAGATAATACCACCCTGTAACTGACATGGATAATGTTCTGTTCCAAGTGTTCTTCTTGTTGCTTCTCTAACTAAGGCAAATGCCTCAGGAAGCAAATCGTCTAAAGTTTCACCTTTCTGTAATCTATTTCTAAATTCTGTTGTCTTAGCCTTCATCTCGTCGTCGGTAAGTTTTTCCATCTCCGGCTTAAGGCTTAAGATCTTCTCTATTGTATGATTATGTCTTTTTAATTCACGCTGACTATGCGTTCCTACGATTTTATTAATTACGCCCATGGTAATCTCCTCAAATATATTTGTTGTAAAATACAACACGCTAAGGAATATAATACCATTTAAATCGGTTTTATTCAATACAAGTATGTGTTATTTATTTGTTAAAAAAGTGTAAACGTAGGCATTTCATAACTTTTGTTCTTATAAACGATAAAAAGAATCCCTAACTGATATATTTCAACCAATCAGGGACTCTTATTAGATATTATTTAGTTTTCTTAGTTACTTTTTATCTTTTAGTCAAGTTCAGGTTCTATTAAACCGTATGTATTACCTTTACGTTTGTAAACTACATTAACTTCTTCTGTCTCTGCATTAAGGAATACAAAAAAGTTATGTCCAAGTAATTCCATTTCTACGCAAGCTTCTTCAGGATCCATTGGCTTAATACCAAATCTCTTAGTCTTTTTGATTTTAATCTGATCCTCATCTTCGTCTTCGTAATCAGCTTCAATGTATGTCTCTGTAAAAGCTTCCTTAATTGATTTCTTCTTGTCAATAATCTTATTCTTATACTTAACAAGCTGTCTTTCAATTGTTTCCTCAACCATATCGATTGATACATACATATCATCACTTATTTCTTCCGCTCTGATAATACGTCCTTTGACTGGAATTGTTACCTCCACCTTCTGTTCATTCTTATTAACACTTAATGTAACGTCCACTCTAGTCTCTTCCGCGAAGTATTTATCGAGCTTTCCGATTTTCTCTTCTACTGCGCTTCTGATGCCTTCTGTTACTTCAATGTTCTTACCGAAAATCTTAATTTTCATGGTACCACTTCCTTTCGTTAACTAGTAATTAAATTATACCATTTAAGGTGATTTTCCACAAGAAAAAACACACTTTTTTCACTTATTTTTCTCTACTCTTTTTTCGACGCTATTTTTGTATATTTTATACAAATTTAACCCATTTTTAACTATCTGGCACAATTATAGTTAAAAAGTTATTAACATTGTTTTTTCAGTTTTTTTCAATAAAATTCTCCCTTAAAATAGGTTATTAACCCACTTATTAACATTATCAACATAAAAGTGTGTCATTTTATGTAAATCTTTGTCGACAGCTGTAAAGAACTAATGTTTTGTTGATATGTTCCAAACTTGTACATTTTACACATAAACTATTGACTTTTTTCTAAAATTCGCCACACTATTTTGCAAAAAAATAAGACCTGTATTGGTTGTTGCCAATTCAGGTCTTGTTTCTATATTATATTTAATTATCCAATAATTCTTCTAGCTGCACAAGGTGATCCCATGCCACTAATTATAATACCTGTTTCTTCTGTTGAAGCATGTATAATCTGTCCACCACCAATGTAAATAGCTACGTGGCTGATTGTAGAACCACCATACTTGTAGAATAACAAGTCACCTGGCTGTAAGCTACTCATTGATACAGCTCTACCGTTGTTAACCTGTGTATATGATGATCTGCTAAGTCCATACCCAAAGTGAGCGTATACTGACATTGTAAATCCTGAACAGTCTGTTCCGTTTGTAAGACTTGCTCCACCGTATACGTAAGGGTTACCAAGGAACTGCTTAGCATATGCTACAATTGCTGCACCTGTTCCCGAACCGCTTGAGCTGCTTGATGAGCTACTATGACTCTTCTTGCTTGAGCTACTGCTACTTGAACTACTTGATGAACTACTGCTTGATGATGAGTTGCTGTAGTTGCTTCTTGAACTTGAGTTTGAGCTGTTCGAATATGTACCGTCGCTTGAACTCTGGCTGTTATCATTTGATGCCTGCTGTTCCTGCTGTTCAGCCTGCTTTCTTGCCTCTTCTTCAGCTGCCGCTTTTGCTGCCGCTTTTGCTGCCTCACGTTCTTTCTTAATCTTAGCTTTTTCTTCTTTTCTTGTTATAGCTGTTTCCATGTTAATGTTGACATTCGCATACTGTGCTGAAATCCAACCACTAACACCGGCTTTAATTTTAACCTTAATCCATTCGCCAGTCTTGTCAAACTTCTTAATAGTATATGTTTCATTCTTGTAAACGTTAGTTACTACTTTAGAATTAGTACTAGCTTCTGCTCTAACATGGATAGCATCCTTAGCTTCTGCCTGTACATAACCATTATCTAAAGCTCTGCTCTTAGCACTACTTCCTGTTACAAAGAAATCTGACTTAATATAACCTGTACAGTTACCTGATACAATCTTGTACCAACCGTTATTAGTCTTTTCAAGAATTTTTGCACCACTGTTGTTATAAATTTTTCCAACAACCTTCGATTCTGTTGTTGGTTTCTTCCTTACATTAACATAATCTTCTGCGCCACCTGAAACCTTAGTAATTGCTATGTTAGCAAATAACTTGTCCTCACTTGATGTTGCTGTATTAGATGTCTGTGTCTTTTCAGTCTGATTTTCTGTCTTTGTTGTCTCATTAGATGTTGCTGTACTATCTGTTGCTTCTGTAGGAAGTAACTTCTCAATATCAGTTTCTTTACCACTATTATTGATGTAATCTTCAACAATAACTGCTGCACCTGCGCTAGGTATTTCTGTTGCTAATTCATCTGCAAACAATGGCATAGACGCTGTGATTGTCATAGATGCCACAAGTGTACCTGCTACAAGTTTCTTAGCATAATTACTTCTCATGAAAATTCTGCCTCCATTTGTTTTAATTCTGTTCTAAAATTTCGGTATATGTTTAAATCCATATCAAATAAGTATTTTAATACATATTGATTACATATTCAATACATTTTTTAATATAATCTTAAAAATATACCTAAAGTTATTCTCAATCAATTCTAAATATTACAATTTTGTTACAATTATAACAACTCTTATGTAGATTGTCAACCTGCACATATTAGAAATTTATTCCTATTTAATTTCATTTCCCGGTTCACTTTTACTTTTTTAATATTAATTTCATAAAAAAAGTAGTACCTAAGTACTATTTTTTCCTATAATTATGGTACTATAGTACCAAGGTACTACTTTTTTCTAATAAATACAGTACCAAGGTTCTAAGGTACTTATATGGCACTATCTATTATAAAGGATGATATATTATGAAGAAAACAATATTAATTACAGGAGCCTCCGGAGATATCGGAAGTGAAATTTGCCGTTTTTTTATAAAAAACAATTATAAAGTAATAGGAACTTACAACAAAAATAAAGCTACTATTGAAGCGCTTGCAGAAGAGCTTGGAAGTGATTTTTCTTATTATCAGTGCGACTTATCTGATTTTAATAATGCTGAAAAGCTATTTAAGAATTTAGGAGATATTTCCATTGATATTCTTGTTAACAATAGTGGAATTTCGGTGTTGGGATTGCTTCAGGATATAACGGATAGTGAATGGATCAGACTTTGGAACACTAATGTTACCTCTGCTATTGCTATGAGCAAAATGATTATTCCTATTTTTCTAAAGCAAGGTTATGGAAAAATAATCAACATTTCTTCTGTCTGGGGGCAGCGCGGTGCTTCCTATGAAGTTTGCTACTCCACAACCAAGGGCGCCATTGATTCTTTCACTAAGGCTCTTGCCAAGGAACTTGCCCCTTCAAACATTCAGGTTAACGCTATTTCCTGTGGAATAATAGACACCAAAATGAACGGACATCTTACACAGGAAGATGTTGACTCTATTATAGAAGAAATACCTGCATCAAGACTTGGCACAACTGAAGATGTTGCAAATGCTGTATATGGTCTTGTTAATTCAGGCTCCTATGTTACAGGACAGATTATTACCGTTGACGGCGGATGGCAGGTATAATTTTTTTAGTTTCAAGTTTCATCGTTATTAAGTCAAATCATGATATGGTACAAGTTATTGTTTTACGCGATACTCATTCGCATTTTGCGTACGCTACATGCCCATGACGCGCTGTCGCGCTATGCATTAAGGACGAAATACAACTGTTGGCCAGCAAGTTCTCCACGTCTGTATTTCATCCTTAATTTGCATTGCTTCTAGGAACGCGCAAATTATTATTTAAGTTCGGTTATTCTTCTTTTTAATATTTTTCTTTCTCACCATTTTCATAAGATTGAATTCTTGCTGTATCTCCCGATGAAGTAACTGAATCTCCCTTATCGTTTATGACATGTGTAATCTGTCCCTGACCGTTAAGTTTTACAGTTACAATATTTCTAATTTCTACTCCATCCTTGTTAGGAATCTCTGCTCCACTGAATATTTCTATGTTCGCATCTCTATTGTAACAATAAATTCCAAGTCCACAGCCGTAAAAATCATTAACTTCATCGCCTATTTTAAATGATGCATAACCTTTCACCTTACCATTATGGCTCATATAATATTTCTGGTTAGGTGCATCGTAAGGCATTTCGCTTTGATAGAAGTATAGCCTACCGCCATTACCATTCCATATGGTCTGATATTCCTGAAAATGTTCAACAAACAATCCATACATTGTAACATTGTCACCATTTATCACAATACCATTAGGTGCTGTATTCATATCCCAGCCTACATTGTCTCCGTGGTCAGCTCTCCAAACCCAGAAATTGTCTCCAATTACATCATTGCTGTTAATGGTAACGCAATTCTTAACTTTGCCCTTGTAATTTGCGCCTCCTACTCTAAAGTACACATCACTAAAGCAAATAGGGTTGTCGCTATGGGAAACTTCTGCTTTTTCATTTCCAACTTTAAGCAATGTTTCTGACTGCTTATCCCCTGCTTCAAATAAAACTCCGCACACTTTAATTCCATCTGCATCTGATGTTACCATACATGCATTTCCATTAGTTGAAACAAGAGTAGCAAGTCCCATGCCGTATATAATAGTATCTTTTTCTTCTACAGTAATAGGTTTGTCTAAAGTATAAATTCCAGGTGTCAAAAGAAGATTTTTTCCTTCTTTAAGAGCCTTGTTAATTGTATCTGCGTTATCCTTTTGGGCATCTGCCACGTAAAACATATTCAGGCTATAAAAAGTACCTTTAACTCCGTTCTCCCACGAAATTCCCTGACATTCTGTTCGTTTTTCAGGAACCATAACGCCATATCCATTGTCCTCATCATAAACCAAATAAGGCTTCTCCTGAATCTTTGGAACTGTTTCTTCTTTAGTATATGGTTCATATGGCCATCCTCCTGTAGGAATAGTATCAACATTTACACCTGCAAAAACCATATTCCACACGCCATTTTCAAAATATCCCCAATTGTTATTTCTAAAAAGATACTGTTGCTGTGAACCTGAGGAAACCATCTTTTCCACTTTGCAGTCTGCCATAAAGCCACCTGATGACCAGCCCTCGCCATCGCTTAAAACAATACCGTCATTAAAATTAACACGTCTAAGAGATACTGCCTGTGAATTAGCCCACATACAGTAATCATTTACCGAAAAATTCTCTGCGCTTCTCCAGAAATTGCAGGTAGCATTGTGAAACATCCAATCTGCATTAACCCATAATTTATTAATATTAGTATCTGTAGGCAAAATTCCAAGTCCCAAAACCTGTGTATAAAATCCTACATTAATTTCCAATGAAGTTCCATAATCTCCCGGCTTAAAAAGTAATGCATATCTTTCATCTCCAAACTGGTTAGATTCCTGTCTTGCAAAAATCTGACTTACTTTTTCCTGAATTTCATCCTTATTGTCTGTAGGAGAAAATACATATGTATTCTTTCCTAAAACACTATCATCCTTTACCGGCTCTCCGTCAGACTTAAATTCAATATTATTTTCAACTTTATTTTCTGTTGTTTCCACCTGAGTTGTTGTCTGTTGCTGCTTTTTCTCATTGTTACAGCCAATAAGTCCTGTTGACAATGTAACCAAAGCTACTGTCATTAATAAAGCTTTTAGTTGCTTTCTCATACTTTTATTACTTCTCCTCATCCTTTTTTTGTTGCATATTAATTGCATAAACGCTATGTCTTGATGTAACAAAAAGAGTATTACGCTTAATCCCTCCAAAATCAAAAGTTGTAGGTCTTTCCGGAACCCTGATAATATCTATTAACTTTCCATCCTTATAAACCTTAATGTTATCATCACCAACATAGATTTTTTCGTCAAACTTCTTAACCCTAAAGTCACCCTCTTCAATAATAACCTGCGGGTTTGTTAATAAGCCTTCTTTGTTAATGTCACATTGGAAAACTCTCTTATACATTTCATCAACTGAATATAATTTACGTCCCGGCTTTGATCTTGAAAGATTGTTAGCTCTAATCAAATCATAGTGACAAGGAATAATTGTTACCCCATCCGGTGCTAAGAATGCTTTTTTCGGATTATACTGAATAACATCCTTAAAGTCTGAACCGTCACGCCATCTGTTTCCCGGATATAAAACTCTTGCCGGCTCTATGTCGCCAATGTTTACTTTTTCTAATTTTACACATTCTCTGTTACTGTCAATTGTAAATGCCACAATCTGAGCCTGACTGTTGTACCAGAATCCATAAGATGTTCCATATGAATCCTCCGGCAAAACATTAATGTTAGGCTTTCCATTTATTGTTGCATCTCTTGGAATGGCATACTCGCCAATAACAATAATATTATCCCTTGTATCAAATCCTATAGAATTAATTTTATAAGGAGATTCAAAAATCATAGACAGCTCCAATGTTTCCCTGTCCACTCTGTAAATCTGCTTATATAAGCTGTCAAGGAAATAGAAATTACCCTTTCCGTCACAGCTTCCACCATCAGCAAATTGGAAGCCTGAATACAGCTTTTCTGTTTTTGGCTGTTTCTCGCCTTTTCCTGTTATTTCTATTGAAACTGCCTGCCATGGTCTTATTTCAATGCCGGTATTCACATCTAATAAGAAATTATCCATGGTGTATTTCATCTGTGAAAAATTATGAACGTTCAAAAATTTAATATTTTCACAATTCCATGTTTTTACACAATAAGGAAATGGTTTCTGCACAAAAACAGTTCTAAAACAATATGTAGTTGCAAAAGTAATATCCTTACAATTATGTAATTCTATTGGAAGTGCAAACTCACCCTCTGCTTTTTCTTCTTCACTTTGGAAACCATATATTGTTACATTCTTTGCATTTATCATTCTAAGTTCACATCTGCAATGATGCTCTAATGACAGACAATATATTCTTGTAGGAGTTTCAGTATTCTGAATCTGAACACCCACTGAAACATATGGACTTGCTGACCATATATCCTTAAAGGTTCCGCCACCTCCGTTACAAATAAGAAGGCTTGCATACTGGTAGTCCCATATTTTCTTAAGGTCTGCATCTCTGCATCTTCCCTCATCATATGGCTGTTCAAAAGCTCCTGTCATCTTTACAAGGTTACCGTGACCGCCAAAGAATTTCACATCATTCATATATGAATTTTTGTTACTCATCCATTTAACGCCACAGGCTCTTGGATTTCGTCCACCTGTATTAACACCAAGACCGAACAGAATATTTCTTCCCTTTGAAGTTTCAATAAAAGCCTTAGCCTTGCCAAATCCTGTAAACTTTTCAGAATTTTCTTTTAAAATAAGTTGCGTTGAAACCGGATTCATTCCTATAAGAGATGTATTTTCTTTTAACTTAATTGTATCTGAAAAAATATATTCACCCTGTGGAAAATATATTGTTTCATATTTTTCAATTGCCTCTTTTAAAGCCTGTGTGTCATCAGTTACACCATCACCTTTAAGTCCTACTTCCTTGGCATTAACCCAAGTTAACATATCAGGCAACGGCTGTATGTCTGTTTTTAAAATTCTATAATCTACGTCTTTTGCATATCTGTAAATCTGGTCGTGAATCTGTTTATCGTGATAAATATCGCTAACTGTAGTTCCATGAATGTATTTCTTTATAATGCACTGATAATCTTCATTAGCAATCTGTCTGCCACTGCTCTTATATTCAACAACATTTTCCACTGCCTTAAGCTGACAATTTTTAACATAAACCTGTGTTAGCGAGTTGTTGTCCATTGCCACGTTTAAAATACAATTCATATCTTCAAAAACAGAATTTTCTATATATATTTTTTCGAAATAATCATCATCAACTTCAATAAATTTAGCTGTATTAACACAATGGGTACGAATAATATTAAAGCCTGCTTCTCTTGTCTTAATTGCTCCAACGGTCTGCCCGAAAAATCTTGTATCAACCATTACAAAAGGCCAGCCCGGAGAGCACTTTGTTGTTATAATTCCGTACTTTCCTCCGTTAATATAGATGTCTTCCATTTCATTTCCAACATCATAAATGCCTGCCATACCTGACTGCACATTGATGTCAATATGGTTAATAAAACAGTGCTGTGCGTAATGAGTTCTAAAAGCTACTGCATATTCATTGCCCTGGCCAAGACTTACATTAATATTGGAAATGGCACTGTAAAAAGTTCCCGGATTGGCATCTGCAATTTCCGCCTCATTCTCTTTTAGTTCGTTAACAAACCAGAATAAATATTTAAATCCACCCTTGTTCTCAGGATGTGGTTCATTAAATCCTTCTGCATTATCTTTTAATATAAAATGTGGTCTGTTGTCACCGTATCCTATAAGTCTGACTGCCTTTGGCACATAAATAGTCTTGCTTAACAAATACTCACCTTCAGGTATAAAAAGAACACCATAACCGGCCTTATCCACAACCGTCTTTATGGCGTTCTGTAATTCATTAGACACATCGATGCTGCCGTCGTTTTTTACATTAAAAAACTCCTCTGTAAAATAGACAGCATTACAGTCTCTTATTTCTTCTTTGTAAAATGATATTCCGTTCATATTATTTCCTCTTTTCCAAAATATAATCTGTATCTTACTAACTTCTCTGTCGTACTTTCTTATGAAATAATTTTACCAAATACCATTACTATATTCAATTTTAAAATTGTTTTTATTGCTTTGGCACAACGCCGAAGATTATAAGGTCTTCTGTCCCCTCATTCTTCATTCCATGCTTGTGTCCCTTTGGACAATAATGTGCCTGACCTGCTTTTAAAATTTCTGTTTTTCCATCAATATAAACTGTAGCCTGGCCTGAAACACAAAAGACTTCTTCGCTGTTGTCTGTATGCTCATGAATACCAATAGATGCTCCCGGCTCTAATACTCCGTATAAAATTCTCATGTTTTCATCATTGTACATTTTCGCCCTTGTGTCTTTTTCACCACCATTAAAATTGTGAATTACTGTTTCTTCCATATTTTCAAAATCTAATAACATTGTGAACCTCCTTGTAGTTTTGCAGTGCAACAGGAGTTACATCAACTGTAACTCCTATTTTTTATAAATACATTTTTGCAACTGCTACTAATACATTCTTATTTGTCTTGTATATTTTTTTGTACTGCCTATTCTTTACCGGTGCAGGTACTAATCCTGTTTCCAATGTACAGTTTAGTATGTTTCTGTCATCAAGATAATCACTAAATGTTCCATACTGAACCTTACCGCTTAAAACGTGAGTATAATGTGTCATTGAATAAAGCATATTGCTAAGCTTTGTGTGATTAAGGTGATACATTACTTCTCCTGCCTGATGATAACAAATTACTACGTTAGGTTTTACTTTTTCTACTACTGAGATCTGTGCCTTTGTTTCCGGTTCAGATACCGGTGTTTTGCCCGTATAATTCTTGTGCGCCGGTGCTTTTGCTCCTTTTCTGTTAAATCCTTCTGCATAGTTTCTATTAATATCTACACCTCTGGCATTAGCTTTCCACTCTTTAAAGCTGAATCCTTTTGCTATTTTGTAGATATTCTTGCGTAATGTGGCATTTCTTATTTTCTTTGGTCCATACTGACTGATTGTTACTCCATCAGGATTTACCATTGGCATAATTACCATTTTAACATTGTTAAAGATTTTGCTGTATTTTTTTCCCTGATACTTCTTGGAGTCATATCCTCTACAGTAATCCTCAATAACATTCATTATAAACTTAGTGTTCATATACTCTCTTGCATGTACAGATGTTTCAACATAAACTGTTTTCTTAGCTTTTGCATTACCAAGTGTAACATAGTATAAGTTTCTTTTATCTAAACTTTTTCCTGCAATGTCAACTTTAAATATTGAGCCATAAGCATTTTCCAACTTTTTAAGGTCTCTCTTCATATCATTATATGAATATTTCTTATCTGCTGCATTTACAATCTTCTTGGCATTGCATTTGTATGTAATGTACTTTGATTCAACTAATAATTTCTGATTGCCTACCTGAATCAATGAATATCCATTGTTGCATTTCTTGTAAACATAATAACGGATACCTTTTTTTACTTTTGTTACTTTCTCTAACTTTAAGTTATATGCTGTAACTGTTTTCTTTACATAACCACCTTTTTTTACGTTCTTTCCTGTTGTGTCAACATCCGGCTTAGTAGTTGGCTGTACCGTAGTTGGCTGTTCAACCTTTGTAGTGGTTTCCTGTGGTGTTGTTACAGCGGGTGTAGTTGTTTCAGGTGCTGTAGTTGTTTCCTGAGGCGCTGTTGTTACCGGAGCTGTTACTTCTTCGGCCTTTACCTCAGTCAAATTAATTCCCAATGCAATGATACCAATTAGCATTAGAATTTTTAATGTTTTTTTCATAAGTTCTTTCCTTTCAACTTTTTTCTCCCATATGTAAGTATTGTATCATAAAATGACCTTTAAATGTTCTTTATTTTGCTTATATAGCCATTGAATCTAAAAAAGACAAAGTCTCCAAACTGTTGAAAACTTTGCCTTTCCTATTAGAATATATTACAAATGTAGAACTCTATCTTTTATTTCCTGAGTTCTTCCCTGATTCCAGAACTGTGTTCCAATATAACCGCATGTTCTTCTTGCAACACTCATCTTGTCCTGATTACGGTTTCCGCAACTTGGACATTCCCATACAAGTTTTCCATTCTTTTCATCAGTTACTATTTGTATTTCCCCATTGTATCCACAACATTCACAATAATCTGACTTAGTGTTAAGCTCTGCATACATAATATTGTCATAAATAAATTTCATAACCTGAATTACAGCTTCGATATTATCCTGAAGGTTAGGAACTTCAACATAACTGATAGCTCCACCAGGAGATAACTTCTGAAATTCAGATTCGAATTTAAGCTTGCTAAAAGCATCAATCTTCTCTGTTACATGAACATGGTAACTGTTAGTAATATAGTTCTTGTCTGTTACACCTTTTATAATGCCAAATCTCTTCTGAAGGCATTTAGCAAACTTGTAAGTTGTTGATTCCATAGGTGTTCCATAAACAGAATAGCTAATATTTTCTGCTGCTTTCCATTCTGCACATTTATCATTAAGTTTCTGCATCACCTTTAAAGCAAACGGCTTAGCTTCGGGATCTGTGTGTGACTTTCCTGTCATTCTTACACACATTTCGTAAAGTCCTGCGTAACCTAATGAGATAGTTGAATATCCATTGTATAATAACTTGTCTAATGTTTCACCCTTCTTAAGTCTTGCCAAAGCACCATTCTGCCAAAGAATAGGGGCAACATCTGAAGGTGTTCCAAGTAATCTTTCATGTCTGCATCTTAAAGCTCTGTGACAAAGCTCTAATCTTTCATCTAATATCTTCCAGAATAGATCCATATCTCCATTAGAAGAACATGCCACATCAACCAAGTTGATTGTTACAACGCCCTGATTAAATCGTCCATAGAACTTGTAGCTTCCGTCAGGATTTCTCTGGCTGTCTTCAACTGTTAAGAATGAACGACATCCCATACATGGATATACACATCCGTTCTTCATTTCACGCATAACCTTAGCTGAAATGTAGTCAGGAACCATTCTCTTTGCTGTACATTTAGCTGATAAAACTGTTAAATCCCAATATTTAGAATCAGGTGTAACATTATCTTCATCAAGTACATATATAATCTTAGGGAATGCAGGTGTAATCCAAACACCTTTTTCATTTTTTACACCCTGTATTCTCTGTTTTAAAACTTCTTCAATTAATACTGCAAGGTCATCTCTTGTCTGTCCTTCAGGAACTTCATCCAAATACATAAACATTGTAACAAAAGGTGCCTGTCCATTACATGTCATTAATGTAATAAGCTGGTACTGAATAGTCTGAATACCTCTTGTGATTTCATCACGAAGTCTTCTTTCAACAATCATCTTAAGCTGTTCGTCTGAGTAGTTAACTCCCACTTCATCACGTTCCTTCATTACTTCCTTAGTAATCTTGTCACGGCTAACCTGTACAAAAGGTGCAAGATGTCCTAATGAAAATGACTGTCCGCCGTACTGGTTACTTGCAACCTGTGCCACAATCTGAGTTGTAACGTTACAAGCTGTATAAAAACTATGAGGTGGATCAATCTTTGTTTCTGAAATGCATGTTCCATTCTCTAACATATCCTTTAAGTTAATAAGGTCACAGTTATGTTCCTTCTGTGCAAAATAGTCAGAATCATGGAAATGAATAATCCCCTGTTCATGTGCCTGCGTAATTTCATCAGGCAATAAAATACGTCTAGTTAAATCCTTGCTAACCTCACCCGCCATATAATCACGCTGAGTTGAGTTAATCGTAGGATTCTTGTTTGAGTTCTCCTGCTTCACCTCTTCATTGATCTGATCAATAAGTGCGAGTATTCCATCATCAGTTGTGTTAGCCTTTCTTGCCATATCTCTCTTATATCTGTAACGAACGTAAATCTGCGCAACTTCATATCCACGCATCTCCATAATGCCACGTTCTACCATATCCTGAATATCTTCTACTGCTGTAGCATGGTTTGACTGACAAATCTGATCCATAACAATCTTGCCAACAGCCTCAATCTGGTACTCATTAAGTCTATGTATCGGTTCTACTTCGTTATTAGCCTTTCTGATGGCATTAAGAATCTTTTGCACATCAAAAACCACTTCTTCACCATTTCTTTTAATTACTCTACGTGTTATCGTCTCCATCTTGTTTCTCCCACAATGTATTATCTTTATATATCTTTATTTTTTAAATGTACTATATCTTGTGTCCACCTAAAGGATTATAGCACAATATATTCCAAATTGTATAGTGCCAATTGCAACAAATTTTATTAAATATTTTATTAAATATTTTTTTATTTTTCTTATTTTCCCATAAATAAAGGCTTTTTCAGATTAAATGGTTTACATATTATCTGCCTGATTTTTTTTCAAAATTTTTAAACACTCCATTTATCACAATCAATGAGATAACTGCTGCCACAAAATCTGCTATAGGTGCTGAAAACATTATGCCCTCTACACCTTCTAAGCCTATTTTTATAAATATAATAGGTAATATTACTAACAACGGAAGTAAGAATATAATCTGCCTTGTAAGTGACAAAAATGTTCCCTTGTTAGGTTCTCCAATTACAGTACAGAATGTTGATGTAATTGGCTGTATTCCGTTTAAGAATGTCATAAATAAGAATATTCTAAAGAATTTTTCCGCAAACATAAAATATTCATTGGAACCTGAACCGAATATTCCGATAATCTGTCTTGGAAATAACTGAAAAATCAGGAACGCTATAGTGGACACCACTGTATTGCATGTTACTGCTATCTTGTACGTCTTCTTTACACGGTCATAATTGCCTGCTCCTGTGTTAAAACTCGCTATAGGCTGTATCCCCTGGGCCACACCAATACATATTGAAAAATATAACTGGTTAACTTTCATAATAATACCTGCACAGGCAATTGGAATTGATGCACCATAAATTGACAATCCACCGTAATACTTTAATGACTGGTTCATTACAATCTGAACAATCATCATGGCAAGCTGATT